>Ga0210377_10001972_pt1 | contig 18273 bp, 12 predicted proteins | sample PLM4_65_b1redo_FD_155480 | JGI IMG/M metagenome (GOLD analysis project Ga0210377, IMG submission 155480) | Groundwater sediment microbial communities from an aquifer in East River, Colorado, USA - PLM4_65_b1 redo | ecosystem: Environmental > Terrestrial > Soil > Riparian zone | place: USA: East...
ACCATCATGCAAACCATTACCATCATCTACCGGTTGGCGGTGGCCTTCTGGGTCGGCGCCGTCGCCATCTTCACCTTCGTCCTCACCCCCATTCTCTTCAAGACCCAGGCTCGGGACCTGGCGGGGACCATCGTCGGGGTCCTCTTCCCCGGCTATTTCCGCTGGGGGCTCGCCTGCGGCTCCGTGGCGCTTGTGACGCTCGCGCTGACCAGGGGGAAAAACTTTGCCGTCGCCCTCACCCTGCTGGTGGTGATGCTGGCCGCCACCGCCTTCCAGGCATTCTCCATCGAGCCCAGGGCGGCTGCCCTCAAACGGGAGATCCCTTCCTTCGAAACCACCCCAAAGGACCACCCGCTGCGCAGAGAGTTTTCCAAACTTCACGGCATTTCTGCGGTCTGCAACCTGGTGGTGTTCGGCGGCGGGGTGGTGCTGGTGATACTGCTGTAGGGGGTGGTGATTTCTTCCTTGATTTGAACATGTAATTACTTGTTTTGCGGGGCGCTTGTGGCGGCAGCCGGATTCTTCGATTGAGGCGCTGCGACCGGCTGGGCGATGCTACGGGTTTGGCGCCTGGACTTTCCTTTCCTCAGTTTCTTTGCCGACTTTGCTGCAGCGGGCCGCACCCCTTCGGCGACCATGCGGATCATCAGCGGGTTCTTGTCCGCGCTTTCCACCCGCTTCGAATACCGGCGGGGCACGTCACTCAGGTTGTTGACCGCGTGGAGGGTATTCCCCTCTTTCCAGACGAAAATCTGCGACGCCCCGGGGGCGGAAGGGGTTGACGGAGCGCCGGCCGGCGCGGCTTGCTGTGGTGGTGGCTGGGCCGGTGCAGCCATTGCGGGCGCTGGCGCCGGGGCGGTGGCGGCAATGCCGTTTTCATCCGGCTCCGAACTCCGGGCAGCCCGGCGAGACCTGGCGTCTGCACTGCCGTGAATGATCATCATAAAAAAAAGCGCTGCCAAAAGCCATTTACCCATTGCACGTCACCTCTGAACGGCCTGTAATATTTTGGTTTAATCGTATTAAAATTGAAAGTCCAGAAATACAAATTTAACGCTGAGGCGCAGAGACGCAGAGAAAGGCTTGAAAGTCAAAAGCAGGTTTTAAAGGTTTTAATGATTCTCTCTGCGCCTCCGCGTCTCTGCGTTAAGATCACGGTTTGATTCAACAGTGTTTGCAACGGTTCAACTTCTTTGTTACGAAAGAACCAATTTTTTATAATTCCCCCCCAGTTTACTTTGCGTCCTCTGCGGCAAAAAACAGGTTCCGCTGGAAATAATTTGTTAGTTTCCATCCGGAAACCTCGGATGAGAAACTATTAGTTTTCAATTCGGAAAGGAGGGATTTTTTGTCCTGGCAAGGAAATCGAGGGATTGCGCGGAGGCGTACATCGGTACGCCGCACAAGCAAGCCCGAAGATTGACACAGCTAGGGCGAAAAAGAACTCTTTCCGGATGAAAACTTGTTATAATCCTTGTCGAAGGAGATGACAATGGAAATTCCGCACTATCCTGCCGGGAGACCGCCGGCGTTTGCAGATAAACCCCTGTTGGACGATATTTTTGCCCGGCTTCAGCCGCGAATTTCTGAATTCACCTTTGCCAACCTCTACCTGTTCCGCACGGCCCATGACTATCGCCTTACCCGGGTCGGGGATGCGCTCGTGGTGATGGGCAAGGGGTATGCGGGCGGAGAATATTTTCTCCCGCCGCTGACCGGCAGCATCGAGCAGGCGATGTCGCCGCTCTTCAGCGATGGTCTTCTGCTTTACGGCGCCGACGTACCTTTCGTGGAGCATTATTTCCAGGGGGGCACCATGGAAGTAATGGAGGACCGGGACAGCTTCGACTACCTGTATCTCCGGGCGGAAATGGCGGAGTTGCCGGGCAACCGCTATCATAAGAAGAAAAACCGGATCAATTACTTTAGCCGCAGGCATGCCTACACGGTGGAGTCTTTCTCGGCTATTCACCTTGAAGGGGCGCTCAAACTGCTGGATGAATGGTGTCGGGTCCGCTCAATGCTCGACAGCAGCTCTCTTTTGCCGGAGGCGGAGGCAACGCGCGAGGCGCTGACCATGGCCGTTCAGCTCGGCCTCGAAGGTCTCGTGGTGCTGGTGGACGGTGAGATGAAGGCGTTTACCCTGGGGGAAAAGCTGAACGACGGCACCTCGGTCTGCCATTTCGAAAGGGCAGACCCGTTTCTGGACGGCCTTTACCAACTGATCAACCGGGAATTCAACCGCCTTCTTTTCATTGACTGTACATATGTAAACCGTGAACAGGACCTGGGAGAGCCGAACCTCCGGGAGTCAAAGCTCTCCTATCATCCCGTCGAGCTGGTGAAAAAATTCCGGGTGCGGGCGCGGCGGCTATGAACTTCCTCGCGCACCTGGCGCTCTCCGGCGAAGTGCCGGAAACCCTTGTCGGCAACCTGATGGGGGATTTTGTCAAGGGCCGCCTGGAAGGGCGTTTCCCGCCGGGCATCCGCCTAGGTATCGAGCTGCACCGGAAAATAGATTCATTTGCCGGACAAAACGAGCTCTTCATCAGGAGCAAACAACGGATCGACGCTCGCTTCGGCCTCTACAGGGGGGTCCTCGTCGATCTGTATTACGACCATTTCCTGGCGCTGAACTGGCAGGATTATGGCCGGCTGCCGTTGCAGCGCTTCATCGACAACGCCTCTGCCATTCTCGAGGAGCACCGGGAGATGCTTCCTGAGCGGTTGCAGCTGAGGCTGGCGGAACTTTTCAGCGACTGGCTCCCCTCTTACCGGGAACTGGATGGGATCGACAGGGTGTTGAAGCGGATGTCCGCGCGGTTGAAGAGGGCAAACCCGCTGGGAGACGGGGCTAGCGAACTGAAGAGTCATTACGGGGCGCTGGAGGAAGATTTTCGCCGCTTTTTCCCCCAACTCCGGGCATATGCGGCTGACTTCAGGAGAGAAAAGGTCTGCTGAACGATTCGTTGCCAAAATTTCCGGGAATATGGACCGATTTGCTGATCTGCCAGTAGATTCATGGTTCCTAGCGGTTGGTGATGAGCAGCCGTCGCCCCTGGCTGCCGAGAATTTTGAGCGAAGGATTGAGTGTTTTCTGCAAGGGTTCCAGTTCGTCCTTTTTGATGAGCGCGAAGACCGGCGTCGGCGAAGCCCAGAGCCGGCTGAAGCGTTCGGGGTCGATGAACCAGGCGGATTGGTCCCCCTGGTTACTGCCGAACTCCAGTTCGCCCCGGCCGCCAACGACCACAATCCGCCGCTTGGCATAGAACGGCAGCCCCTGTTCATATTCAAACGTGGCTACCACGGCATCCTTGCCCGCCTTTTCCCTCACCATCAGTGCCAGTTCCCGCGATGATTTCCGCTCCGCGATGCGTGCATAGATGACCGGCGGGCCGAAGATGCAAAGGAGGTAGGCAAGGAGCGCCAGACCTGCGAAGAGGGTAACGGTTCTGCCCCGCCAGGTGTATACGAAGGCAAAAACTCCCTGGCAGAGGAAGAGCCCCCCCATGATGATTCCCCCTCCTGCGGTGATTTTCGGCTCACGGGCCAGGTGGGGATAGACCATGGAGCCGATGCCGACGATGGTCAGGGTTGCGGCAACGACGTATGCCTGGCGCTTTACCGCTGCAATGCCCCGGTCAAAGGCATCGGCAAAGGTGCTGCCGATGAGGAGGGACAGTGCCGGGTAGACCGGGAGGATATAGGGGACCAGCTTGGAGTTGGATTTTGAAAAAAAGGCGAAGATGATGACAGCCCACAAAAGGAGAAACAGCCGGGCATCGGCTCCGTCCTCCCGGCGCTCTCGCCAGAGGCGGGTCAGCGCTGCCGGGATGAAGAACGACCAGGGGAGCATGCAGCCGACCAGTATCGGGATATAGAACCATGGGGGCTGGTAGCGGCCGTGCACCTTGGTAAGGAACCGTTCGAAATGTTCGTGGATGAAGAAGAACCTTGCGAATTCAGGGTTCCTCATGGAAACGAGGATGAACCAGGGGGCGCAGACGAGGAAAAAGAGCGGGATGCCGGTCAGGAGACGCATCTCTTTAAGGATTCGCCAGCGCCTGGTCACGAGGAGAAAGCAGAAGACGATTGCCCCGGGGAGGACAATGCCGATCAGCCCCTTGGCCAGAACGGCAAGGGCGGCAAAGATGTAAAAGAGGTGGTAGTAGAGCCCTTTGTGTTGTTCCCTTTCCTGCAGCGCCAGGAGAAATGAGCCGAGGCAGGCCGTCATGCAGATGGTCAGGGTCGTGTCGGTGATGTTGATCCTGCCCTGGACCACAATGCCGACCGAGGTCCCGAGGACCAGCGCGGAGAGGATGGCCTGGCGGCGGCCGAAGAGCTTGCGGCCGATATGGTAGACCAGGAGAATTCCCAGCACTCCCCAGAGGGCGCTGCCGAAGCGGGCGGCGAACTCGGTTTCACCAAAGATCTTTATGGAGAGGGCGTTGAGCCAGTAGTGGAGGGGGGGCTTTTCAAAGTATTTGACATAGTTCAGGGTCGGCGTGATGAAGTCGCCCCGCTCGATCATTTCCCGGGGTATTTCCATATAGCGCCCTTCATCGGTTTCGATGAGGGGGAGGCGGCCCAGGAACTGGAAGAATGCGACGCTGAAAATAAAAAAGAGGATGCCCAAGTCTCTTGCGGGGCTTCCCTCTTTTTTCGTGAGGAAGTCGGTAATCATTTTCATGGGGTAAGTCTTTCCTTTGTTCAACACTGTCCGGGGCCTGGCGCAACGAAACTTCTAAGGGGATTTTTCCCGGCGGACCAGATCATATTTTTCGGCGCTGAAGCTGGTCTTGACGATGATTCTCTGGTTGGGGTTTGCGGCCTCTGCTTTTTCGCCGCCCGCAGTAATGATCTCTTCCAGGACGTGGGCGTTTGCTGAGAGGGAGGGGCCGATGAACTCCAGGGTATCACCGCGATTTATTCTGTTCCTGACTCCGACGATGATGGCGCCGTCCGGCAGCAGTTCTTCCACGATCCCCACAAACTCGTGATTCCTTATATAGCTGGAATGGTACTGGTGGTCAATATCTTTCGGCGGACCAAGGAAAAAGCCTGTGGTGTAGCCGCGGTGGCTGATCTTGCAGAGTTCTTCCTGCCATTCAGGTTTGCAGCAGTAGGTTTCCGGGTCAGCAAAGTAGCGGTCCAGGGCTTCCCGGTAAACCCTCACCACCGAGGCCACGTAATAGATCCCCTTCATCCGCCCTTCAATCTTCAGGGAATTCACCCCGCAAGCTATCAGTTCCGGCAGGTAGGGGAGAAGGCAGAGGTCTTTGGAATTGAAGATGAAGCTGCCGTTTTGATCCTCGAAAACCGGGAAATACTCACCAGGCCTCGTTTCTTCAACGAGTGCGTAGTTCCAGCGGCAAGGCTGGCTGCACTCCCCCCTGTTGGCGTCTCTGCCACTCATGACGCTGGAGAGAAGGCACCGCCCCGAATAGGAAATGCACATGGCTCCGTGGACGAAGGCTTCCAGTTCAATGGCGGTCCGCTGCCTGACCTGGTGCATCCCCTCACGGGGCATCTCGCGGGCCAGGTTGATCCGCCGTACCCCCTGTTTTTCCCAGAAGAGGGCGCTTTTCCAGTTGGTGGTATTGGCCTGGGTCGAGAGGTGGATGTCGCGTTCAGGGGAGATTTCCCTGATAATCTCGATCACGCCGGGGTCCGCGGCGATGTAAGCGTCAAAGGGGATGGCGCGCACCTCTTCCAGGTAGCGGTACAAATCGGCAATGTCGTCGTTGTCGGGGTAGGCATTGACCGTGAGGTAAACCTTAACCTTCCTCTCGTGGGCATAATTGACGGCTTCTCTCAGTTCAGCGGCAGAAAAATTATCGGCCAGGTTGCGCAGCCCGAAGCTTTTCCCTCCCAGGTAGACGGCATCTGCGCCGTAATGGATGGCAATCCGCAGCTTTTCCATATTGCCCGCGGGAGCCAGGAGTTCCGGCTTTTTCATGTTGGGTTCTGTCACAGTTCACCATACATCTAGGAATCACGTCGTTTGCGAGAGGATGGTAACATATTCACCGTTGTTATCAAACCCCTAATCAGAGCTTTCTCCTTGACAAAAAACGGGAAAAGGCTTTAATTGTGTTAATTTTTGTCGAGGAGTAAGTAATGCGTCTGCAGAGTGGGCTTGTCATCGGCGCCTTTTGCTTGTCGGTTGCCGGTTGCGGCAGTAACGATCTTGTTGTGAAAAAACAGATGGAGATGGATGCCAGGCTGGAGCAGTTGGCCCAGGGGAATGTGGCGGCCAATGCGCGCATCACGGATCTGGCCAATGAGATCAGCGACCTGCAGCGGCAGGTAAAGGCGGCATCGACAGATATTGAGGCGATGAAGCCAAGCCATAATGAGTTCAAGGCGTCCATCGATTCGATCAGGCAGAATCTCGCAGCCCTTACCCCGCCCGCCTCGACCCCCAAAATCGAGCTGGTCAACAGGGAAGCCGCACCCCCTGACAGGGATGCGGCGATTCAGGACGCTTACATGAAGGCGTTCGGCCTGTTCAGCGCTAATAAATACAGCGAGGCGATCGAAGCGTTTGAGGCATTTGTCACAGCTCATCCCACCAGTGAATATGCGGGAAATGCCATGTACTGGGTTGGTGAGTGCTATTATACCCAAGATAATTACAGCCAGGCGCTTGAATCGTTTTCGAAAATGGTCGCCACCTACCCGAAGGGGAGCAAGGTGCCCGACGCCATGTTGAAGATCGGTTATTCGCTTGTCAGCATGAATGAACCGGAGAAAGCACGGGCAGCGTTGCAGTCGCTGCTGGTAAAATACCCGAAAAGCCCGGCCGCTGCAAAAGCCAGAGAAAGACTGGGGCGTCTTTAATACGGAGGTGCAATCAAAATGATAACAAGAAGGCCCAGAGGAGGCAACGAAGGCGTACGATTCAGTACGCTGAGGAGCCGACTTTGAGCTCAACACAGTTAGCGTTTGATTGCGACTTCGTATAAAACAATGTGAGGTGTCTATGCAAAGGATAAGTGTTGTCGGCTTAATGCTCCTTATGGCGGTCTTGTCTTCCCAGCCGGTTTTTGCTCAAGGGGAGGAACCGACCGTCTACGTTATCCAGAAGGGCGATACTCTCTGGGGGCTTTCGCAGCGGTTTCTGCAAGACCCTTATTACTGGCCGAATCTTTGGGCACGCAACCAGTCCATAACCAATCCCCATTTCATCTTCCCGGGTCAGAGGCTGAGGGTCTATCCCGACCGGATTGAGGTGGAAAGCCCTGCGGAAACTCCGGCACCTGTCGCGCCCGGCGAACAACCGCCTGTTGCGCCGAAGAAAACCGTGGAAGAAGTGTCCCAGGTAAAAACGTTTACCGTGAGTGGCGGTGAGGGGTTCCTCATGGAAAAAGATCTGAAGCCCGAAGGCTTCATCGTTTCGACCCACCAGGGGCGACAGATGGTCGGCGAGGACGATATTGTTTACACTGACATTGGCAAGGTGCATGGTGCTGAGGTCGGCGATAAGTTTTCCATCTACAAGAAGATGGGGGCCGTCAGCCATCCGGTGACAAACCTGATTCTGGGATACAAGGTGATACCTCTCGGCACGCTGCAACTCTCCGAGTTGGAGGAGAAGGTTTCCAAAGCCATTGTGACCAAGTCTTTCCTGGAGATCGGCGCCGGTTCCTTTCTCCTGCCCTACCAGTCGCGGCGGACGGAGGTGGCCCTAAAAGCGTCCGATAAGGAGCTTGCCGGCTATATCGTTGAAACCCTGACCGGCAAGCAGGCCATTGCCTCGGGAGATATTGCCTATCTGGATCTGGGGAGGACCCAGGGGGTTGAGGTCGGCAACATGCTCTATATCGTCCGGGACGTGGTTCCCGATCAGAAGTACGCCCTTGACAAGATAGACAAACTGCCGGTAGAGGTCTTGGGTGCTCTGGTGGTCGTCGGGTTGGGCGAGCATACTTCGACCGCGCTGGTGGTGAAGAGCATCGATGCCATCTACCGTGGTGATCGGGTAGAGCTGAAGAAAAACAGATAAGAGCGCTGAAAAAGGGATGGGCCTTCAGGCCGGTCCCTTTTTTTTACGGACCATGGACCATTATTACTGGTATGCCCTAAAATCAATCCCCCTGGTGGGGAATGTCACGTTTCGCCGGCTTCTTGAGCGTTTTAACACGCCGGAACGGGCGCTTCAAGCCTCTGCCGAGGAACTTGCCCAGGTCAAAGGGGTCAGCGCCGCCGCGGTTGCCTCCATTCTTCGCCACGATTACAGGGCTTTTGCCGCACGTGAGTGTGAGGAAGTGGAGCGGCATGGCGTGAAGGTCGTCGATTTTCTCGCTGCGGAGTACCCCAAGATCCTGCTGGAGATATCCGATCCGCCGCCGTTTCTCTATGTACGCGGAGAATTGCGTGGCGTGGAAGATGCCGTTGCGATTGTCGGTTCGCGCCGTGCATCGACGTATGGGCTGTTGACGACCGAGCGGCTGGCAGGTGAGCTTGCTGCGCACGGGGTAACCGTGGTTTCCGGCATGGCACGGGGGGTGGATACCGCTGCCCATCGCGGCTCGCTGAAACGGGGCGGCAGGAGCATCGGCGTTCTGGGGTGCGGCATTGATGTCATGTACCCGCCGGAGAACCGCAGACTCTTTGAAGAGATGGCTTCGATGGGGGCGCTTGTTTCCGAGTTCCCCATGGGGACGACGCCGCTTGCGGAGAATTTCCCCCGTCGCAACCGGATCATCAGCGGTCTTTCCCGGGGGGTGCTGGTCGTGGAGGCGATGCAGAACAGCGGCTCGCTTATTACCGCACGTTACGCGCTGGAGCAGGGGCGGGAGGTTTTTGCCATCCCCGGCAACATCAACGCCAGCGGTAGCCGGGGCACCAACCAGCTTATCAAGCAGGGAGCCAAGCTGGTCGAAGGGGTGGAAGACATCCTGGAGGAATTGCCGCAGAGGTCAAGGGGTCCCGCAGATGCCGCCGCTCCACCCGTATTCAGCCTTACGCCACAGGAGGCGGGAATTTATACCCTGCTTGCCGAGTCGCCGCTCCATATCGACGACGTCATCGTCAAAAGTGAATTGACAGTGGGAGACGTTTCCGCTATTTTACTCCGCCTGGAACTGAAGGGGGCGATAATGCAGCTCCCCGGCAAGCATTTTGCCATAACGTAAACGTCCACTTTTGCACACTATCTAAAATAATTCTGGTGAACTAAATGCCTAAACATCTCGTCATAGTTGAATCTCCGGCCAAGGCCAAGACCATTGAAAAATTCCTCGGTAAGGATTACACGGTTCTGGCTTCCTTCGGCCACGTCCGGGCGCTCCCCAGCAAACAGGGGTCCGTGGACCTCGAGCATGATTTCGAACCCAAATATGCCGTCCTCCCCGAGAGTAAAAAACATATCGATGCCATCAAAAAAGAACTGAAAAATGCCGATGTGCTGCTGCTGGCCACTGACCCGGACCGTGAAGGAGAGGCGATCTCCTGGCATCTTCTGGCGGCGCTCGGGCTCGACAAGAAAAAGCCGGGAATTGATATCAAGCGGGTCGTGTTCCACGAAATCACCAAAGACGCCATCGTTCACGCCGTGGAAAACCCCCGGGACATTGCCCTTGATCTGGTGGATGCGCAGCAGGCCCGTTCCGTCCTCGATTATCTGGTCGGTTTTAATCTCTCGCCATTTCTCTGGAAAAAAATCCGCTACGGCCTTTCCGCCGGTCGTGTCCAGTCGGTTGCCCTGCGCCTCATCTGCGAGCGGGAAAAGCAGATCCAGGCCTTCGTCGAGCAGGAATACTGGACCATAGCCGCCCAGTTGGCTACGGGGGGAAAGCAAGACTTCAGCGCAAATCTTGTTGAAGCCGAGGGGAAAAAGCTCGGCAAATTCGACATCCCAGACAATACAGCCGCTGACCGGCTGACGAAAATCCTCGCCAAGGGGAGCTACCGGGTTGACAAGGTCACCAAAAGCGAGCGCAAACGGCAGCCGTCGCCCCCCTTTACCACCTCCACCATCCAGCAGGAGGCGGCGCGCAAACTCGGTTTTTCCGCCAAGAAGACCATGTCCATCGCCCAGAAGCTCTATGAGGGGCTCGATGTGGGAGAGGGGACTGTCGGCCTCATCACCTACATGCGTACCGACAGTGTGGTCCTCTCCAATCAGGCCCTCACCGAGGCCCACGAGGTGATTACCAGCCTCTACGGCAAGGAGTATGCCCTGGCCAAGCCGAGGTTCTTCAAGAACAAGGCGAAAAACGCCCAGGAGGCCCACGAGGCGATCCGTCCCACCTACATCGCCAAGACCCCGGTGGAGCTGAAGAAGTTCCTCTCCTCAGACCAGTTCAAGCTCTACGACCTGATCTGGAAGCGGACCGTGGCCTGCCAGATGGCCGAGGCGCTCCTCGACCAGACCTCGGTGGATATCGGCGCCGGCGAAGGTTACAAGTTCAGGGCAGCGGGAACGGTGATCCGCTTCCCCGGCTTCATGAAACTTTATATCGAAGGGGTTGACGACGAGACAGAGGAGAAGGAAGGGTTGCTGCCGCCACTCAACGAGGGGGATGCCCTGCAGTTGAAGGAACTGTTGCCGGAGCAGCATTTTACCCAGCCGCCGCCGCGTTACACCGAGGCGACCCTGGTCAAGACCCTGGAGGAGTACGGTATCGGCCGCCCCTCCACCTATGCCAGCATCATGAACACCCTGGTGGAGCGCAAATACACCCGCCTCGACAAGAAGCGTTTCTTTCCCGAGGATGTGGGGATGGTGGTGAGCGAACTGCTGGTGAACCATTTTACCCAGTATGTTGATTACAATTTCACCGCTTCCCTCGAGGAGGAACTGGACCAGGTTTCCCGGGGCGAAAAGAAATGGAAGCCGTTGCTCCGCGAATTCTGGGAGCCGTTTCATACCTTGCTCAAGCAGAAGGAAGGGGAGGTCAACAAATCCGATATCACCACCGAGGCAACAGACGAGATCTGTCCTGAATGTGCAAAGCCCCTGGTGGTCAAACTCGGCAAGTTCGGCAAGTTCTTCGCTTGCACCGGTTACCCGGAGTGCAAGTACATCCGCCCGCTGGACAAGGATAAGAAGGAGGTTGCCGAGCCGGTTTTTTCCGAGGAAAAATGCGACAAGTGCGGCAGCCAGATGCTGATCAGGGATGGGCGATTCGGCAAATACCTGGCCTGCTCCGCCTATCCGGCCTGCAAGAATATCCAGCCGCTGGTCAAGCCGAAGGGGACCGGCATAAAATGCGTGGAGTGCGGTGAGGGGGAGTTGACTGAAAAGAAATCACGTTTCGGCAAGATATTCTATTCCTGCAACCGTTATCCCCAGTGCAAGTTCGCCCTCTGGGACCTGCCGGTGGAGAAACCGTGCCCCAAGTGCGGTTTTCCGCTCCTGGTGAAGAAGGTCTACAAGCGGGAAGGGGAATTCCTCAAGTGCCCGAAAGAGGGGTGCGATTACAAGGAAGGCGGCAAAGAGAAGTAGCGAGCGGGACAGCTTCTTCAGTTAACGTGCGGAAAGGCGAGGATTTGATCCCTCGCCTTTTTTTATGCGAAGATTTTTTGCCACCTCTCATCCGTAATTTCAGTTTCATGCTGACGAATCAGCCTGACGGCATTATCAACTCCGAGTTTATTCCCCTTTGTTCCCCGACCCCTTAATCACCCTTGGATGACATCGGAATTCCCTGGACCATAGAAATTAATTTGAATACTTGACACGCATGTTTTTACCGATTATATTTTACAACAGAATTGTTGCCAACAATATTGTTGTAAAATGTCAGGAGGGATGTTATGCAGAAAAAACTTGTGCAGGCTCATGGCAATTGGGTTGAAGGAGATCGTTTTTGGGACAGGGAAAGTGATACCGCACTGCTGATAGAGAAGCTTGATGAAGGTGCGCATATCCTTTTGGTAGCCCAGCGCCGGATGGGCAAGACAAGCCTTATGAAAGAAATCAAGAGACTGCTGAATAACCGTTATACCTGCTTGTTCGTAGACCTGCAAAAAGCTGTTGAGTCCGAGGATGCAATCGTTGAAATAAGCAAAGCACTTAAACCTTATACAACTCTTTGGAGCAAGACAAAGGGGCTGTTTGCAAATGCGCTGTCACTACTTACCGGAAGCATAGAGGAACTGAGCCTGGGAGAAATCGGTATCAAATTGCGGGCCGGACTCACCTCTGGAAATTGGAGTGAAAAAGGTGATGCCCTCTTTTCGATACTTGCCGAATCGGAACTGCCGGTTTTGCTTTTGATCGACGAAGTCCCGCTCATGGTTAACCGCATGCTGAAGGGAGATGATTTCAAGATCACTTCCGAACGAAAAGCGAAGGTGGATGAGTTTATGTCCTGGCTGCGGAAAAACAGCCTTGCGCATCAGGGGAAAATAAGGATTGTCCTTTCAGGCAGCATCGGTTTCGAGCCGATTCTCCGCCAGGCAGGCCTCAGTGCGACGATCAATAACTTTCAACCCTTCGATCTGAAGCCATGGGACGATGCAGCCGCTATCGGCTGCCTTCAGGCGCTTGCCGCTGAATACGGCATTCAGTTCAAAAACGACACGGAAGCTGTAATGGTCAAGAGACTGGGATGCTGCATTCCTCACCATGTCCAGATGTTTTTTTCGCATGTTTATGACAGGTGTAAGCGAAGAGGCAGGATGGATTTTTATCCTGATGAAGTCAACGACATCTACGAGAGCGAAATGCTCGGCATCCGGGGCCATTCGGAACTCACCCACTATGAAGACAGGTTGAAGCTCGTCCTTAGTCCGGAAATATTCACGCTGGCCCTCGAAATTCTTACCGAGACGGCAGAAACAGGTTGCCTGACACGGTCGGCCCTTGCGGCGCTTCAAAAGGGTTACGAGTTCGAAGAAAGAAGCGCTATGTCCGCCTCGGAAGAGATCCTGCGGGTTCTCGAACACGACGGCTATATCAAGGCAGGCAGGGATGGGTATGTATTTGAATCGTACCTTTTGCAGGACTGGTGGAAAAAAAGGTACGGATACTTTCATGTCCCTGTCCTTGAGCGGGGTATTTAGCCATGACAAAACGCCGCATGAAATACAACCCATCCTTCCTTTCGGAGGAAGAACTCATAGAAAGCTTTGTGGTCCGTCATGCCGATCTGGATCTTATCGTCGGTATCATTGGCGAAAACGTTACGGACTCGAACCAGCACGTACTGGTGATAGGCCCGCGCGGCAGCGGCAAGACGACCCTTGTGCATCGCGTTGCCGCCGAGATCGAACAGAATCGGGAGCTGCGCGACCGTTGGTATCCCTTGATCTTCTCGGAAGAAAGCTATGAAGTAGTCTCAGCCGGTGAGTTCTGGCTTGAGGCGTTGTTTCATCTCTCCGAGCAGGCGGAAGACGAGCAGTGGAAACGCACGTATATTGAACTGAAAAATGAATCCGATGATCAAAGGCTTGCGGATCGTGCGCTGGCCCAGCTTCTGGACTTTGCCGACAGTCAGGGGAAAAGGATTCTCATGATTGTCGAAAATCTCAATATGTTGTTAGGCGACCTGAACAGTGAGGATGAAGCGTGGAAGATACGCCATACCCTGATCAATGAACCGAGACTTATGCTGCTGGCCACGGCGACAAACCGGTTCGAACAGATTGAAAATACGTCGCAGGCCATGTTCGAGATGTTCAAGATGCAGGAACTCAAGCCTCTTGACGACGATGAATGCAACCGCATTTGGGAACTGATTACGGGTCAGAGGCTTTTGGGCGAGCGGATCAAGCCGGTCAGGATATTGACCGGGGGCAATCCCCGTCTGCTTACCATTATCGCCAAATTCAGTGCGCATCGCTCATTCAGAAAACTCCTCGATGACCTTGTGGATCTGATCGACGATCACACGGAATATTTCAAGAGCCATCTGGACAACCTGCCGGCAATCGAAAGAAAGGTCTACCTGGCGCTTGCCGGGTTGTGGGATGCCTCAACCGCCCGTGAAATAGCTCAGGCGGCCAGATTGGACGTGAGCAAGACAAGTTCCCTCCTCGGCAGACTTATCAATCGTGGCGCTGTCGTTGTCGAGGAACATGGGAAAAAGGTCAAATGGTACGTGGTGTCGGAACGGATGTACAACATCTACTACCTTATGCGGAGGCGCGGCAAGCCTGCCGATCGGGTCAAGGCGACGGTGAAATTCCTGGTCAGCATGTATGACCCCGAATCTGCTGCACGGCTGATAACCGAGGAGGCATGTGGACTCTCCCAGGAACTTCGCCGTGACCATTGCCTTGCTTATGAGGAGGCGATAAAAGGAGTTCCTGACCGTAAGCGCCGAGAAAGAATCATCGCTGCCACGCCGAAGAACTTTTTTGATTCGCCTTATCTTAATGAAGGATTTAGAAATTCCCTGACGATTGATAGTGAAATTGGATTAAAAGAGGAAGTATGTGGTGTGTTTGATGTCAAACTTAAGAAGGCACGTGAAATATATAAGCATGGTTGTGAGTTATGTCTGGCGGGAAACTCTGAAGAGGCACTTGAACTGTTTGACAAGGTAATCGGAGAATTCGGCAACAGCAAAGGAACATTATTATTAGAAGTGGCACGGGCCATGGTATGCAAGGGGAGAAGACTTCACCAACTCAATCGCTTCGACGAGGCAATTGCAGTTTACGATGAGATTGTTGCGCGTTATGCAGACGCAGATGAGGCGGAGCTTCGCGAGACGGTGGCAATGGCCATGGTTAACAAAGGACTAACCCTTGGCCAACTCAATCGCTTCGACGAGGCAATTGCCATTTACGACGAGGTTGTTGAGCGCTATGCAGACGCAGATGAGGCGGAGCTTCGCGAGCAGGTGGCAAGGGCCATGGTTAATAAAGGGAACAGACTTGGCAAACTTGATCGCTCCGACGAGGCAATTGCCGTCTACGACGAGGTTGTTGAGCGCTATGCAGACGCAGATGAGGCGGAGCTTCGCGAGCAGGTGGCAAGGGCCATGGTTAACAAAGGACTAACCCTTAGTCAACTCGATCGCTTCGACGAGGCAATTGCTGTCTACGACGAGGTTGTTGAGCGCTATGCAGACGCAGATGAGGCGGAGCTTCGCGAGAAGGTGGCAAGGGCCATGGTTGGCAAAGCTATAACCCTTAGTCAACTCGATCGCTTCGACGAGGCAATTGCCGTCTACGACGAGGTTGTTGAGCGCTATGCAGACGCAGATGAGGCGGAGCTTCGCGAGACGGTGGCAAGGGCCATGGTTAGCAAAGCTATAACTCTTGGTCAACTCGATCGCTCCGACGAGGGAATTGCCGTCTACGACGAGGTTGTTGCGCGTTTTGCAGACGCAGATGAGGCGGAGCTTCGCGAGATGGTGGCAATGGCCATTGTTGGCAAAGCTATAACCCTTGGTCAACTCGATCGCTTCGACGAGGCAATTGCCGTCTACGACGAGGTTGTTGCGCGTTTTGCAGACGCAGATGAGGCGGAGCTTCGCGAGACGGTGGCAAGGGCCATGGTTAGCAAGGGGTACGCCCTTAGTCAACTCGATCGCTTCGACGAGGCAATTGCCGTCTACGACGAGGTTGTTGAGCGCTATGCAGACGCAGATGAGGCGGAGCTTCGCGTGCAGGTGGCGGAGGCCATGGTTAACAAAGGAATAACCCTTGGCCAACTCAATCGCTCCGAGGAGGCAATTGCCGTCTACGACGAGGTTGTTGAGCGCTATGCAGACGCAGATGAGGCGGAGCTTCGCGAGCAGGTGGCAATGGCCATGGTTAACAAAGGAATAACCCTTGGCCAACTCAATCGCTCCGAGGAGGAAATTGCCGTCTACGACGTGGTTGTTGCGCGTTTTGCAGATGCAGATGAGGCGGAGCTTCGCGAGATGGTGGCAATGGCCATGGTTGGCAAAGCTATAACCCTTGGTCAACTCGATCGCTTCGACGAGGAAATTGCCGTCTACGACGCGGTTATAGCGCGTTTTGCAGACACAGATGAGACACAGCTTCGCGGGCAGGTGGCAATGGCCATGGTTCACAAAGGAATAACCCTTGGCCAACTCAATCGCTCCGAGGAGGCAATTGCTGTCTACGACGATGTGGTAGCGCGTTTTGCAGAGGCAGATGAAGCGACGCTTCGCGATCAGGTGACAAGGGCTCTTACCAACAAAGGCGTTGCGCTTGATATGCTCAACAAATACGAAGAGGCCGAAATAGCTTTTCGTAAAGCGATTGAGTTAGTACCTGACGCAGCTTGGAATAGCATTAACTTGATTGAATTGTTGCTGAAGATGCCGGGAAGGCTTGACGACGCCCTGCAGACAGCCGAAGAAATTATCGGCAAGAAACCGGAAGCCTCCGAGTTGCTGAACTCTGTAGCATGGGCTTTTTATAAACATAACTACCTTGTAATGCTGCCTAAAGCAGAAAAGTGGGCAACAAAGGCGGTTTCCCTTTCGCCGGACAATGCTTATGCGCACCATACATTAGCCTGCATATTGAGCGCTCTCGGCAAAGGAATCGAAGCTCTGGAGTCGGCCAAGATATATCTGCAGGACTCTTCTTTGGTTGAGAGTAAAATCGAAGACGCAATCGAACTTTTTGTGGAGCTTGCAGCATCCGGGCATGCGAAGGAAGCGCTAGGTTTACTTGCGCATACTGAGGCCGAAAAGCATCTCGAACCTCTTGTGGCCGGGTTGAAACTGTTTATCGGGGAGGATGTAAAAACCGCCCCTGAAATCAGGGAAATTGCGAAAGATATTGTCAAACGGATTGAAACCCGCATGAGGAACCGGGGATAGGGGGAAACTGGAAGCAACGGTGATAGAACGCCATTGCCCAACCGGTCATCAAGTGCTATAGTGCGGCTCGTTTGAACCCCGGTTCTCCATAGAACGTCCCGAAGATCAATTCTATCCGAAAAAGATGAACAGTTTCAGTGAGGAAAGCTCTTGGTTATGAGTAAGCAGTCGAAACATATCACCATCATCGGCGGCGGCCTGGCCGGCTGCGAAGCAGCGTGGCAGGCTGCCCGGCGCGGGATTGCCGTGACGCTTCACGAAATGAAGCCGGCAAAGTTTTCCCCGGCACATGAACTTGAAACCCTGGCGGAGCTGGTCTGCTCCAATTCCCTGCGCGGCGAGTCCCTGGAGAATGCCGTCGGGCTCCTGAAAGAAGAGCTTCACCGCAGCGGAGCCCTCTTCATGGAGGCGGCCCTGGTTTGCCGGGTGCCGGCCGGCGGGGCGCTGGCGGTTGACCGGCAACTCTTTTCCGCATACATCACGGAAAAAATAGCCGCCGATCCGCTTATTGAGGTGCTCCACGGCGAAGTGACAGAAATCCCGGTTGAGGGGACGGTGATCATCGCCTCCGGCCCGCTCACCAGCGAGGCTCTGGCAAAGGATATCGGCCGACTTACCGGCGACTACCTCTATTTTTACGATGCCATTGCCCCCATTGTCACCACTGAATCCGTTGACCGGACCATTGCCTTTGCCGCTTCCCGCTACGGTAAGGGTGATGGGGCCGATTACCTGAACTGCCCGCTGAACGAGGCCCAGTATGCTGCCTTTGTCGCAGAGCTTCTGGCGGCAGAAAAGGTCACCTCCAAGGACTTTGAAAAAGTGGTACACTTTGAAGGGTGCATGCCGATCGAGGAAATGGCGGCTAGGGGAGTGGAAACCCTTCGCTTTGGCCCTATGAAACCGGTCGGTTTGCCGGACCCCCGCACTGGCATGGAGCCGTACGCCGTGATCCAGCTCCGCATGGAGAACCGCGAGGGGACCATGTATAACCTGGTTGGTTTCCAGACCAAGCTTACCTGGCCGGAACAGCGCCGTATCTTCCGGATGATCCCGGGCCTGGAGAGTGCCGAGTTCGTGAGATTGGGCTCGATGCACCGCAATACCTTTATCAATGCGCCGCAGCTCATTCTGCCCACGTTGCAGTTGCAGCTAGAGCCACGCATTCTCTTTGCCGGGCAGATCACCGGTGTGGAGGGGTATGTGGAGTCGGCGGCGAGCGGGTTCCTGGCAGGGATAAACGGGGCACGTCTTCTCAAGGGAGAGGAACCGGCCGTCCCCCCCCGCTCAACGGCGCTGGGCGCGCTCGTGCACCATATCACCAATACCGACGCCAGGCATTTTCAGCCGATGAATGTCAATTACGGCCTCTTCCCCGAACTACCCGGACGGGTGAAGAAGAAAGAAAAACGGGCCATGCTTGCCGAGCGGGCGCTGGCGGAGCTGGAAGGATGGATGAACGATCTGTAGGGGCGGCCCTTGGTCCGCCCTGGTGAACGAAGGCAAAAGGCGGGCGCAGCAAGTAGCG
>Ga0210377_10001973_pt1 | contig 18262 bp, 17 predicted proteins | sample PLM4_65_b1redo_FD_155480 | JGI IMG/M metagenome (GOLD analysis project Ga0210377, IMG submission 155480) | Groundwater sediment microbial communities from an aquifer in East River, Colorado, USA - PLM4_65_b1 redo | ecosystem: Environmental > Terrestrial > Soil > Riparian zone | place: USA: East...
GTCATCGAGAAGTCGCTGCAGATCTTCTCGGTGAAGGGATACTACAACACCTCCATCAGCGACATCATGGCCGCGACCGGGCTGACGAAGGGAGGGCTCTACGCCCACTTCGACAGCAAGGAAGCGCTCTGGAACGCCGCGTACGAGAGGGCGGTCGCGATCTGGAAAGGGATCGTCTTCAAGGGAGTACGAAAGGTTTCCGACCCGCTGGACAGGATCGCGAAGACGATCGGGAACGACCTGCGCGACTACTGCCGCGGGGAGGTGTTCGAGGGCGGCTGCTTCTTCTTCAACGGCCTCGTCGAGCTCTCGGGCCAGTCTCCCGCGATGAGCGGCCGGATCGTCGAGGGATTCATGCAGTTCGCGGAGCTTCTGGCCTCCTGGCTGGAAGAGGCGAAGGCCGAAGGCAAGCTCAAGCCCGGCGTGAGGAGCAAGGAGGTCGCCGACTTCATCGTCCTCTCCATCAACGGCGCGGCCGCGTTGTACGTCGCGACCCGGGACAGCCGGTTCACCCGGGCGTGCGAACGTCAGCTCCACTCCTACATACATTCTTTGAGAGCATAGGGAAGGGAACGGCTGGGATCCGCCGGCGAATGGCGCATTCCAGAAAGATACCGACCGGTCGCATACGTTGTTTGCGGGACTGGTTTTGGTGACGCGCGAAGCGACCGCGTGAGGAGGGAGGGAGCGATGGCCAAGGTCCTCTACGAAAAGCGGGACCGGATCGGGTACGTCACGCTGAACCGGCCGGAGGCGCTGAACGCCCTGGACGACGAATTGAACGATGCGCTGTGGGAAACGTGGGCGGATTTCAACGCGGATGATTCGGTCGACGTCGCCATCGTGACCGGGGCCGGGAAGGCGTTCTGCTCCGGCGCCGACCTGAAGACGTTCATCCCGAAGTGGGAGCACGCCACCATGCTCGACGCCCGGAAGAACGCGGCGAGGGGGATCGGGGGCGGAATCACCCGGGGGCAGCACCGGATCACGAAGCCGATCATCGCGGCCGTCAACGGCTTCGCGATCGGGGGCGGCTTCGAGCTGGCGCTCGCATGCGACATCCGCATCGCCTCGGAAAAGGCGAAGTTCGGGGTGTTCGAGGTGCGTCAGGGGTTGCACCAGGGAGACGGGGGGATCGTCCGTCTCGTCGCCATCGCCGGCGTGGGGACCGCACTTGATCTCACGTTGACGGGGCGGGAGGTTTCCGCGGAAGAGGCGTACCGGCTGGGGCTGGTGAACCAGGTCGTGCCGCACGAGGAGTTGCTGCCGACGGCCGAACGTTGGGCGCGGATGATCCTGGCCAATGGCCAGCAGGCGATCCGGTCCGCCAAGGAGACGATCCTCGAGGTCATCGGCCGCCCGCTGGACGACGCGCTGCGGTTGGAAACCGTCAACGGATATTCGAGCGTCGGGGATTTCCGGGAGGTCGCGGAGAGGTTGCAAAAGTTCTTCGGGAAATAATATTCATGGAGGTGGGGGGATGTTGGATCTTCCGATCACGTATCGCGGCGTCGTCTACCCGTGGCAGTGCGACCACATGGGACATATGAACGTGTTCTTCCACGCCCGCGCGTTGATCGTGCCCGGGAAGGAGGATTCATGCGGTAATCGGAGGCATGGATGATGCGCGCTCCACGGCTTTGGGCGTTTCTGCTGCTGACGGTTTGCATCGCCGGCTGCGCGGGCGCGCCGCCGCGCCCGGCATCGGTCGGAAGGGGCGATTACGCCAAGGTTGCGGAGTACGTCTCGAAGCGGATCCGCTATGAGATGAAGAAGCGGGACGTGACGGGATTGAGCATCGCGCTGGTCGACGACCGGCAGGTGGTGTGGGCGGCAGGGTTCGGTTACGCCGACAAGGCAGGGAACGTCCCGGCGTCGCCGGACACGATCTATCGGGTCGGCTCCATTTCGAAGCTGTTCACGGCGACCGCCGCCATGCAGCTCGCCGAGCGGGGCAGGCTCGACATCGACCGGCCCCTGGGCGACTACCTCCCCGGGTTCTCGATCCGCACCCGTTTCGCCGATGCGGCTCCCATCACCCCCCGCTCCATCATGACCCACCACTCGGGCCTTCCTTCCGATTACCTGAAGGGGATGTGGACGCGGGATCCCGAATCGTTCACCCGGGTGGCCGACCGTCTCAAGGACGAATACGCGGCGAATCCGCCCGGCGCCGTATTTTCCTACTCCAACCTGGGGGTGACCCTTCTCGGGGACGCGATCGGAAAGGTGGCCGGCCGCGACTTCGCATCCCACCTCGGGGACGCGCTCCTTCTCCCGCTCGGGATGACCCGCTCCTCCTTTTCCCCGTCGGCCGACCGGACGCCCCTTGGGGCGAAAGGGTACCGGAAAGGGAAGGAGGCGGAGGAACCGTCGTTGCGCGACGTTCCCGCCGGGGGGCTGAACGCCAGCGTGCTCGACCTGGGCCGTTTCATCAGGATGGTGTTCGTGGGGGGGAAGGCCGGCGATCGTCAAATAATAATGCCCGATACGCTCGCCGAAATGCTCCGCCCGCAGAACGAAGGCGTTCCACTCGACCTGGATTTCCGCGTGGGGCTGGGCTGGATGCTCGGGGGGCTGGGGGACATCGACATCCGCGACAGCGGTCCGGTGGCGCACCACGCCGGCGCCACCCTTCTGTACCACGGCCAGATGATCGTTCTGCCGGAATGGGCGCTGGGGGTCGTGGTCCTTGCGAACTCCGCCACGGCGGGACCGGTCGTGAGGAAAGTGGCGGCGGAAGCGCTGAAACTCGCCCTCGAGGCGAAAACCGGCCGTCGGCCGCCGGAACGGGAAAAGCCCGAAGAGGTCGAGGTCTCCTTTTCGACGGAGGAGCTGCAACGGTACGAAGGGTGGTACGCCACGCTGGCCGGCGCGGTGCATGTCCGCAAGACGTCGGGGGGCTTGCGGGCCGACGTCTTGAACCGGACGCTGCGGATGCTCCCCCGCGCCGACGGCACGCTCGGCTTGCAATACCGGCTCCTGGGACTTTTCCCCATCCGGATCGAAGCGCTCGGCGGGGTCGGCGTCTTCCGGGCGGACGTGGCGGGACGGGAGATCCTCGCGGCCCGCATGCACGGACGGGCGTTCCCGATCGGAGAGCGGATCCGGCCGGGGCCTCTTCCCGCAAAATGGCTCGGGCGAACGGGGGAGTATGAAATCGTCAACCCGGGAGAGGATGCCGTCCTGCCGGAAAAGATACGGCTCCGCGCGGAAGGCGGGTTCCTGTTCGTCGATTACGCGGTCCCGCTTTTCTTCCCCGGCACGGCGAGCTTCGCGATCGCTCCCGTATCGGATACGGAGGCGATCCTCCGCGGGATCGGGCGCAACATGGGCGAAACGGTCCGGGTCATCACCGTGAACGGAGAGGAGATGTTTACCTATTCCGGGTATCTGCTGAGGAAAATAGGCAAGTAGTGGCGGCAGTCTAATCGGCTATTCAACAGACGATAGGAGATTAAGTAATTGCTATTCCAAATCCTGAAACACACTCCGCCATGGGTTTATATTTTGTTTTTTATTTTATTGCGCATAGGAAAGCAAGAGGAAGCCGCCTGATTACAGGCTGAACAGGTGGACAAGTTTTTTCGGAGAGTATTTGTGCAGTTAATCGATGAGTACTTACCGGAATACGATGCCCGTGAAATCCACCGGACTCAGGTCCATGCCCCGGCATCGCGCATCTTCCGTGCATTCCGCTCGGCGGATCTTGCAGATGCGATGTTGGTTCGAATATGCCTCGCCCTCCGAGCTCTTCCCGGAGTATTGCAGTCCCCCATGCGTGGTCTCCGACCCTTCTGGATTCGGCTCGGAACCTCCATGACCTTGAGCGAATTCGAATCTCATGGTTTTCGGGTGTTGGCAGAGAATTCGCCGCATGAACTCCTGATCGGGCTGATGGGTTCGTTCTGGAAAATGGACGGCGGTCTCCTGCCCATCGATTCCGCAACGTTCAAGGGCTGTCAATTACCAGGAACCGCACGTGTGGCATGGAATTTCAGTGTTGTGGAACAGAAGAATGGCATGTGCGAACTGGCGACGGAAACATGGGTGAAATGCTCCGATGCGAAAAGCCTCCGGTATTTCCGCCTGTATTGGCTTGTGATCCGTCCCGGTAGCGGACTGATCCGGCGTTGCATGCTTCGTTCGATTCGGAAAAAAGCGGAAGGTGCCGCCTGACCACGGCTTGAAGCTGCAAGCGCTCGCCGCACTGGGAGGAAAACGAAACATGGAGAAACTCGAACCCGGAATAGGAGTCGTAATGAAAACAAGTATGTAGATCGGGGGGACAACACCGTGGGGGGAGCACCCGCACCGTTCCAAAAGGCAGGTTCCCCGCGCGGCAAGAGCTCACTCGTCAAGGGCGTCGTCCTCGTCGTCTTTATTCTTGCGGCCGTCGCGATGGTGCGGTTCACTCCCATAAAAAGCTATCTCACCCCGGCCGGGCTGGGGCGTTTCCTGGAGAGGGCCGGCATCTGGGGTCCGGTGATCTTCGCCCTGGTGTACGCCGCCGGGGTCTGCCTGTTCGTCCCGGGCACCTTGCTGACGACGCTGGGCGGCGCGATCTTCGGGCCTTATCAAGGGTTCCTCTACGTCTGGGTAGGCGCCATGCTGGGGGCCAGCGCCGCCTTCTGGATCGGGCGCACGCTCGGACGGGATCTTGCCGCATCCCTCGTCGGCGACAGGCTGAAGAAGTACGACGAGGCGATCGAACGGAACGGGTTCGCCACGACGCTCTACCTGCGGCTGGTCTATTTCCCCTTCACGCCCATGAATTTCGGCATGGGCCTCACCCGGGTGCGCTTCCGGGACTACTTCTTCGGAACCGCCCTCGGCATCATCGTCGGGGTCTTCATCTTCACCTTTTTCGTGGGCACCGTCCGGGACGTCTGGGCGAGCGGCGACTGGAGGGGCCTGCTCTCCCTTAAAGTCTTCTTCTCCGTGGCCCTCTTCGTCTTCTCCTTCTTCATCCCCAGGATCATCAAGAAGATAAAAGGGGAATAAGACCATGACCGAGAGGCTGGAGTCCGTTCACGCGATGGGAAGGGTGCTCCCCGAAGACCGGTACAACGAAGAGCTCGTCGCAAACGTCCATCCTCCCGACTGGCGGAACCCGGAGCCCGCGGAAGGTTACCACCTGGTGGTCCTGGGCGCCGGCACCGCGGGACTCGTGACCGCCGCCGGAGCGGCGGGCATCGGCGCGAGGGTGGCGTTGGTGGAGCGGCACCTGCTCGGCGGCGACTGCCTCAACGTCGGTTGCGTCCCGTCGAAATGCCTGATCCGCTCCTCCCGCGCCGTCTTCGATATGAAGGAGGCCGACCGCTACGGGGTGAACGCTCCGGCGGGATACGGGGCGGACTTCCCGGGCGTCATGGAGCGCATGCGGCGCCTCCGGGCGCACATCAGCGGTCACGACTCGGTCCGGCGCTTCTCCTCGCTGGGAGTGGACGTCTTTCTGGGGGAAGCGCGGTTCGCCGGCCCGGACGCCGTGGAGGTGGGCGGGAAGCGGCTCCGCTTCTCGAAGGCGGTGATCGCCACGGGAGCACGCGCCGCCGTGCCCCCCGTCGAGGGGCTCGGCGAAGCCGGCTTCCTGACGAACGAGTCCGTCTTCTCCCTGACCGAATTGCCGAGGCGGCTTCTGGTGTTCGGAGCGGGACCGATCGGTTGCGAGATGGCGCAAGCCTTCCGGCGGTTCGGCTCGGAGGTGACCCTCATCGAGCGGGCCCCCCAGTTCCTGACCCGGGAGGATCCGGACGCCGCCGCGATCGTCTCCGGCGCGTTCCAGCGGGACGGGATCGACGTGCGGCTGAATACCGTGGTGACGGGGGTCTCCGCCGCCGGAAAGGAGAAGCGGATTCATCTCCGGAGAGCCGATGGCATCGAGGACGTTGTCGTCGCGGACGAGATCCTGATCGGCGCCGGGCGCGTGCCCAACGTCGAGGGGCTGAACCTGGAGGGAGTGGGGGTCGCGTACGATCCGCGGAAGGGAGTGGAGGTCAATGATTTCCTGCGGACCGCCAACCCACGCATCTACGCGGCGGGCGACGTCTGCCAGGCGCACAAGTTCACCCACACCGCGGACGCCGCGGCGCGCATCGTGATCCAGAACGCCCTCTTCCGGGGAAGGAAGCGCTATAGCGCCCTCACGATCCCCTGGTGCACCTACACCGACCCGGAGATCGCCCACGTCGGGATGTACGAGCGGGACGCGCGGGAGCGGGGGATTCCGGTGGACACCTTCGTCCGGGAGATGAAGGAGGTGGACCGCGCCGTCGCCGACGGGGAGGAGGAAGGGTTCGTCAAGGTCCACGTCCGCAAGGGGACCGACAAGATCCTCGGTGCGACCATCGTGGCGCGCCATGCGGGGGAGATGATCAACGAGATTTCCCTGGCGATGGTGGGGGGGATCGGTCTGGGTACCCTCGGCGGCGTCATCCACTCGTATCCGACCCAGGCCGAAGCCATCAAGCAGGTCGCCGACCTGTACAACCGGACGCGCTTGACGCCTTTCGTCCGGAAGCTGCTCGCCTGGTGGCTCAAGTGGGCTGCGTGAGGATGGATCTTCCCGAGGGGATCCGCCTGATCGAGGATGCGGGGCGAACGAAGAACTGGAAACGGTGGGGGCCGTACCTCTCCGAGAGGCAATGGGGGACCGTCCGGGAGGATTACTCCCCCGACGGATCCTCCTGGCAGTACTTTCCGCACGAGCATGCGAGGAGCCGGGCGTACCGTTGGGGGGAGGACGGCCTGCTGGGGATCACCGACCGGGAAGGGCGCCTCTGCTTCTCCCTGGCGCTATGGAACGGGCGGGACCCGATCCTCAAGGAGCGTCTCTTCGGCCTGACCGGTCCCGAGGGGAATCACGGGGAGGACGTCAAGGAGGTGTACTTCTACCTCGACGCGACGCCCACCCACTCTTACATGAAGGCCCTTTACAAACTTCCCCAGGCGGCGTTCCCGTACGCCCTCCTGGTCGAGGAAAACCGGAGGCGATCGAAGAACGAGCCGGAATTCGAGCTGTGGGACACCGGCGTCTTCGACGAAGGGAGATATTTCGATGTCATCGCGGAATACGCGAAAGCCTCATCGAACGACATCCTGATCCGGGTGACCGTGGCCAACCGCGGGCCCGAGGCGTCCCCGCTCGCTGTCCTGCCGACCCTCTGGTTCCGGAACACCTGGTCCTGGGGGCGCACGGGGGAAGGGTACTGGCCGAAACCGCGGATCGGTCAAGCCGCCGAGGGGTCGCTCCTCGCGGAGCACGCCTCCCTCGGCCGGTTCCGTCTTGCCGCCGACTCCGGGCCGGAAGGGCGGCTTCCCGGGTTCCTGTTCACGGAGAACGAGACGAACGCGAAGAAACTGTTCGACGCGCCCAATGGAGCGCCCTACGTCAAGGACGCCTTCCACGAGTACGTCGTCCAGGGCCGAAGCGACGCGGTCAACCCCGGGAAGACGGGCACGAAGGCGTGCGCGCTGTACCGGCTGGAGGTCCCCGCGGGCGCCGGGATCACCCTCCGCCTTCGCCTGTCCGCGGAGGACGAGGCGTCGGAGGAGCCGTTCGGGGGCGGGTTCGACCGGGTGTTCGCGGATCGGATCCGGGAGGCGGACGACTACTATTCCGCCCTCCTCCCGGCGCACCTGTCCGAGGAAGAGCGCCGCATCGCGCGACAAGGCTACGCCGGGCTCCTCTGGTCGAAACAGTTCTACCACTTCTCCGTCAAGGATTGGCTCGAGGGGGACCCGGCCCTACCGGCGCCGCCCGCGAGCCGCAGGCACGGCAGGAACCGCGACTGGACCCATCTCTACAACCGGGACGTCATCTCCATGCCGGACAAGTGGGAGTACCCCTGGTACGCGGCGTGGGACCTGGCCTTCCACATGGTCCCGTTCGCGGAGGCCGATCCTTTTTTCGCCAAGGAACAACTCCTCCTTCTCCTGCGCGAGTGGTACATGCATCCCAACGGGCAGATCCCGGCGTACGAGTTCGCCTTCTCGGACGTCAACCCGGCCGTCCACGCCTGGGCCGCCTGGCGGGTCTACAAGATCGCGGACCCCCGCGGCGGACGAGACCGGCTGTTCCTCTCCCGGGTCTTCCAGAAGCTGCTCCTCAATTTCACCTGGTGGGTGAACCGGAAGGATCTCCACGGCAACCACGTCTTCTCCGGCGGGTTCCTCGGGCTCGACAACATCGGGGTCTTCGACCGGTCGAAACCGCTGCCTGCCGGCGGGTACCTGGAACAGGCCGACGGCACCGCCTGGATGGCTTTCTACTGCACCACCATGCTGTCCATGGCGCTCGAGCTCGCCGCCGAGGACCCGGCCTACGAGGACGTGGCGTCCAAATTCTTCGAGCACTTCATCGCGATCGCCGACGCCATCAACACGCTCGACGGGACCGGGCTCTGGGACGAGGAGGACGGCATCTATTACGACCATCTTCACGTCGACGGGCGATCCGTTCCGCTTCGGGTCCGGTCGCTGGTCGGGCTCCTGCCGCTGATCGCCGTCGAGATCCTTTCGGACGAGATCGTCGACCGCCTGCCGGGCTTCGGGAAGCGGATGCGGTGGTTCCTCGAGAACCGGAAGGACCTGGCCCGGACGGTCGCCTGGATGGAGCCGCCGGGGACGGAGGGAGGGCGGGGGCATCATCTCCTCGCCATCCCGTCGGCGGAGCGGCTCGTCCGGGTCCTCCGCTACCTGCTGGACGAGAGCGAGTTCCTGTCGCCGTACGGGATCCGCTCCGTGTCCCGGTTCCACCGGGACCGTCCCTACGTGTTCCGGCTCGGCGACAAGGAACACCGGGTCGCGTACGTCCCGGGCGAATCGGACAAGGGATATTTCGGTGGAAACTCCAACTGGCGGGGGCCGATCTGGTTTCCCGTGAACTACCTGCTCGTGGAAGCCCTGGAGAGGTACCACCGCTTCTACGGGGAGACCCTTCGGGTGGAGTGCCCGACCGGGTCGGGGCAGTGGATGGATCTCGCTTCGGTGGCGAAGGAACTCTACGGACGCCTGGCGGGGATCTTCTTGCCCGGTCCGGGCGGCGCGCGCCCGTGCCACGCCGGAGTGCCGCCGTTCGAAAGGGACCCGGGCTGGCGCGACCTCCTGCTCTTCCACGAATATTTCCACGGGGACACGGGGAAGGGACTCGGTGCGAGCCACCAGACGGGTTGGACCGCGCTGGTCATCCGGTGCCTCGGAAAAACGTGATCGGGGGAAACGGAAATGTCGCTCAAAAGGCAGCTCAAGGAGTTCGACGCGTCAAGGAATCGGCCACCGGAGGTCACGGCGATCCTCCGGCGGGGGATCGAGGACGTGAGGGCATCGGGAGCCGCCGGTCTGCGGATCGGTGAACGCGCGCCGGATTTCGCCCTCCCGAACCAGCGGGGCGAGACGGTGAGGCTTTCGGAACGGTTGTCCCGGGGCCCGGTGGTCCTCAATTTCTACCGCGGGGTCTGGTGACCGTACTGCAACCTGGAGCTGGCAGCTCTGGCGAAGGAATTGCAGACGATCCGGTCGCTCGGCGCGGACCTGATGGCCATCAGCCCTGAACTTCCCGACAACACCCTGACGATGGCGGAGAAGCACGCGATCCCCATCGACATCCTGAGCGACGCGACGAGCGAGGTGCTCAAGAAGTATCGCCTCTGGTTCGCCGTGCCCGGGGAGGTCAAGACGCTTTACCTGGAAAAGTTCGGCCTGAACCTGGAAAAGCACAACGGCGCGGGTCGGTGGGAGCTTCCCGTTCCCGCGACCTACGTGCTGGATCGGGACGGCTTCGTCCGGGCGGGGGAGGCGGACCCGGATTACACCGTCCGGATGGAACCGGCGGAGATCGTGGCGGCGATACGGGATATCGCCGGGGGGACTTGACCCGCTGCGCCTTTCGCGTCGGTGAAATATTTTGCGATCTGGATTGTAAGGAACTCCCCCGTGCCGCGACTGATGAACAGGCCAGGAAATCCCACGAACGGGGTCGGCTGAAACCCTGTTCGTTTATGAAACGAATGGGAATATCCACTCGTCTATATGAGATCCCATAGGTAGATCTTCACGGAAACATCTGCCGTCATGGGAAGAAGTTTGGATGCTCATGGGACGGTGAAGCCAAGCAACGGGAAAGGGGGTGTGGGAGATGAAACGTATGGCGAACATGATGCTGGCGTTGGTGTTGACGGCGAGTCTTGCCGGGTGCGCCGGGATGCACAGCGGAATGGTGAGCAAGGACGCCAAGGTGAAATGCCCGAAATGTGGACATACCTTCACGGTCGAGGAGGGGAAGAAGGCGCTTGACGGGCCCTGATGCTCCCGGACCAACGGAGGAGATTCCCATGGGGGGAAGGGCGGTCGCCCTTCCCCCTCTTGTGCGATCCTTCGATCGTTGCGGTTCTCGCACGGAGGGACGCAAATGAGAAGAAGTTCGATGGCGATCCTCCTTCTTGGTTTTTTGTTCGGGTGCGCGGGAGGGCAGGTCCGGCCCACGCTTGGAGAAGATACCCGCATCCCTCCCGGGAAAATCGAAGGCAATAAATTCATCGGAACGCGGTATCCGTTCGCGTTCTCGGTCCCTCTCCATTGGACGGTGACGACCGATTTCCCCGATTTCATGGAGACGCTCGGTTACGAAAGACCCTTGCCGACGGACAAGGAACAGACGGAAGCGTACGCCTTCAACCCCGAAACAAGAACGAACATTCAATTCGATGTGACGCCTGCGGGTCCGAAGGCCACGTTCAACCAGGAGAAGATCCAGTCGCTGGTTAACGCCGGGACCGACAGCTTGAAATCCGAGTTGGCGGAAGAGCACGGGAAAAACATAATCGACCTGGAGATCGGGCCGACGGAGCCGGCTTCCTTGAAGGGAGTTCCGTTTGCGGCGAAGAAGCATGTCTCCTACACTCTCGGAGGAGTGCGGCGGGAGCAGGGATGGGTCTACGGCTTTGCCGAACCGTACCAGATCTTCATCCTCTACATGGTTCTGGGAAAGGAAGGGTCAAGCGACCGTGAGGATATCCGCAAGACGATCGATTCATTCGGAATTGTTGCGCCTTCCGGAGAAAAATAGCCGTCCGACCGTCAGGAAAACGATCCTTTTCAGAATGCTCGCGGCGGGATCGGTTGCGGCGTTTTCCCTGGCCCCCGTTCCGGGAGACATCGCGGCGTTCCCACCGATCGATGCATCCCTGCCCGGAGTGACGGAGACGGCGACCTTCGCCCTGGGCTGATTCTGGGGTCCGGACTCCCGGTTCGGGAGTCTCCCCGGCGTTCTCCGCACCCGCGTCGGGTACACGGGAGGGTCGACGGAGAACCCCGCGTATCACAACCTCGGGGACCATATCGAGACGGTCGAGGTCGATTTCGATCCGTCCGTGATCTCCTACGGGAAATTGCTCGATGTCTTCTGGGCAAGCCATGATCCGCGGGAGCGCCCCCGCAGGCGGCAATACATGTCCGCGATCTTTACCCGTACCGGGGAACAGAAAAATCTGGCGATCGGGACGAGGAGCCGCGAAGCCGCCCGGAGAAGCGGGAGGGTCTACACGGAGATCCTGCCGGCCTCCAGGTTCCACCTGGCCGAGGCGTATCACCAGAAATTCGCGCTTCGGGGGAAGTCGGAACTCTTGAAGGAGTACGAGGCGATGTACCCGTCGTTGAGTGATTTTCTCGCCTCCACCGCCGTTACCCGGGTCAACGGGTACGTGGCGGGTTTCGGGACGTGCGCATCCCTTCGAGAGGAGATCGGCGGACTCGGATTATCGCCTGCGGGAAGGAAGCGCCTGGAGGATATCGTGTGTCCGCACGATGAAGGGAAAAGGAAGAGCATCGGCGCGGCATGCCCGGCGGGTTGATGCTCCGGCGGGAATGGCATAATGTCGAAGACGCGACGGCGTCGGCGTGTCATCTTGAGGGAATGGGAGGTCCGGGATGGAGACGTACTTCGACCCCGAGGATCTCGCGAAGTTCGGCGAGATCGGGAAGGACGCGCCGGAGCTCGCGAAGAAGTTCTTCGACTACTACGCCGAAGTGTTCAAGGAGGGGGAGCTTACGGAGCGGGAGAAGGCGCTGATCGCCCTCGCCGTGGCGCATGCGGTCCAGTGCCCCTACTGCATCGACGCGTACACCCGGGCGTCTCTCGAGAAAGGGTCGAACCTGGCCGAGATGACCGAGGCGGTCCACGTGGCGGCGGCGATCCGCGGAGGGGCGTCCCTCGTGCACGGGATCCAGATGCGGAAGATCGCCGAAAAACTTTCCATGTAGGTAAGGAACGGAATCGAATTGGCGGAAGGGATCGTGGCGGGGGACAGGGAACGATCGCCGGGGACCGGGACCGGCGCCGGGGAAGCGGCCGGGGCCGAGCCGTTCGCCGTCGCCCTCGAACGCCACGGGCTTTCTCTCGTTCGCGGAGAGATCACCACCCTCCAGGTGAACACCGGGTACCTGTGCAACCTCCGCTGCCGGCATTGCCACCTCGAGGCCGGTCCCGGCAGGAAAGAGGTCATGTCCCGCGAGACGATGGCGGCGGTCGTCTCGTTCGCCCGGCGGTTCCCGTTCCAGGTCATCGACGTGACCGGCGGAGCGCCGGAGCTGGTGCCCGATCTTCCGTTTCTCGTCGACGGGCTTGCCCCGCTTGCTCCCCGCCTGCTGCTTCGGACGAACCTATCCGCCGTGAGCGGCGCCGCATGGGAGGCGCTTCTCGCGCTCTGCGTCGCCCGCCGCGTCGTCCTCGTCGCCTCCTTCCCCTCGACGCATCCGTCCCAGGGCGATGCCCAGCGTGGCGCCGGAGCGACGGAAGCCGCGATCGCCGTGCTGAAGAGGCTGAACGCCGCGGGGTATGGGGTGGATGGGACCGGGCTGGAACTCAACCTGGTCTCCAACCCGGTCGGCGCGTTCCTTCCCGTCTCCCAGGATTCCGGCGAACGGAAGTTCCGGGCCGACCTGCTGCGGAAATGGGGGGTCGCGTTCAACCGCCTGCACACGTTCGCGAACGTACCGCTGGGGCGTTTCCGGGCGTGGCTGCTGCGGACGGGAAATTACGAACGCTATCTGAAAACGCTTACGGAAGGCTTCAATCCCTCCGCGGTGGAGCGGCTCATGTGCCGCACGCTCCTTTCGGTCTCCTGGGACGGGTTCCTGTACGACTGCGATTTCAACCTGGCGGCCGGCCGGCCTTTCTCCGACCGGAAGATCCACGTCTCGGACGTCCGTGAACTCCCTCCGCCCGGCGCCCCGGTCGTTACCGGGGAGTACTGTTTCGGCTGCACCGCGGGCTCCGGCTTCACTTGAGGCGGCGCGATATCGGCCCCGTAGGGGCCGAAACCGACTTCACCACCATTTGTTCGGGTACGGTTTGCCCGGCCGGACCCGGCTCCACAGAATTGCCACCAGAAATAAAGAGAAAACGCCAACACCCACAGGATTCACAAGCGAAAATATACCGGCATGGTGGTGCACCATCAAGAGGGGATTCGCGCCGGCAGGCGGGTGAATCGTCCGGGTCACGATCATGAAAACCATGGTCAGTACGACCGCGGCAACGGATACCCAAAGCCCGGCGCCAAAAATCTGGTAACAGAGGACGCCGATCGCGGCACCCCCCAGATGACCCCCGAACAATGCGCGCGGTTGCGCCGATTCGGTATCGGTTAACGCAAACAGGAAGACCGTCGATCCTCCCAAAGAGAAAAGAAGAAACGGGGAAGAATGATCGCCTGTCACCATGAGAGCGAGAGTGACGGCTATCGTCGCGCCAAGGGCTGACCATAGAATTTCAAGGAGTTTCACTCGATGACCGGAAAGCATTTTCACCCCGTCATGAAAGCCGGTTGAAATTTCGGCTTTAATCACCTTATTTTATATAAATGACACCCGGAATCCGTGAGGGAAAAAGGAAACCGATCGTCGGAGGTTTGATTTTCGCCGCCGTCCTCCTGTTCCCCACCGTCGCGTTCGCGGCGGGGGAGGATCCCTCCATCCCGCTCCTCCTGTACCTCGTCGTGATCCTCGTGACCGCGAAACTCATGGGACACCTGGCCGTCGCGCTCGGGCAGCCGGCGGTGCTCGGGGAGCTCCTGGCGGGAGTTCTCCTCGGCAACCTTTCCCTTGCGGGCGTGCACGGACTCGCCGGGATCGCGAACGACCCGGGAGTGGACCTCTTCGCCAGGATCGGCGTGGTGGTGCTCCTGTTCGAAGTGGGGCTCGAGTCGACGATCCGGGACATCCTGCGCGTGGGACTTTCCTCGTTCCTCGTGGCGGTGCTGGGCGTCGCCGCGCCCTTCGCCCTCGGGTGGCTGGTCGGGGCCTGGCTCGTTCCCGGGCACTCCTGGCACACCCACGCCTTCCTCGGGGCCACCCTGTGCGCCACGAGCGTCGGGATCACGGCGCGTGTCCTTCAGGACATCGGGAAATCCCGCGGCAAGGAGGCCCGGATCATCCTCGGGGCCGCCGTCGTCGACGATGTCCTGGGGCTCATCATCCTCGCCGCCATCTCCGGCTCCATCGTCGCAGCGTCACAGGGAGCGACCGCCTCCGGGGTCTGGCCGCAGGTGGCGATCACCCTGAAGGCCGTCGGGTTCCTCGCGGGTTCGCTCCTCATCGGGACCTGGATCACCCCCCGCCTGTTTTCGGGCGCGGCGCGGCTGCGGGGGGCGGGGGTCCTGATCGGCGTATCCCTTGCGTTCTGCTTCCTGCTGTCCCACCTGGCGGGGGTGGCGGGCCTGGCGCCGATCGTGGGAGCGTTCGCCGCGGGACTCATCCTCGAACCGGTCCATTTTCAAAAGTTCGGGGAGCGGAACATCCATCATCTCGAGGATTCGCTTCGCCCCGTCGTGGAACTGCTCGCTCCGGTCTTCTTCGTCCAGATGGGGGCGAAGGTGGACCTGACGGCGTTCGCTTCTACGGAGGCGCTCTGGCTCGCCCTCCTGCTCACGGTCGCCGCCATCGCGGGGAAGCAGCTCTGCTCCCTCGGAGTCCTCGACAGGACGGTCAACCGGTGGGCCGTGGGCATCGGTATGATCCCCCGCGGGGAGGTCGGGCTGATCTTCGCCAGCGTCGGGGCGTCCCTCGTCCTCGACGGAGAAAGGGTGATCGGGGCGACCACCTACTCCGCGGTCGTCATCATGGTGATCGTGACCACCCTCGTCACCCCGCCGCTCCTCAAGTGGGCGATGGTGGACCGGACTTCGGGGGCGGGGGATTGACCCGGCTACGGGGCGGTTACCGACCTCCCGTGGCCGCCGTGTCGGCGAGGAGGACGGCGCGGGAGCGGAGGACGCGTCCCGCCGGGATCGACCGGTCGCCCGCGCGCAATCGCCCCAACGCTTCGCTCTTTCCGGACCCGGTGACCAGCCACAGGACGCACCGCGCCCGGTCGATCGCCGGGAAGGTGAGCGTCATCCGCCTCCGTCCGTTGTGCCGGCCGGTGACGGCGACTTCCGAATCGACGACTTGGAGCGCCGCGTCCTCCGGGAAAAGGGAGGCGGTATGGCCGTCCTCTCCCAACCCGAGCTGGACGAGGTCGATAACCGGCGGCGTTCCGGCGGCCCGGCGAAGGATCGCTTCGTAGCGGCGCCCTCCCTCGTCGAGATCCTCCTCTTCCACCGGCATCGGATGGACGTTGGCGGCGGGGATGGGGATGCGGTCGATCAGGGTCTCCTTCAGGCGGGCATAGTTTCGTTCGGGATCTCCGGAAGGGGCGACCCGCTCGTCGACCTGGAACAGGTGGACGCGCTCCCAGGGAACGTCTTCATCGGCGAGAGCGCGAACGGCCAGCCACGGCGTCGCGCCGCCGCTGAACGCCAGCGCGCAACGGCCCCGCTCGGCAACGGCTTTCCTCGCAACCTGCGCGATCCGTTCCGCGGCCCGCGTCGCGACGGCCCCGGGGTCGGGAAGAATCTCCGTAATCACGATATCCGCGGCGGCCCGGGCGCCGGCGCCGGGTCATGCCATCGCTCCGGAGCCACCAGCGTTTCCGCTTCGCGCGGACCCCATGTTCCGGGTTCGTACGGGAACAGCGGGAGGGGCGCCTTCAGGACCGGGTCCACGATCCGCCACGCCTCATAGACGTAATCTTCCCTCGCGAAACGGTACGTCTCGCCCCGCAAGGCGTCCCCAAGGAGCTGCTCGTAGGCGTCCGGCTCATCGGCCTCGGACTGGTGGCTGGCCAGCAGCTCCACCCGGTCGCCCTCCATCTCCTCTCCCGGGTGCTTGATCATCGCGCCGAGGGCGATCGCCTGGTCCGGTCCGAGGCGGAACCGGACGTAGTTCGACCCGGGGATCGCCGCCACGGTATGCGGCAAGGGGCCGGAAAAGATCGGAGGCGGACGGTGCAGCGTCACGACCACCTCCACCATGTTCAACGGGAGAAGCTTCCCCGCGCGGATGAAGAAAGGCACCCCCTCCCATCGCCACGACCGGATCTCGATCCGAAGCGCCGCGTAGGTCTCCACGGTCGAGGTGGGAGAGACCCCGGTTTCCTCCCGATATCCCCGGAATTGCCCCCGGATCACGTCCTCCGGAACAAGCGGCGGGATGGCTTTCAGGACCTTCACCTTCTCGTCCCGGACGGACTCCACGTCCTCGTTCCCCACCGGCGGCTCCATCGCCACGTTCGCGAGCACCTGCAGCATGTGGTTTTGCACCACGTCCCGGATCGCTCCGGCCTGCTCGTAGAACGCCCCGCGCCCCTCCAGGCCGAACCGTTCCGCCATCGTGATCTGGACCGACCGGACGTAGTTCCGGTTCCAGATCGGCTCGAGGAAGGCGTTCGCGAAACGGAAGTAGACCAGGTTCTGCACGGCGTTCTTGCCGAGATAATGGTCGATCCGGAAGATCCGTTTTTCGTCGAAGCAGCCGTGGAGAATCCGGCTCAGCCCCCGGGCCGACGCGAGGTCGCGTCCGAACGGTTTCTCGACGACGACCCGCGCGCCCTGGTCGCAGCGGGCGTCGTGAAGCCGCCCGACCACCGTGCCGAAGAGCGCCGGAGGGATCGCGAGGTAGCAGACCGGCTGTTTCGCGTCGCCCAATTCCCTCCGGAGCGCCACGTAGGTGGCCGGGTCGTCGTAGTCGCCCCCGACGTAGCGGAGAAGGCGGGAAAATTTCTCGAACGCGTCGCGGTCGACGATCCCGTGCCGCTCCACGCCCTCCCGTGCGTGTTCCCTGAGCCGCTCGAGGTTCCACCCGCCCCTGGCGACGCAGATCACCGGGACGTCGAGGCGTCCGCCGCGGGTCAGGCGGTGGAGCGCCGGGAAGATCTTCTTGTACGCGAGGTCTCCGGTGCCCCCGAAGAAGACGAACGCATCGGCATGTCGATTGCCCATCTTCCGCCTCCTGGTGAGCCCGATTCGTCGCGGGGCATCGATAACCCATATAATAGTCTCACGCAACGAAGAAGGAGATTCGTCCCCGTGACGCTTTCCGATCCGATCTTCACCTCGCTCGATCCCGATCAGCGCCGCGCCGTCCTGCACGACGGGGGGCCGCTCCTCCTGGTGGCGGGGGCGGGGTCGGGCAAGACCCGGGCGATCGTGGCCCGCATCGTACGCCTCCTCCGCGACGGCGTCCCCGCGGGGAGCATCCTCGGGATCACCTTCACGAACCGGGCGGCGGGGGAGATGCGGGAGCGGGTGGCGAAGGCGCTCGACCCCGGCGGGGAGCCGTCGGCGGGGGAGGCGGTGGCCCGATCGTTCCCCGGGGGATCGAGGGCGGCGGGGGTCCCGTGGCTGGGCACGTTCCACGCCTTCGGCGCGCTCCTCCTGCGGCGCCATGGGGATCGCATCGGTCTCTCCCGGCGATTCGTCATCTACGACACCCGGGACCAGCACGACGTGCTGAAGCGGATCCTGAAGGATCTGAACGTCGACGAGAAGAAGTTCCCCCCGGCGAAGTTCGGGTGGCTTATCGAACGGGCGAAGCGGGACGGCGTCTCCGTCGAGCAGGCCGCGCTTTCCGCGGGGTGGCGGGTCATCACCACGGCCGGGCAGGTCGGGAAGGCGTACGACGAGGCCCTGGCCGAGGCCGGGGCGGTCGATTTCACCGACCTCATCCGGCTCCCCGTGACGCTGCTTCGAGGCGCGCCGGACGTGCTCGCCGTGGTCCGCTCCGAAGTTCGCCATCTGCTCGTCGACGAGTTCCAGGATGTGGACGGCGCCCAGTCGGAGCTGACGGAGCTCCTTGCCCAGGGAGCCGATTCGTTCTGCGCGGTGGGGGACGAGGACCAGTCGATCTACGGGTGGCGCGGCGCCTCCGCGGCCCCGATGCTCTCCTT
>Ga0210377_10001974_pt1 | contig 18258 bp, 12 predicted proteins | sample PLM4_65_b1redo_FD_155480 | JGI IMG/M metagenome (GOLD analysis project Ga0210377, IMG submission 155480) | Groundwater sediment microbial communities from an aquifer in East River, Colorado, USA - PLM4_65_b1 redo | ecosystem: Environmental > Terrestrial > Soil > Riparian zone | place: USA: East...
CGAGAGCTTGTAGATGGCGGCCTCGGGCCCGAGAATCGAGAAGATCGACTCGAGCAGGCTGACGTCGATGACCTGGCCGCGGCCGCCGTTGACCTCGACGTTGCGCACGGCGATCACGGTGGCCATCGCGCCCGACAGCCCCGCGATCATGTCGGCCATCGCCAGCGGCGGCAGCACGGGCTCGCGATCCTCGAAGCCGTTGCGCGAGGCGAATCCCGACATGGCCTCGACGAGGGTGCCGAAGCCCGGGCGCTTGGCGTAGGGCCCGGTCTGGCCGAACCCCGACACCCGCACGAGGACGAGCTTTGGATTGCGCGCGAGCAGCCTGTCGGGTCCCACGCCCAGCCGCTCCAGGTAGCGGAACCGGAAGCTCTCGATCATCACGTCGAAGTGCTCGGCGAGATCGAGGACGATGCCCGGCGCCTCCGGCGATTTCAGATCGAGCGTGATGCTCTTCTTGTTCCGGGCGTACACCTTCCAGTGCACGCTCACGCCCGCCTCGCGCCAGTCACGCAGCGTGTCGCCGGTGCCGGGCGATTCGACCTTCACCACCTCGGCGCCGAAGTCGGCGAGCTGCAGGCTGAGCATGTTGCCGGCCACCAGCCGGGAGAAGTCGAGCACGCGGACGCCGCGCAGCGGCCCCTCGCGCTCCGGCTCGAACGGTTGCTTGGGGATGGGCATCGGCTCTCCTCCGAGGGCCCAAGTGTAACCTCGCCGCCGCGACTACATCAGCGCAGGGCGGGCGCCTCGCCCTCTTTCCAGAGCCAGACGCTCCGCGCGCCGGCGGAATGGTTGGCCCAGGGATCGGGACCGTGCGCGCCGACCCACCCGTAGGGATCGACACGAGCAGGGCGCCCACCGTTCGTGGCCGGGAAGCGCCAGACGTGGAAGTGCACGTGGGGCTCGCTGCTGCAGCCCGTGTTACCGGACAGGGCGATGGGCTGGCCAGCCCGCACCCGTTCACCGCGATTCACGTCGATACGGCTCACGTGGACGACGACGCTGCTGAAGCGCACGCCGCCGGGCGCCTGATGCAGCACCTCCACGAACTGCTGGTCCGACACCGTGCGCCGCAGGGGCGGGCAATAGAATGGTGGGTCGGTCCCCACCGTCCGCACCTCGCCATCGGCCACTGCGAGCAGCGGCGTGCCGACCGGCATTCGCCAGTCGTGGCCGCCGTGGCCGTCCACCCCGCCGTACTCTCGATCGCCCCAGTAGGTGAGCTGGTAGCGGTTGGTGTCCTGGAATTGGAAGGGCAGGTCGTGATCGAAGTGGTTGGACAGCGGGAAGTTCCCGCGGAAGGGCCGCTGGAACAGCGGGAGCACCTCGTTGCCCGGTCCCGGCGTCGGCTGGCGCAGGTCGGGCACCCATCGCACCACGATCGGCGCGGTCTGGCAGCTCGCCGCCAGCGTGAGCGCCATCAGGAGCAGCAGCCGGCCGCGTCTCGTGAGAATGGGCATCGGCGTCTCCTCGCGCCTGCTCAGGGCGCGAAGCCCGTCTCCATGATCGAGTGGATCTCGCTCACGCTCTTGCCCCCCAGGCCCAGCCGGTCGAGGTTGCGTCCCTCGGCACGGAGGTCGCGGCCCAGCATCGCGGACGTGAGCGCGATGAGGCCGTCGATCACCGGCGTGACCACTCCGGCCGCGCGCCCCAGGCTCGACATGGCGACGAGCCCGCAGGGCACGTCCTCGACGACATACTTGTGCTGGAGCGACGAAGGCGTCGGCGTCCACTGGTACGGTCCGGTCGGCTCGTACGTCAGCCGGTGGAAGGTCTCGCGGAGGGAGTCGCCGCCGAGCGCGTAGGTCTGCAGCAGCCACTGGTGGATGCCGGGGACCTGCACGCCGAACGCCTTGGCCACGCCGAGACGCTCGGCGTCGAGCGCCTCCAGCAGCGTTACGAGGCTCGGCGTGTAGCCGTCGGCGTAGAAGCGATAGGCGTTGCCGCTGCCTTCGAGGCGTCCGATGTTGCCCACCATGTTCGCGACGTGGAGGGTGGCGTTCATGTTGGTGAGGCCGGTGGTCAGGATGCTGGGCGCCGCCACGGCCTCGGGAAAGGCCGGGCGGAGCCGCGCGAGGACGGCCTCGATCCGCGCCGCCGGCAGGGAGGCGATCTGGAGGAAGCGCTTGACGATGGTCATCTTCACGCGCGTGGGCTCGGGCCACGCGAGCGAGTAGGGGTAGTTGTCCATCTCGGCGACGTCGACGGCCGCGCGGCACCCGGCGGCGCGCAGCTCGCGGCGCACGACGAGCGAGCCGCCGGTACCGCCCTGGATGAGGAGAATCGTCTGGCCGTCCCGTAGCACCCCGGCGAGGCCGCGCGCGACCTCCGCGTGGAAGTGGCTGCCGGTGACGACGATGATGACATCGGCGCCTTCCACGGCCGGCGCCAGCCGAGGCGTCACGAGCTCGACGGGTGCGAAGCCCTGGACGAGGCCCTCGACGTCGAGGCCCCCGCGCTCGCGCACCTTGGCAATGCGGCCCTCGTCGAGGTCGTGCAGGCGGAGCCGGTAGCCCAGGAGCCCCAGGTTTGCGACGAGCGCGATGCCGCCCAGACCGGCGCCGATGATCGTCACCGTGCTCGTGCTTGCATGCTGGTCCACGCGCGGATCTCCTTCTCAGGCGTCTGCAAGCGGTCTCGACCGTGCCGCAGTCTACGACGATCGTCCGCATGCACGGTTGGTGCTATCCACGTTCCGGGAGTAGATTCTGGTGGGGCGGGTCTGGTTCCACGCCTCGAGGACGCGACCGTTCGGCTCCGCCCACGCGGAGCCGTGGCCGGGGAGGCCCACATGCTGGTGAAGCCGGAAGAGGTCGGTCTGTCGTCGCCGCGCCTGGCGCGGATCGGCGAGCACTGGCAGCGCTACATCGACGCCGGCAAGCTCGCCGGAACCCTGACGCTCATCGCGCGGCGGGGGAAGGTGGCGTACTGCCAGGGGCTCGGCCATCTCGAGATCGAGCGCCGACGGCCGGTCACGCCCGACGCGGTCTGGCGCATCTACTCCATGACCAAGCCCATCGCGAGCGTGGGGCTGATGATGCTCTACGAGCAGGGCCGGTTTCAGCTCGAGGATCCCGTGCACCGGTTCATCCCGTCGTGGAAGAACCTCGGGGTCTTCGTGAGCGGGAACCACCCCGCGTTCGCCACGACGCCGGCCGCTCGCCCCGTGACGATCCGTGACCTGCTGACCCACACGTCGGGACTGACCTACGGGTTCATGGAGCGCAGCAACGTGGACGCCGCCTATCGCAAGCTGGCGGTGGCGGACCGCACGAGAGCCGGCTACACCCTCGCCGACATGGTCGCGACCCTCGCCGAGCTTCCCCTCGAGTTCTCGCCGGGCACGCGCTGGAACTATTCCGTCGCCACCGATGTGGTCGGCCACCTGATCGAGGTCATCTCCGGGCAGCGGCTCGACGACTACCTGGCCGAGCACGTCTTCGGGCCGCTGGGAATGCGGGACACGGGCTTCGCCATCCGCGACGAGCAGGTGCCGCGCTTCGCCGCCAACTACGAGTGGCAGGCCGACGGCCGCCTGAAGCTCATCGACGACCCCACGCGGAGCCAGTACCGGCCGGCCAGCTTCCTCTCGGGTGGCGGCGGGCTGGTCTCGACGGCGCTGGACTACCATCGCTTCACGGCCATGCTGCTCAACGGCGGCGAGCTGGACGGCATGCGGCTGCTCGGGCGGAAGACGGTGGAGCTGATGACCCTGAATCACCTGCCGGGCGGGCAGGATCTCTCGCAGCTCGCCCTGCCGGGCATGTTCACGGAGACGCCCTACGCGGGCCTCGGGTTCGGGCTCGGCTTCTCGGTCGTGCAGTCGCCGGCGCGGGCGCACGTCCCGGGGAGCCCCGGCGCGTTTGCCTGGGGCGGCGCTGCGAGCACGGCGTTCTGGGTCGATCCCGCTGAGGACCTCATCGTCATCTTCATGACGCAGCTCATGCCCTCGTCGTCGTACCCGCTGGGCCGCGAGCTGCGCGTGCTGAGCTACGCCGCCCTGATCGACTGATCTCCGGCCGGACCGGCGGGGGCAGCGGATCTCCGTCCTACGTGTCGGAGGTCGGCAGCAGGAGCTGCGTCACGGCGCCCTCGCTCGCGAACCCGCTGACGCCGACGCCGACCAGGCGCACGAGCCGGGAGGCGGCGTCGCTCCGGTCCAGGAGTGTCCGGGCCTCGGCGGCGATGAGATCGGCGTCGTTCGTCGGGCGCTCCAGGGTCGTGCGGCGCGTGACGTGCTGGAAGCTCCGGTAGGTCAGCTTGAGGACCACCGTGCGGCCCGCGAGGCCGCGCCGCTGCAGCCGCTCGGCCACGCGCTCGGCGAGCCGGGCGATGTGCTCGGTCAGCAGCGCCAGGTCGGAGGTGTCCTCCTCGAACGTCGTCTCGTTGCTGACGGACTTCGGTTGCCGCGACACCTGCACCTGGCGCGGATCGGCGCCGCGCGCGAACTCCACCATGCGCGCCCCGTGCTTGCCGAGCAGCTCGCCGAGCCGGGCGGGATCCGCCGCCGCCAGGTCGGCGAGCGTCTCGATGCCGATCTCCTTCAGCCGGCGCTCGGTGACGTTGCCCACGCCCCACATCCGGGACACGGGGAGGGGAGCGAGGAAGCCGACGACGGCCTCCGGCTCGACGACCACGAGACCGTCCGGCTTGCGGAGATCCGAGGCGATCTTCGCCACGAACTTGCTGGGGCCCACCCCGGCCGACGCGGTGAGCCTGCTCCCGCTGCGGATCTCCTCCTTGAGGCGGCGGGCGAGCGCGCCGGCCTCCTCGATCGAGGCCGTCGTCGCCGAGACGTCGAGATAGAACTCGTCGAGCGCGAGCGGCTCGATGAGGTCGGTGTGCGCCGCCAGGATCGCGCGGATCTGCTGCGACACCGCGCGGTAGTGCTCCATCCTGAGATCCACGACGACCAGCTCGGGACAGAGCCGGCGCGCGCGGAACATCGGCATGGCCGAGCGAACGCCGAACGTCCGCGCCTCGTAGGAGGCCGCCGCCACCACCGCGCGGCGCGAGCTGCCACCGACGACGACGGGCCGGCCGCGCAGCTCCGGCCGGTCGCGCTGCTCGACCGACGCGTAGAAGGCGTCCATGTCGAGGTGGATGATCCTCACGCGCGGCCCGCGCGCTCCCGGATCAGCTCGCGCAGGCGCCACGGGTGCAACGGGAGCGCCCTGACCTCGACGCCCAGGGGGGCCAGGGCGTCGGCCACCGCATTGGCGACGGCGCCGCCGGCGGCGACGATGCCGTCCTCGCCGGCGCCCTTGACGCCGAGCGGATTGGTCGGCGAGGGATCCTCCTCGCGGATCCACAGCTCGAGGGGCGGCATGTCGGCGGCCACCGGCAGGTGGTACTCCATGAGCGTCCCCGCCATGAGCTGGCCGGCGTCGTCGTAGGCGAGCTCCTCGTGGAGCGCGGCGCCGAGACCCTGGGCGAGGCCGCCGACGATCTGGCCCTCCACCAGCATCGGGTTGATACACCGGCCGACGTCGTAGACGATGACGTAGCGAAGGATGCGCGGCACGCCGGTCTCGCCGTCGACCTCGACCACCGCCAGGTGCAGGCCGTGGCCGTACGTCATCTTCTCCTGCCCGTAGTAGTGGAGCGCCTCCAGACCGGGCTCCACGCCCGCCGGCAGCGCGCGGGTCACGGCCGCGGCGCGCGAGACCTCGCGGAGCGACAGCGCGCGGTCGGCCACGCCGCGCACGTGGACGGCGCCGTCGCGCAGCTCGAGGTCGGCGGGGTGCGCCTCCAGCTCGCGCGCGGCCACGACCAGGATCCTGTCGCGCACGCGCTCGGCGGCGCCGCGCACGGCGTTGCCGCCCATGACGGTCCCCCGGCTGCCGAAGGCGCCGATGCTGTCAGGCAGCGCGTCGGTGTCCCCGTAGCGCACGGTCACGTCTTCGTAGCGCACGCCGAGGACGTCGGCGCATATCTGCGCGAACACCGTCTCCACGCCCTGCCCCACCGACGGGATGCCGGTGTAGACGACGACCTGGCCGGTGCCGTCGACCAGCACGCGCGCGGACTCCCACGGGCCGAGCCCGGATTTCTCCACGACGTAAGCGAGCCCGATGCCGACGTGGCGTCCGGCCCGGCGCGCGTCCGCTTGCTCCTTGCGAAGCGCGTCGTAGCCCACACGGTCGAGCGCCCACCCGAAGAGCCTCGGGAAATCGCCGCTGTCGTACACGACCTTGCTGCCGTGGGTCGAGGTGCCGAGGTCGTAGGGCATGGCGTCGGGCGGAATGAAGTTGCGCCGCCGGATCTCGGCCGGGTCCATCCCGAGTGCCCGCGCCGCCATGTCGACGATGCGCTCGCGCACGAACGTCGCCTCGAAGCGCCCGGGCGCGCGGTAGGTGCCGGCCGGCGTCTTGTTCGTCACCACGCAGGTGACCTCCGCCCGGTAGTGGGGGACACGGTAGGGGCCGGGGATGTAGGCGGCCGTGTTGTTGGGCGCGGTGGCGCCGTGGGTGCGGACGTAGGCGCCCATGTTGTTCCAGAACCGGTCGTGGATGCCCAGAATGGTCCCGTCACGGCGCACGCCGATGGCGATCTCGTGGTGCTGCTCGCGCGAGTGGTTGGTGGCCTGCAGGTGCTCGCGACGGTCCTCGATCCAGCGCACCGGCCGGCGGGCGCGCCGCGCGAGGAGCGCCACCAGGAAGTCCTCGGGGTACACCTCGCCGCGGACGCCGAAGGCGCCCCCCACGTCGGTCTGCAGGAAGTGCACGCGGTGTTCGGGCAGCCCCGCGTGCTCGGCGATGATGCGCCGGTTGACGTGCGGCACCTTGGTCATCCCCCACATGCTCAGCACGCCGCGGCCGGCGTCCCACTCCGCCAGGGCGCCGCGCGTCTCCAGGGGGACGGCCGAGTGTCGCTGCACGTAGAAGGTCTCGCGCAGGACGAGGTCCGCCTCCCGCAGCGCGCGGTCGACGTCGCCGCAGGCGACCGTGTAGGTGGCGACCGCGTTCGTTCCTTCCGACTCGAAGAGCAGCGGGGCCCCGGGCTCGGCGGCGGTCCGCGTGTCCACGAGCGCGGGGAGGGGATCGTAGTCCACCTGCACGTGGGCGAGCGCGTCCTCGGCCCGGTAGCGATCGTCGGCCACGATGGCGGCCACCGGCTCGCCGACGTAGCGGACCTTGTCGCGGGCGAGCGGACGCTGCAGATAGCGGCTCATCTGGCCCCGCTCGGCCATGCGCATCGGAATGGCGCGCGCCAGCTCGGGCACGTCGTCGAAGGTGACGACGTCGACGACGCCGGGGCACGCGCGCGCGGCGGCCACGTCGATGGCGCGGATCCGCGCGTGCGCGTGCGAACTTCTCACCACCGCGAGGTGCAGGGTATGAGCACGCTGGACGTCGGCGACAAACGCACCGTGGCCCCGCAGCAGTCGCTCGTCTTCGCGTCGCCTGACACGCTGGCCGACGTAGCTCATACGCGCGACGACCACATGTCCGCCTTCACCGTCCTCGTCCCGATGACCCCCAACGAGCCGGCTCGCGAGTAGACAGGAGTATACCCTTGTCAGGGTGATACGATGCGCGCGCACGGAGGGCTGCCATGCCACGAACGACTGGACCGACTCGCCGCCGCCGTCCGCTCGTCCTGCCATTGATCGCCGCCGCACTGGCTCTGGCCGCCGCCGTCCCGGCCGCGGCCCAACCCGCTGGGCAGGGGGTGATCGCTTTTCACGTCACCATCGCGCCGACGTGGTTCGACCCGTCGACCGCGCCGCCCCAGATCACGCCGTTCGGCGTCATGTACGCGATCCACGACGCGCTCGTCCGCCCCTATCCGGGGCACAAGATGGGCCCGAGCCTGGCGGAGTCGTGGAAGGAGAGCCCGGACGGCAAGACGTACGAGTTCACGCTGCGGCGCGGGCTCAAGTTCCACAACGGGGACGCCGTCACGGCCGAGGACGTGAAGTTCAGCTTCGAGCGCTACAAGGGCGCCGGCGCGAAGGAGTTCCAGGCGCGCGTCCGGGAGGTCGAGGCCGTCGACCCCCTGACGGTGCGCTTCCAGCTGAAGGAGCCGTGGCCGGACTTCATGACGTTCTATGGGACCACCGCAACCGCGGCCGGCATCGTGGTGCCGAAGAAGTACGTCACGCAGGTCGGTGACGAGGGCTTCCGCAAGCATCCCATCGGCGCCGGCCCCTACAAGTTCGTCAGCCACAAGCCCGGGGTGGAGGTCGTGCTCGAGGCCAACCCGGGGTACTGGCGCGTCGTGCCGAGCATCAAGACCCTCGTCATGAAGAGCGTCCCCGATGGCAGCACGCGGCTGGCGATGTTGAAGAGGGACGAGGCGGATATCGGCGTCGCCTTCGATGGACCGGAAGCCGAGGAGATCAGGCGGGACCCGCGCCTGCAGCTCGTCCCGTCGAAGCACGCGTCGATCTTCTGGATCGAGTTCGCCGAGCAGTGGGACGCGAAATCGCCGTGGCACGACAAGCGCATGCGCCTGGCCGTGAACCACGCGCTGGACCGTCAGCAGATCAACGAGGCGGCGTGCCTGGGCCATTGCCCGCCGGCGGGCGTCATCGTCCCGCGCGTCATGGAGTTCGCGCTGCAAGTCGAGCCGCCGCTGTACGACCCGAAGAAGGCGAAGCTGCTGCTGGCCGAAGCCGGGTATCCGAACGGTCTCGACGCCGGCGAGTTCGTGCCGATCCCCGGGTTCATGACGGTCGCGGAGGCGTCAGTCAACAACCTCGGCGCGGTGGGGATCCGGTTGAAGATCCGGCCCATGGAGCGCGCCGCCTTCTACGCGGCGTGGCGCGAGAAGAAGATCCGCGGCATCTTCTTGACCGCCGTCGGCAACTCGGGCAACGCGGCGACCCGCGTCCAGGAATTCATCCAGTCGAAGGGCAGCTACGCGTACGGTGGCTATCCGGACATCGACGAGCTCTTTCAGCAGCAGGCGCGCGAGCGCGATCCGAAGAAGCGCGAAGCGCTCCTCCACAAGATCCAGCAGCTGACGATCGAGCGGGCGATGTTCGCGCCGGTCATGGACCTCCGCGCGCTCATGGGTGTCGGCCACCGGGTGGCGAAGCACACCATCACGGACGTCTGGATGAGCCCGTTCCCGTCCTACGAGGACATGCGGTTGAAGCCGCAGTGAGGCGGGCGGGCCGCGGTGGTGGCGCGCCGGTCATTGACAAGGCGCCACTCCTGTCATTGACAAGTAGCACCACTTGACGTGTCGGTCCCTGACTGGTAGCGTCTGCCGCCACGTCGCCCGCGATCCTTGAAGGCCAAAGGAGTGTCACATGACGCCACGGTCCCGACGTTGTCCGGCGCGTAGCCTCCTCCTCCTGCTTTTGGCAGTGCTTGCCTCGGTCCTCGTTCCGACGCCGAGCGACCTCCTCGCCGCCGAGACGCCGCGTCGGGGTGGGGTGCTGCTGGCGGTGATCGGGGCCGACGCGCCGAGCCTCGACCCTCATCAGGAGAGCACCTTCGCCAACATCCAGATGGTGGCGCCCCTCTACAGCACACTCCTGCAGATCGACCCACACGACTATCCGAAGATCGTCGGCGACGTCGCCGCCGACTGGAAGATCTCGCCCGACGGGCTCACGTACACGTTCAAGATCCGCCCGGGGATCAGGTTCCACGACGGCTCGCCGCTGACGGCCGCCGACGTCAAGGCCACCTACGACAAGATCGTCTTCCCGCCGCCAGGGACCCGCAGCGTGCGGAAGGAGCACTACACGGCGGTCGAGCGCGTCGACGCGCCCGACGCCGCCACCGTGGTGTTCAAGCTCAAGTTCGCCTCCGCCTCCCTCCTGACCAACCTGGCCTCGCCCTGGAACGTGATCTACCCGAAGAAGTACCTCGACCGGGACCCGAACCACTTCATGAAGAACGTGGTGGGCTCCGGGCCGTTCAAGTTCAAGAACTACACGCGGGGCTCGACGTTCGAGGGCGAGCGGAACCCCGACTACTACGTCAAGGACCGGCCGTACCTCAACGGCTACAAGTTCTTCATCAGCACGGAGACATCGGTGCGCGCGGCGGCGATCCGGTCCGGGCGCGCATACATCGAGTTCCGCGACCTGCCCCACTCCGAGGCGGACGCGATCAAGAAGCAGCTCGGCGACAAGGTCGTCGTGCAGGAGACGCCGATGGTCGGGCAGTTCGGCATCGGCATCCAGAACACCGTGAAGCCGTTCACCGACATCCGCGTCCGCAAGGCGCTGACGCTCGGCCTGGACCGCTACACGGGCGGCAAGGTCCTGTATCAGCTCACCGGATTGAGGGACGTCGGAGGCCTGATGCGTCCGGGGACGGAGTGGGCGATCCCGCCGGCCGACCTCGAGAAGCTGCCGGGCTTCTGGCGGGATGCGGAGAAGAGCCGGGCGGAGGCCAAGAAGCTCCTCGCCGAGGCCGGCTATCCGAACGGCTTCAAGGCCGTGCTGAAGAACCGCAACGTGAAGCTGCCGTACCAGGACTTCGCGGTCTACGCGATCCAGGAGTGGCGGAAGATCGGCATCGAAGTCGAGAACCGGCCGCTCGAGACCGCCGCCTGGTTCGCGGACGGCCGCGACACGGGCAACTTCGAGCTGATCGTCCAGCCGACCGTCGAGTACATGGACGATCCCGATCAGTTCCTGAACCGCTACGTCACCGGGGCGTCGGCGAACTATGGCCGGTTCGCCGATCCCGCGCTCGACGACCTGTTCTCGCGACAGGCCCGGGCCGTCGACCCGGCCGAGCGCAAGAAGCTCGTGATCGAGATCCAGAAGCGCGTGCTCGAGCAGGCGTACTACATGCCGGGCCTCTGGTGGACGCGCCGGGTCGTGCACCTTGCCAAGGTGAAGAACTACGTGGCGCCGCCGAGCCACTACACGAACCAGAAGCTCCAGGACGTCTGGCTCTCGGAGGACTGAAGAGCGTTCGCAGGACCCTTCACTGTCCAGTCTCCACCGACGCGGGAGGTGTCAGATGGCGGGAAGAATCGTACGTCATCGGCCGTTGTTCATCGTCCTGGTGCTCTGTGTCGTGGTCGGCTCCGCGGTCGCGGCGATTCCCGCTCCGGTCGAGGCGCAGGAGGCCCCGCGCCGAGGGGGCGTGCTGCTGGCGGTCATCGGCGCCGATGCGCCGAGCCTCGATCCGCACCAGGAACAGACCTTCGCCACCCTCCAACCGGTGGCGCCGCTCTACAGCACGCTCTTGCAGATCGATCCCTACGGGTACCCGAACGTCATCGGCGACGTGGCCAGCGAGTGGAAGATTGCCGCCGACGGGCTGAGCTACACGTTCACGATCCGTCCAGGCATCCGCTTCCACGATGGCTCGCCGTTGACGGCCGCCGACGTCAAGGCGTCCTACGACAAGATCCTCTTTCCGCCGGACGCGGTCCGCAGCATCCGCAGGCACCACTACTCGGCGATCGCGAGCGTGGAGGCGCCGGACCCGAACACCGTGGTCTTCAAGCTGAAGTTCGCGTCGGCCTCGCTCCTGTCGAACCTCGCCTCGCCGTGGAACGTCATCTATCCGAAGAAGTACCTCGACAAGGATCCGAACTACTTCAAGACGAACGTCGTGGGCTCCGGTCCCTTCAAGTTCAAGAGCTACACACGCGGATCGACGTTCGAAGGTGAGCGGAACCCCGACTACTTCGTCAAGGACCGGCCGTACCTCAACGGATACAAGTTCTTCATCAGCACGGAGACGTCCGTGCGGGCGGCGGCCATCCGGTCCGGCCGCGCCGACATCGAATTCCGCGACCTGCCGCTCAGCGAGGTGGAGTCGATCAAGAAGCAGCTCGGCGACAAGGTCGTCGTCCAGCAGACGCCGTTCGTCATCCACTTCGACATCGCGATGAACAACACCGTGAAGCCGTTCACCGACGTTCGCGTCCGCAAGGCCCTCACGCTGGGTCTCGATCGCTACACGGGGGGCAAGGTGCTGTACCCGCTCACGGGCCTCCGGGACGTCGGGGCGCTCACGCGTCCGGGCACCGAGTGGGCGATGTCGCCGGCCGAGCTCGAGAAGTTCCCGGGCTTCTGGCGGGACGCCGAAAAGAGCCGGGCCGAAGCCAGGCGGCTCCTGGCCGAGGCGGGCTACCCCAACGGGTTCAAGGTCGTCCTGAAGAACCGCAACGTCAAGCTCCCCTACCAGGACTTCGCGGTGTACGTGATCCAGGAGTGGCGCAAGATCGGGATCGAGGCCGAGCATCGGCCCCTCGAGACGGCGGCCTGGTACGCGGACGGACGGGACCAGGGGAACTTCGAGCTGATGGTCTTCCCGACCGGCGCGTTCATCGACGACCCCGATCAGTTGCTCGCGCCCTACCTCACGGGATCGCCGCAGAACTGGGCCCGGTTCTCCAACCCCGGCATCGACGACCTGTACGCGCGGCAGGCCCGCGCGCTCGACCCGGCCGAGCGCAGGAAGCTGGTCGTCGAGCTCCAGAAGATCGTGCTCGAGAACGCGTACCACATGCCGGGTCTCTGGTGGTCGCGGAACGTCGTGCACTGGGCCAAGGTGAAGAACTGGGTGGCTCCGCCCAGTCACTTCACGAATCAGAAGCTCCAGGACGTCTGGCTCTCGGAAGACTGATCGGAATGAGGTGACGGCCGCATGCACACCTACATCATCAAGCGGCTCCTGCTCGTGGTCCCCACGCTGCTCGGGGCCGCGACCCTCGTGTTCCTGATCATGCGGGTCATCCCGGGGGACGTGGCCCTGCTCATCTTCGGCGGCGACCAGGCCGGCCACATCGATCCGAAGCAGCTCGCCGCCATGCGCCAGCGGCTCGGCCTGGATGACCCGCTGATCGTGCAGTTCGGGACGTGGCTGTGGGGCGTGCTGCGCCTGGATTTCGGCAACTCGTTGTGGACGGGGCAGCCGGTCATCGAGGAGCTGCTGATCCGCCTGCCCCTCTCCCTCGAGCTGGCACTCCTCGCGACGATGGTCTCGGTGATCATCGCCATCCCCCTCGGCATGCTCGCCGCCGTTCGCCAGGACAGCTGGGTGGACTACGTCATCCGCGTCCTCAGCATCGGGGGTCTGGCCGTCCCGTCGTTCTGGATCGGGATCCTCTGTATCCTGGCCCTCGTCATCTTCTTCGGCTGGGGCCCACCCCTGGAATTCACGCCGCCGTGGGTCGATCCGTGGGCGAACCTCACGATGATGATCTGGCCGGTGCTCACCGTCGGCTACCGGTACTCCGCGGTGACCACCCGCATGACGCGCTCGACGGTGCTCGAGGTGCTGCGCGAGGACTACATCCGCACCGCCTGGGCCAAGGGATTGCGCGAGCGATCCGTCGTCATCCGCCACGCCCTCAAGAACGCGATGCTCCCGGTGATCACGTTGATCGGCACGGAGTTCGCCTTCCTGATCGGCGGCCTGGTCGTCACCGAGACGGTGTTCACGCTGAACGGCGTCGGGCGGTTCGTGGTGGACGCCGTGGCCCACCGGGACTATCCCGTCGTGCAGGCCCTCGTGTTCCTGATCGCGTTCGGCTTCGTGATCGTCAACCTGCTCGTGGACCTCACCTACGCGTGGTTCGACCCGCGCATCCACTACCGCTAGCGATGGCCACCCACGTCGAGCTGACCCACACGGCCGCCACGGCCACGCTGGCGCCACGGCTCGGCACCGTCGACGCGGTGCTGAAGTTCGTCCGCACGAAGCCGCTCGGCGCCGCCGGCGCGGCGATCATCCTCGGGATGCTGCTCGTGGCGGCGTCGGCGGGGATGCTCGCCCCCTACGACGCCTATCACGCCGACTACGGCGCGCAGTTCGCGCGCCCGAGCACCGAGCACTGGTTCGGCACCGACGAGTTCGGCCGCGACCTGATGAGCCGCATCATGTACGGCGCGCGGATCGCGCTCTTCGTCGGCTTCACCGCGTCCTTCGCGGGCTGCACGATCGGCGGCCTGCTCGGCGTGACCAGCGCGTACCTGGGCGGGAAGGTCGATCTCCTCCTCGAGCGGCTGATGGACATCCTGCTCGCGTTCCCGCAGCTCATCCTCGCCCTCGCGATCGCCTCGATCCTCGGCCCGGCGGTCCAGAACGTGGTGATCGCGATCGCCATCCCGATCATCCCGCGCGCCGCGCGGGTGGTCCGGGCGACCGCGCTCGCCGTGAAGGAGAACGTGTACGTCGAGGCGGTCAACGCGCTCGGCGCGACGCGCCGGCGGGTCGTCCTGCGGCACATCGTGCCCAACGTCGTGGCGCCCTACATCATCATGCTCACCGCGCAGCTGGGCGGCGCCATCCTCGCCGAGGCCGCGCTGAGCTACCTCGGGCTCGGAGCGGCGGAGCCGACGCCGTCGTGGGGGCTCATGCTCTCCGGGTCGGCGCTGTCCTACGCCGAGAAGGCGCCGTGGATTCCCGTCTTCCCCGGCATCGCGATCAGCCTCGGGGTCTTCGGCTTCAACCTCTTCGGCGACTCGCTGCGGGACGCGCTCGACCCGAAGCTGCGGAAAGGATAGGAAGCAGGGTCACCGATCCTCCGCGTCGGCTCCCGCGCTCGGTGCGTGGGGCGTCGCGGTGAGGACGAACACCGCGACCGCCAGCACCGACAGCCCGACCACGACCGTCAGGAACAGCGGGAAGTTCTGCTGGTGCGTGCGCGCCGCCCCGAAGACGCCGAGCAGCGCGGCGCTGGCGAGCAGGCTAATCCAGCGAAGCAGCGGGCGCAGGGGCGATCTCCGGAGCGGGGCGCAGGCCCTGCAGGCCGTACGTCACGGCGAGGAGGATGAGCGCGACGAGATCGGCGAGCAGCCATGGCGCGACGAAGAGGAAGCCGGCGGCGAACAGCAGGAGGCGATCGACGAGGGTGGCCCGGCGGCGGAGCCAGCCCTGCAGGCCGGCGGCCAGGCAGACGACGCCGAGGGCGGCCGTGCCCGCCGCCAGGAGGATCTGCGGCCACGAGCCGATCATGAGGAGCGCCGGCTGGTAGACGAACATGAACGGCACGATGAACAGCACGGCCCCGAGGCGCATCGCCTGCCAGGCGGTGGCCATGGGCGGCGAGCCGGCGATGGCCGCCGCCGCGAAGGGTGACAGGCACGTGGGCGGCGTGAGGTCGGAGGTCACGCCCATGTAGAAGATGAACATGTGGGCGGCCATCTTGGGCACGCCCATCTGCACCAGCCCCGGCGCCACGATGATCGCCAGCGTGAGGTAGACCGCCGTCGTCGGCAGCGAGAGGCCCAGGATGAAGGCGGCGAACGTCGTGTAGATCAGCGCCAGCCAGAGCTGCCCCCCGGAGAGGTTCATGAGCATGTAGGAGAACTTCATGCCGATTCCCGACAGGAAGAGGCAGCCGATGATCAGGCCGGCCGCCGCCACCGCCATGGCCACGGTCACCCCGGCCCGGGCGCCGCTCTCGAACGCCTTGAGCAGGCGGACCGGCCCGAGGGCCGAGCGCTTGCGCACGAAGCTCACGAGGAACGTCGTGCCGACCGCCATCAGCGCGGCCATCTCCTCGCTGAAACCCTGGTAGAGGTACCAGACGAGGGCGACGATCGGCAGCAGAAGGTAGCCGTCGGCCTTGAGCGTGGCGCCCAGCCGCGGCATCTCCTCGCGCGGGATCTTGCGGAGCCCGAGGCGCCTGGCCTCGAAGTCCACGGTGACGAACACGCAGAAGAAGTAGAGCAGCGCCGGGATCGTGGCGGCGATGGCCACCTGCCGGAACGGCACCCCGACGAAGTCGGCCATGATGAACGCGGCGGCGGCCATGATGGGCGGCATGATCTGGCCGCCGATCGAGGCGACCGCCTCCACGGCGGCCGCGAAGGTGGCGCCGTAGCCGATCCGCTTCATCATGGGGATCGTGAACACGCCGTCCATCATGACGTTGGCCACGCCGCTGCCCGAGATGGTGCCGAGGAGCGCGCTGGAGAACACGGAGACCTTGGCGGGACCGCCGGTCATCCGTCCGGCCAGCGCGGTGGCCAGCTTCACGAAGAAGTCGCCGATGCCCGTCATCGCGATGAACGCCGCGAAGATGATGAAGAGGATCAGCACCGAGCTCATGATGCCGACCGGAATGCCGTAGAGCCCCTCCTCCTTGCCGAAGAAGCTCTCGATCATCGAGGTCCACGACGAGGGCGGACCGTAGAAGATCCACACGAACTTGTCGGACTGCCACGTCTGCAGGAGGACGAGGATGGCGGTGAGGGTGAGCCCCCAGCCGACCGTGCGCCGGCACGCCTCCAGCACGGCGAGGATGAGCAGGGTGCCGACCACGACGTCGCCGGTGGTCACGCTGTAGCCCGGATCGACGAAGCGATCGAGGGACACGAGCGTGTAGAGCTGCGCGCCGAGCGCGATGCCGATGCAGACGGCGTCGACCAGGAACGGCCAGCCCAGCGGATCGCCGAAGTGCGTGCGCCCGAACGGGAAGAACAGGAACGCGAGGACCAGCATGAAGGCCAGATGCGTCGAGCGGTGCGTGTGCACCTCGGCCTGGCCATAGTAGGTCGAGTAGAAGTGGAACAGGCACAGCGCCATCGACAGGACGACGATCGCCGCCGCCAGCGCCGTCTGCGGGTTGCGGCGGCGCTCGAGGAGCCAGTCGACCGCCGACGGCCCGGTGACGACTTCGGGATCGGTGACCGTTATCGTGGCCACGGGCTACCTCGCGACGCCGATCTCCTTGTAGTACCGCACCGCGCCGGGGTGGAAGGGGATGGAGGCGTGCTCCATGGCCATCCTCACGTCGGCCTGGTCCAGCCCGGGCGCGACCTCGTGGATGTCCTTGATCTTCTCCCACCAGAGCTTCGTGATCCGGTAGACCAGCTCGTCCGAGAGGCCGGCGTCGACGATCATCTGCTGCAGGAAGCCGGGGGAGGCGAGGTCCTGGTCGACCACGCCGTAGAGGCCCTTGGGGATCTTGCTCTTGACGAGGCCGGGCATGGTGGCCAACGTCCTGTCGACCAGATCGGCGGGGAAGCCGATCACGCGAATCCCGGCCGCCTGCTGCACCGCCATGAGGTCGGGGAAGTTGACCTGGGCGGGGATGAAGATCGCGTCGACGTTCTTGTCCTGCAGCGCCTTCGACCGGTCGGTGATGGACGTGTAGCTGAGCGTGCCGCCGTCGGCCTTGAACTTCTCGGGCGGCATCCCGACGCCGGCCATCAAGGCCTCGGCCAGCTCGGTCGTCCCCCAGCCGCGGTCGCCGGGCACGACCCGCTTGCCCTTGAGATCGTTGATGCTCTTGATCGGGCTGTCCTTGGGCACCACGATCGCGACGACCACGGTCCGGCCGAGATTGCTCGCGATCAGGCGCACGTTCTTCAGGGCCGTTGGGTAGTGCTTGCTCTCGCCCTTGTAGCCCTGTTCGGGGTAGGGGGTCAGGGCGAAGGCCATCTGGGCCTCACCCTTGCCGATCCGGGTGACGTTCACGACGCCGCCGCCGATGATGGTGCTCGCGGCGATCTCGGGCAGCGCGACGGGAATCATCGTGGAGAACTTGGCGCCGGCCCGGAACCAGTCACCGCCGGCGCTGGAGACGCCAATCTTGAGGAACTTGATCTCGGGCTTCCACTGGGCCCCCGCCGGGGCCAGCGGGGCAAGGGTGAGCGCGAGCACGAGGGCCAGGGCCAGCGTCTTCGTCATGACGGATCCTCCCCGTAGGCCGAACGATTGGGGTCAGTGCTACACGGCGCCGTTGCTGTGGAGTGCGGCGATCTCCTCCTTCGAGTAGCCGAGCTCGCCGAGGACCTCGTCGGTGTGCTGGCCGAGGTCGGGCGACGCGCTCACGACGGCACCCGGCGTGCGCGACAGCGTGACGGGCAGGTTCTGGACCCGCTGCTCGCCGAGTCGCGGGTGCTGGATCTTCGTCGCCAGCTTCAGGTGGCGAATCTGCTCGTCCTCGAAGACTTCCTTCACGTTGAGGATGGGGCCGCACGGCACGCCGGCCTTGTTGAGGATGTCCACCCACTCCGCGCTGGTGTTGGTGACCGTGGCCTTCTCCAGCTCGGCGTTGCAGGCCAGGCGGTTCTTCGAGCGGTCCTGCGGCGTCTTGAAGCGCGGGTCGTCGATGAGGTGCTTGACGTCGAGCGTCTCGCACAGGCGGCGGTACATGTGCTGGCCGGAGGCCGCGATGTTCATGTGGCCGTCGGCGGTCTTGAACACGCCGGTGGGGATGCCGGTGGGATGATCGTTGCCGGCCTGGGGCGGGATCTCCTTGCCGATCAGCCAGCGCGTGGTCTGGAAGTCGAGCATGCGCACCATCGCCTCCAGCAGCGAGGTGTGCACCCACTGGCCCTTGCCCGAGCGCTCGCGCTCGAGCAGCGCGACG
>Ga0210377_10001975_pt1 | contig 18252 bp, 15 predicted proteins | sample PLM4_65_b1redo_FD_155480 | JGI IMG/M metagenome (GOLD analysis project Ga0210377, IMG submission 155480) | Groundwater sediment microbial communities from an aquifer in East River, Colorado, USA - PLM4_65_b1 redo | ecosystem: Environmental > Terrestrial > Soil > Riparian zone | place: USA: East...
CGAGGCTCCCTTCGAGACGACTCTCGAAGGCCGCGTTCGGAGCGTACGCCGCTCGCCGAGCGGATTCTCCCTCGATCTCGACCGCGTCACCCGCGTGGGGGCCGGCGTCCAGTTGCCGGAGACGATTCGACTCGGTGGCCCGCCGACGCCCGAGGGTATCGAGGCGATCGAGCGCGTGCTTGCGGGGGAGCGGGTGCGCGTGCGCGCGGTGCTGCGGGCTGCGAGCGAGCTCGCGAATCCGGGCGGGCGCGGGCGTGTGCGCGATCTCGCTCGCGCCGGCATCGGCGCCACGGGTCGCCTCGCACACCCGGCCCTGCACGCGCGCGTGCCCGAGCGCGAAGGCCATCGGCCGCTCGCGGCCCTGTACCGCGTGCGCGCGACGCTCGACGAGCGCCTCGCCCGGACGGGTCCCGGGGGCGCGCTTCTGCGCGCACTCGCGCTGGGCGAGCGCGCCGGCCTCTCGTCGGAAGCGCAGGATGCGTTTGCGCGCCTGGGCCTCGCGCACCTGCTCTCGGTCTCGGGACTCCACCTGGCGCTCGTGGCCGGGCTCGTTTTCACGGCTGCGCACGCGCTGCTCGGCCGCTGGGCGTGGCTCGCGGCACGTCATGATTCGCGCGCTCCGGCGCTGGCTGCCGCGGTCGCGGGGGCCGTGCTGTACGCGCTCCTCTCGGGCTGGGACGTACCGGTGCGGCGCTCGCTGCTGTTGGTTCTGGCGCTTGCGCTGGCGATGACGCGGGGGCGACGGGGCGGGGCTCACGAGCCGCTCGCGGCCGCGTCGCTCGCGATCCTCGCCGTCGAGCCGCAGGCGCTGTTCGGCGCGAGCTTCCAGTTGTCGTTCGCGGCCAGCGCCGCGCTCGCGTTCGCGCCCCGTCCCGCTCAGGCGACGCCAGCGAGTGTTGCTGGGCGCGTGTGGATCCGGGCTCGCGAGGCGGTCTCGTCTTCGGCGACGGCGCTCGCGGCGACGAGTCCGCTGGCGGCGGCGCAGCTCGGCAGCGTGGCGCCGATCGCGCTGCTCGCAAACGTCGCCGCGATCCCGTGGACCGGCGCGGTGGTGCTCCCGGCAGCCCTGCTCGCGGTGCTGGTGGCGGCGCTTCCGGAGCCGCTGCGCGCAGGCTGGGCGTTGGCGGCGGCGGAGCGCATCGCAGCTGGATCGCTCGCGGCGGTCGAGCTGGCCGCCGCCTGGCTCCCGACGCTCGCGCCACGCCCGGTGCCGGGCTCCGGCTGGCTCGCGGCCGCGAGCCTCGTTGCGTTGGCGGCCTTGTGCGTGCGCGCGACGGCCCTGCGCGTGCTTCTGTGCCTCGCTGCGAATGGGCTGCTCGCCTTGGCGCAGCCCGCCGTCCTGGCGGCGCCGCTACCGCGGCTCGTCGCCCTCGACGTCGGGCAGGGCGACGCGCTGCTCGTGCAGGGAAGACTTGGCGCCGTGCTCGTCGATGCCGGGCTTGCGACACCGGATGGAGTCGATCTCGGGAGCCGCGTGGTGGTGCCCGCGCTCGCGGCCCTCGGCGTCCGGCGCCTCGATCTGCTCGTCGTCACCCACGCAGATCTCGATCATCGCGGCGGGGTTCCCGCGGTGCTGGCCCGCGTCCCCGTCGGCGTGCTCTGGCTTCCGTTTGGCGCGCGCGACGATCCGGGCTTCGATGCCGTGCGCGCCGCGGCGCTGGCGCGCGGAGTGGAGATCCGGGAGCAGGGCACGGGGGGATCGCCGCTGCACGCGGGCGATCTCCGGGTCGAGCCCCTGTGGCCGCCCGTCCAGGCGAGCCGCGGCTCGCGCAACGACCGCTCGCTCGCCGTGCGAATCACTGCCGGGGCGCGACGCGTGCTGCTCCCGGGAGATCTCGAGGCGCCCGCAGAGGCGGCTCTCGTCGCGAGCGGCGTCGACCTGCGCGCCGACGTACTCGCGCTGGCGCATCACGGCAGCCGCTCGTCGTCGACGCAGGGGCTGCTTGCCGCGGTGGCTCCGACCCTCGCACTCGTCTCGGCGCCCTGCCACGGTCGCTTCGGAATGCCGCATCCCGAGGTTCGGGCGCGGGCTCGAGCCGCTGGGGTGCCCGTCTGGTGGACGGGACGCGACGGCGCGCTCGTGGTGGGGCTCGGAGCGCGGCTTCACGTCTGGGGCTGGGCGGGCGCTGCGGGAGCGGGCCCTCGCTGCCGGCGCAAGCGTCGCGGGTTGCCCGCGCGCCGCGGTAGCATGCTTCGCGCGTGCTCCCGACTCGTCTGCGCAAGTCCCTCGCCGCCGCCGGCCTCGCGACGCTGCTGCTCGCCCCGGCCGGCTGCACGCCGGCACGCGACGTGCTGCCCGTCTACCTCAGCTGGAGCGACGAGGACACGAGCACGACGATGACCGTGCACTACCACACGCTCGGGCCCTTCGACGGAACCCACGTCTACTACGACACCCGGCCGCAACACGGGCAGCTCGAGCGCTACGCGTCGCACGCGCGCGGCTTCGAACGCAGGATCGAGGGCGTCGATCGCGTGGTGCACGTCGTCCCGCTGACGCGGCTCGCACCGGGCACGACCTACTGGTTCGTGGCGGGCGATCCGACCTCGGGCTTCCGCGAAGAGCGCTCCTTCCGCACGTTGCCGGAGGACGACTCCCCCTTGACCTTCGTCGCGGGCGGCGACATGTCGACGGGCTGGCTCCCGCGCCTCAGCTCGTGGCTGGCGGCGCGCACGGATCCGAGCTTTGCCCTGCTGGGCGGCGACCTCGCCTACTGTCGCGGACTGCCCGAAGGCTACGCGCGCTGGCAGCAGTGGTTCGCCGATTGGGAGGCGACGATGCGCACGCCGGACGGGCGGCTGATCCCGCTGGTCGCGGCCATCGGCAACCACGATCGCCGCGACGCTCGGGACACGAGCGCGGGTGCGGATCCCGCACCGTTCTTCAACGGATTCTTCTACCAGGACCCGGGTGGACACAGCTACTTCGCGCGCCGCTTCGGGAGGCGCGTGGCGCTCTTCGTGCTCGACTCGGGGCACCTGGCGCCGCAGGGCGGCGCGCAGCGCGACTGGCTCGAGGCGGAGCTGCGCGCAAAGGCGGACGTTCCGGTGCGCTTCGCGCTCTACCACGTCGCGCTCTTCCCGGCTCACCAACCGATCGGCAAATCGGTCGAGGCCGGACGAGCCGATTGGCTGCCGCTCTTCGACAGCTTCCGCCTGACGGCCGCCTTCGAGAACCATGGCCATCTGCACAAGCGCACGCTGCCGTTGCGCGGCGGCACCCCCGTCGCCGATGGCGGCGGCACCGTCTTCTTCGGCGACGGCTGCTGGGGCAAGTCGCAGACGAAATCCCCCGAGCCCGACCGCGGCTTTCTGGCGGCTTCCTTCTCGCGCCGTCACTTCTGGAAGGTGACGGTCTCGCAGCAAGGCGCACGCTATGAGGCGATCGACGGCTTCGGGCACGTCTTCGATCGAGCCGCCCAGGACGCGAGCGGCGCATGGATCCGCGAGTGAAGCCCGGAGCGGAGGGTGGCTCCCTGCGCGTGGCGCGCGTGCGCTTCCTGGACGCGCACGCCGAGACGCAGGAGGATGCCGTCGCGATCGAGGAGCCGCTCGAGATCCAGCTCGGCGGCGCTCCGCTCGCCGTGCTGATGCGCACTCCCGGCCAGGACGAGGAGCTCGCGCTCGGCTTCCTCGTGACGGAGCGCGTGGTGGCCGCGCCAGCGCAGGTCCTCTCCGTGCGGCACTGCCGCGGCGTCTCGGATCCGGACGCTTCGGAGAACGTCCTGCGCGTGGTGCTCGCGCCGGGCGTGGAGGTCGATCTGGACGCGCTGCGCCGGAATCTCTATGCGAGCAGCAGCTGCGGCATCTGCGGCAAGGCGACGATCGAGAACGCGCTCGTGAGCGCGCCGCCGCTCGCGGACGCGAGCCGCTTCGAAGCCGCGTTCTTCACGGCGTTGCCGCGCCGGCTCGAGGCCGCGCAACCGGCGTTCGCCGCGACGGGCGGCCTGCACGCGGCGGGTCTGTTCGGCCCGGATGGGGAGCTGCTGGTGGTGCGCGAGGACGTCGGCCGACACAACGCCGTCGACAAGGTGATCGGCTGGGCGCTGCGCTCGGGCCGCCTGCCGCTCTCGGGCCACGTGCTGCTCGTCTCGGGCCGCATCTCGTACGAGCTGGTGCAGAAGGCGCTGGTCGCCCGCATCCCCGTGCTCGCGGCCGTCTCGGCGCCGTCGTCGCTCGCGGTCGAGCTCGCGCAGAGTGCGCGGCTCACGCTGATCGGATTCCTGCGAGGCGGCTCGTTCAATGTCTACGGCGATCCCTCGCGCGTGGTTGCCCGTCGGGACCCGAGGCGCTAGAGGAGGCGCGTGCCATGGCGGACGCCGACGGGCCGCGCGATCTCGAGGCCGCCGCGGGAGGTTTCTCCGCGATCGGTTCGACGCTGCACAGCGCCGCGCGCATGGGCGCGCGGCGCGGCCTGCAGGCGCTCTCGCGCGTGAATCAGCCGGGGGGATTCGACTGCCCCGGCTGCGCCTGGCCCGAAGCGCGCGAGCATGGGGCGATCGAGTTCTGCGAGAACGGCGCGAAGGCGGTGGCGCACGAGGGGACGCGCCGGCGGCTCGGGCGCGATCTGCTCGCGCGCACGAGCGTTCGGGAGCTGCTCGCGCACGACGATCACTGGCTCGAGGCGCAGGGGCGCCTCGTCGAGCCGATCGTGCGCCGCGCAGGCGCCACGCACTTCGAGCCGATCGGCTGGGACGAGGCCTTCGCGCGCGTCGCCGCCGAGCTGCGCGACCTCGACTCGCCGGACCAGGCGGTCTTCTACACCTCCGGACGGGCCAGCAACGAGGCGGCGTTCCTGTGGCAGCTGTTCGCCCGCCAGCTCGGCACCAACAACCTGCCGGACTGCTCGAACCTGTGTCACGAATCGAGCGGCGAAGGGCTGGGCGAGGCGATCGGCGTCGGCAAGGGCACCGTGAGCCTCGAGGACATCGAGCGCGCGGGAGCGATCTTCGTGATCGGGCAGAACCCGGGCAGCAACCATCCGCGCATGCTCACCACGCTCGCGGCCGCCAAGCGCCGCGGCGCGCGCATCGTCGCGATCAACCCGCTGCGCGAGCGCGGCCTCGTGCGTTTCGCGCATCCGCAGGACCCGCTCGCGCTGCTCGGACGCGCCACCGCGATCGCAGATCTCTACCTGCAGGTGCGAGTCGGCGGAGACATCGCGCTGCTCAAGGGCATCATGAAGGAGGTGCTCGCCGCCGAAGCGCGCGACCCGGGCCGCGTGCTCGACTGGCGTTTCCTGCGCGAGCATACGCAGGGCTTCGAGGCGCTGCGCGCGGATCTGGAGGCACAGCGCTTCGAGGAGCTCGAGTCGCGCAGCGGCATCCCGCGCCGCGCCATGCGCGAGGCGGCCGAGATCTACTGCGCCGCGGACGGCTCGGTGGCCTGCTGGGCGATGGGGATCACGCAGCACGAGCACGGCGTCGCCAACGTGCAGGAGATCCTGAATCTCCTGCTGCTGCGCGGGAACATCGGGCGCCCGGGCGCCGGGCCCTGTCCCGTCCGGGGACACAGCAACGTGCAAGGTGACCGCACCGTCGGAATCACGGAACGCCCCGGTCCCGCGTTCCTCGCGCGGCTGGGGGCCGAGTTCGACTTCGAGCCACCGAGCGCGCCGGGGCTCGATACGGTGGGCGCGATCGGCGCGCTGCGCGACGGCGGCGTGCGCGTCTTCCTGGCGCTCGGCGGGAATTTCGCCGTGGCGACTCCCGATACGCAAGCGACCGCGGCGGCGCTCGGCCGCTGCCGGCTCGCAGTGCAGATCGCGACCACGCTGAATCGCACGCCGCTGCTCGCGGGCCGAGACGCCCTCGTGCTGCCGTGTCTCGCGCGCAGCGAGCGCGACCTCCAGATGGGGGGCGAGCAGTTCGTCACGGTCGAGGATTCCATGAGTGTCGTTCACGCCTCGCGGGGCCGCCTCACACCCGCTTCGGTGGCCTTGCGCAGCGAGCCCGCGATCGTGGCGGGCCTCGCCGCGGCGGCGCTGCGCGAGCGAAGCCGTGTCCCTTGGCTCGCGCTGGTGGAGGATTACGACCGCATCCGTGAGCGCATCGAGCGCGTGATTCCCGGCTTCGAGGACTTCGCCCGCCGCGCGCGGGCGCCCTCGGGCTTCGTGCTGCCGAGCGGGGCGCGCGTGCGTCGCTTCGAGACGCCGTCGGGGCGCGCGCACTTCCACGTGCACCCGCTGCCGGAAGATTCGCTCGCGCCCGGCCGGTTTTTGCTCACGACGATCCGCAGCCACGACCAGTTCAATACGACGGTGTATGGCTTCGACGATCGGCTGCGCGGCCTGCGGGGCGACCGGCGCGTCGTGCTGCTGCACCCGGACGATCTCGCGGCGGCGGGGCTGCGCGCAGGGCAGGGGGTCGATCTCACGAGTCACTTCCGCGCCGAGACGCGCACGCTGCGCGGCTTTTCCACCGTGCCCTACGACCTGCCGCGGCGCTGCGCGGCCGCCTACTTTCCCGAGGCCAACGGCCTCGTGCCGGTCGCGAGCGTGGCCGAGCGCAGCCGCACGCCGACGTACAAATCCATCGAGATTTCAGTCACTCCCGCAGCGAACCTCGAGTGATGCTCGATCCGACGCCGGGCGCGCCGGCGGTGCGCGGGAAGACGACCGTCGTCTCGAAGACCTCCCAGCGCTCGAAGACGCCCTGCGTGGCGTAGGCGTCGCGCGCGGCGATCGCCCGCGCACTCTCGAGATCCGGAGCCTCGAGGATGATCACGCTTCCGACGGGCGTGCCGCCGGGTGCGAGCAGCGGGCCTGCGAAACGGATGCGTCCCTGCGCCGCGAGCGGTTCGAGCCCCGCCAGGTGCGCCGGCCGCTGCTGTTTGCGCAGCTCGACGCCGCGCGGTCCGTCGTGCCCGATCCAGATGAAGGTCGGCACCTCAGCCCTCCGCCGGCAGGAACTTCTGGAAGAACGCGACCAGATCCGGACCCTGGCGCAGGGTGTGGCCGCCATCGACACCGATGCACTGTCCAGTGACCCAGCTGGCCTCGTCGCCGAGCAGGCCGGCAACGAAGCGGCCGACGTCCTCCGGCTTCCCCAGCCGGTTCAAGGGGATCCGGCGCAGGTACTCCTCGCGCACGCTGGCATCGCCGATCAGCATCGCCACCAACGGCGTTTCGACGAGGCTCGGCATCACGGCGTTCACGCGGATGCCGAGCGGGCCGAGCTCGTCGGCGGCGCAGCGCGTCAGCATGTTCACGCCCGCCTTGGCGACGCAGTAGGGCGTCATCCAGCGGTGGGTGAGCACGGCGGCGATCGAGCTCACGTTCACGATGCTGCCGCCGCCCGCGCGCTGCATCGCGAGCGCCTCGGCGCGCAGGCAGCGGTAGAGGCCCGTGAGCTCCGTGGCGAGCCCGCGCTGGAAGTCGGCGGCCGGCGTGCGCAGCACGGCGCCGCCCGAGCCCGAGGCGGCGGCGTTCACGGCGAGGTTGAGAGGCCCGAGCTTCGCCTCGGCCGCGGCAATCGCGGCTTCGACCGACGCATCGTCGGTGACGTCGCAGCTCACGAATGCCGCAGCCGGCCCGAGCGAGCGCGCCGCCTCGCGCAGCACGTCCTCGCGCCGCGCCGCGAGCATCACACGCCCGCCGTCCTTCACGATCGCCTGCGCGCACGCGAGCCCGATCCCCGTGCCGCCTCCCGTGACGAAAGCCACTTTGCCGTCGAAGCGCGCCATCGATTGCCTCCCTGATGGTTTCCGGGTTCTCGAAGCGACCCGAGATCAATAGAGACCGAGCATGCGGCCGGCGAGCGCGATCACCGCGAGCGCCAGCACGGGCCGGATCAGGCGCTCGCCGCCGCGCACCGCGAGGCGCGCGCCGAGCGCCGCGCCGGCGGAGTAGCCCGCCGCGACGATGGCAGCCGGCCCCCAGGCGATCTGGCCTGAGAGCATGAACACGGGCACGGCGGTCAGCGTCACCACGGCGGTCACGATCACCTTGATGGCATTCGCGCGCACGAGATCGAAGCCGGCATGCGCGAGCGCGAACAGCAGCGGGATGCCCACGCCGGCCTGGAAGGAGCCGCCGTAGATCCCGATGGCGAAGAAGAGTACAGCCCAGCGCGGCCCCAGCCGCGTAGGCGGTGCGGCACGCTCGCGTCGCGGGAGCGCCGCCTCGCGCAGCAGCGGGAGCAGCAGGAGCAGCATCACGACGCCGAAGGCGCGCTCGAAGAGGACGTCCGAGACGTGCACGATGGCCCAGGCACCGATCAGTGACCCGGCGGCGACGGGGAGCAGCACTGGCAGCGACTCGCGCAGGCCGCCGACGCCGAGCGCGCGGAAGCGCCACGCCGCTACGCCGCTCTGGAGCAGGATGCCGACGCGGTTCGTGCCGTTCGCGATGCCGCCGGGCAGGCCGAGCAGCACGAGCAGCGGCACCGTCACGAGCGAGCCCCCACCCGCGAGGGTGTTGACCACGCCCGCACCCAAGGCGGTGGCGCAGAGCGCGAGCGCTTCGAGAGGCGTCAAGGCAGGCTCCGTCGGAGACGCGCAGTGTACTCGCGGCCTCGAGGCTTCTCTAGCGGCGCGCGGCTCTGTGATAGGATCGCGCGCGTCATGGACCCCGTGGTCGCGCCGCCGCCCGAGCTGATCGACGTGCGCAGCGACGAGCGCTTCGACGAGCGCCGTCTGGGCGATTGGCTGCGCGGCCGGCTCGAGGGGAGCGAGCAACCGCTCGTGGTGCGTCAGTTCGGCGGCGGCCACGCGAATCTCACGTACCTGCTGCGCTTCGGCTCCGGCGAAAGCGCGCGCGAGTACGTGCTGCGCCGGCCGCCGCTCGGCCCCGTCGCCGCGCGCGCGCACGACATGCAGCGCGAGTACCGCGCTCTCTCGAAGCTCTGGCAGGCCTTCCCGCCCGCGCCGCGCGCGTTCCTGTACTGCGACGATGCCTCCGTGATCGGGGCGGACTTTCTCGTGATGGAGCGACGCCACGGTGTCGTGATCCGCAACGTGGTCCCGCCGGAGTTCGGCGGTGGACAGGACGCGGTCGCGAACCGCAAGCTCTCCGAAGTCGTGATCGACACGCTGGTCGACTTCCACGCCGTCGATCCGGCGCCCATCGGGCTCGCATCGCTCGGCAAGCCGGAGGGCTTCCTTGCGCGCCAGGTGAAGGGCTGGACCGACCGTTTCGAGCGCGCCAAGACGTCCGAGCAACCGGTGGCGCAAGCGGTGTCGCGTTGGCTGCTCGCGGAGCTGCCGGACTCGCCGCCGGCCACACTCGTGCACAACGACTGGAAGCTCGACAACATGGCCGTCGCCGCCGACGATCCGGGTCGCTGCGTCGCCGTCTACGACTGGGACATGTGCACGATCGGCGACCCGCTGTGTGATCTCGGAACGCTGCTCGGGCTCTGGAGCAATCGCGGCGAAGGCCTCGCCGGCAGCAATCCGATGCCGACGCAGACACCGGGATTCCTGACACGCGAGCAGGCCGCCGCGCGCTACGCCGAGCGCAGCGGTCGGGACGTGTCGCGGCTCCCGTACTACGTGGTGTTCGGCACCTTCAAGATGGCCGTCGTGCTGCAGCAGATCTACTTCCGCTTCCACCGCGGCCAGACCCAGGACCAACGCTTCGCGGGGCTGGGCAAGCTGGCCGAAGGCCTCTTCCAGCTCGCCGCCGATCGCCAGCCCTAGTTCGTGGACTCCGCTCGGCTTCGCCTCGCTGCGCGTCGGCCGACTCTCGAGTCGGCCGCCTAGCGCCCGCAGCCTGCGCTGGCTGCGCGCTCGCGCGCCGGCGGAGGCCTAGAGCAGTCCGGCTCCGGTGGCGTTGCGAGTGCTGCCTTCGATCTGGAAGATCTCGAGCAGGTGACGGCCGATCTGCGAGAGGTGGACCTCGTCGGCGCCGTCGACGAGCCGCGCCGAGCGCGCGTGGCGCAGCATGCTCTCGAGCTCCGTGTCGGTCGAGTAGCCGAGCGCACCGTGCACCTGGATGGCGCGATCGATCACGCGCCACAAGGTGTTGGCGACGTGGTGCTTGCACATCGAGACTTCATGCCGGAAGGGCAGGCCGTTCTCGATCAGGTAGGCCGCGTGCAGCACCATCAGCTTGCACTGGTAGAGCTCCATGGTGGACTCGGCCAGCTGCCACTGGATCCCCTGCTTGTCGGCGAGCACGCCGCCGTGCAGCTCGCGCTCGAGGGCTCGCTTCGCGCTCATCTCGAGCGCCACCTCGGCGTTGCCGATCCAGCGCATGCAGTGCGCGAGGCGCGCGGGGCCGAGGCGCACCTGGCCCAGCCGGTGACCCTGGCCGCGCCCGCCGAAGAGCGCCGCGTCGGACACCACGCAATTCTCGAGGCGGATCTCGCAGTGGTTCCCCTTGCCGGCCATCGTGTCGATGTCGCGCACGATCTTCCAGCCGGGATTGTCGGTCTCGACGAGGAAGGCGGAGTTGCGCGCCTGCGGCGGATGCGCGTCCGGGTCGGTCTTCGCGATCACGATCGCGAAGCGCGCGCCGTGGGCGCCGGAGATGAACCACTTGTGCCCGTCGATCACCCAGTGGTCGCCCCGCTTGACGGCCTGGGTGCGGATCCCGGTCGGGTCCGAGCCAGCCACCTCGGGCTCCGTCATCGCAAAGCAGGATCGGCACTCGCCGTCGACGAGCGGCCGCAGGTACTTCTGCTTCTGTTCCGGCGTGCCGAAGTGGAGCAGCGTGTGCATGTTGCCTTCGTCCGGAGCGTGACAGTTCAGGATGTAGGCTCCGAACTCGCTGCGCCCGCACTCCGCGGAGACGAACGCCATCGCCATCGGGCCGAGCCCCATGCCTCCCCACTCGCGCGGCATGTGCGGCGCCCACAGGCCGTCCGCCTTCGCCTTCTCGCGCAGGCGCTGCAGCGTGGGACGCCAGGCGGCGAGATCGCGCCCGGCCTTGAGCGAGTGGATCGCCGGCGCGACCTCCTGCGTCAGGAAGGCGCGTACGCGCTCGCGCACCGCGGTCACGTCGGGAGGCAGGCTGAAATCGATCGCCACGGGTTGCTCCTCGGGTGGGGAATGGGGGCATTCTAAGGGACGCGGCGGCGAATTCCGAATCGGATCTCGATCGTGGAGCTACGCGTTGCGGATCGTGAGGCCGCCATCGACGACGAGCACGGCGCCGGTCACGAAGGCGGCGGCCGGCAGCACGAGCGAGAGGACCATGTGGGCGATCTCTTCGGGCTCGCCGTAGCGGCCGAGCGCGGTGCGGCGCTTCGCGAACGCGGCCTTGGCGTCGTCGGGGATGCCCGCGGTCATGCCGGTGCGGATCGGCCCGGGGCAGACGGCGTTCACGGTGACGCCGCTGGAGCCGAGCTCGACGGCGAGTGCGCGCGTGAGACCGATCACGCCATGCTTGGAGACCGTGTACGGGCTGATGAAAGCCGTCGCGCCGAGGCCCTCGGTCGAGGCGATGTTCACGATGCGCCCCTCGCGGTGTCGGCGCAGGTCGTCGAGGCCTCGCACGCTTCGCGCATGCGCGGTCAGATTCACGGCGAGCGTGGCCCTCCCAGGCCGCCTCGAAATCGGCCGCTCCGATCGGCGCAACCAGCGCGATGCCCGCGTTGTTCACCAGAATGTCGACGGGGCCGAGCCCATCACGTACTTCGGCGATCACGGTGGCGATGCGCGCGCCATCCGCGACGTCGAGCGCGAAGGCGCAGGCCGTGCCGCCCGCAGCTCGAATTTCGTCGCTGACGCGCGCCGCGCCCGCGGCGTCGCGGTCGAGCACGGCGGCGCGCGCGCCCTCGTGCGCGAATAGACGGGCGGTCGCGCGCCCGATCCCACTCGCGGCCCCGGTGACGGCGGCGACCCGGCCCCGGATCGAACGCTCGAGTCTCGCGAGCAGCGGGCTTGCGGCTTCGCTGGACACTCGCGCACTCTAGCGCGCGAACAGCGGCGAGCTGGGGGCGGCATGACGAAGGTGGCGATCGTCTATCACTCGGGCTTCGGCCACACCAAACGCGTCGCCGAGCACGTGGCGGAGGGAGCCGCGGGCGTCGAGCGCACGCAGATGAGCTTGCAGAGCGTCGAGGCCCTCGATCTCGAGTTGCTGCACGCGGCCGATGCGATCGTCTTCGGCGCGCCGACCTACATGGGCAGCGCGTCGGCCGCCTTCAAGGGCTTCATGGAATCGACCTCGCGCCTGTGGCTCCAGCAGCGCTGGAAGGACAAGCTCGCCGCGGGCTTCACCAATTCGGGATCGCTGGATGGCGACAAGGCGAATACCCTCGTCGAGCTGTGCTGCTTCGCCGCGCAGCACGGGATGGTCTGGGTGGGTCTCGGCATGCTCGTGAACGGCGTGCGGGGAGACCGCGACGACCCGCGCCATCTGAATCGTCTCGGCAGCTCGCTCGGACTGATGACGCAGGCCGACGTCGATCGCGGCCCGGAGCTGGCGCCGCCGATCTCCGATCTCGAGACGGCGCGCGCGTTCGGCCGCCGCATCGCCGAGCTCGCGGCGCGCTGGATCGCCGGCCAGGCCGGGGCGCGCGGCTAGACTCCCCGCGTGGCCCCGGCCGCGATTCGTCACGCGCATGTTCGTGCTGTGCGCGACCGCGAACTTCGCGCAGAGTCTCTCGTTCAACCTGTTCCTCCACTTTCCGGGCTATCTCGCGAGGCTCGGTGCGGACGAGGTACAGATCGGCTTCATCTTCGGGCTCACCGCATTCGCCGGGATCGCGGCGCGCCCGCCGGTCGGTCGCGTCATGGACCGCCGCGGGCGCCGGGGCGTGATCCTCAGCGGCGGCGTCATCAATGTGCTCGCCTGTGCGCTCTACCTGGGGGTCGCCTCGATCGGCCCCGCGATCTACGCGATCCGCATCCTGCACGGTCTCGCGGAGGCCTTGCTCTTCAGCTCGCTGTTCACGCTCGCGGCGGATCTCGTGCCGCCGGCGCGGCGCACGGAGGGGCTCGCGTGGTTCGGGGCTTCCGGCATGCTGCCGATCGCGCTGGCGGGGCTGCTCGGAGACGCCCTGCTCGCGCGTTTCGACTACTTCGCGCTGTTCGCCACGTCGGTCGGCCTGGCCGTCGTCTCGCTCGGCCTCTCCCTGACGTTGCGTGATCGCGCGCCGACCGCCGGCCCGCGCGAGCCGTCCCGTGGCTTCCTCGCGGCGCTCGTGCAGCGCGATCTGCTCCCGCTCTGGTGGATCGGTACGGTCTTCTCGATCGGCATCGCCTCGGTGTTCATCTTCACGAAGACCTTCGTGATGCGCACCGGCATCGGCAGCGTGGGCGCCTTCTTCAGCGCCTACTCCGGCGCCGCCCTCGTCGTGCGGCTCACCGCGGGGTGGCTGCCCGATCGCATCGGGCCCGCGCGTGTGCTCTACCCGTCGCTCGCGATCCTGTCTCTCGGGCTCGCGCTGCTCGCGTACGCGAGCACCCCGATGCACGTGCTCGTCGCGGGATTGTGTTGCGGCGCGGGCCATGGCTTCGTCTTTCCGATCCTCTCGGGGATGGTGGTGACGCGCGCGCGCGAAGCCGACCGTGGCTCGGTGCTTGCGATCTTCACGGCGCTGTTCGATGCGGGCGTGCTGGTCGGGGGGCCCAGCCTCGGCGCCGTGATTCGCGCGGCGGGCTATCCGGTGATGTACGGCGTGGCGGCGCTGTGGATCGCCTGCGGAAGCGCCGTGTTCGTCGCGTGGGAGCGGAGGCGATGACTCGCGCGGCCGCGTGCGCGCTGCTGCTGGCGGCGCTGGGGGGCTGTGCGCCGTCCGTCTGGAACGTCGAGCCGCTCGAGCCGCGTCTGCGCGCGCTGGGCGCGCACCGCCTGGGCGATGCGACGCCCTATCTGCTGCCGGTGCACGACGAGCTGGTGCTCTTCTTGTGTCGCTGGGAGACGCAGGAGCCGATTCCCGTCTCGTTGCCGGCAGAGGCGTCGCCCCCGCAGCGCCGTGCGCTCGAAGCGGCCCTGGGGGCCTGGGAGCGCGCGGGGCTCGGCGTGCGTTTCGCGCGCGACGCGGCCCCGGGTCGGGGAATCGAGCTGCGCTTCGTCACGGGGAGCGCGGGAGGGGCGGGCACCGCGCGCACGGCGACGACCGTTGCGGACTGCGCGCTCGATCCGCTCGACACGAGCCGGGGCGAGCGGATCGTGGCGCGCCTGGTCTCGGCGTCGATCGAGCTTCAGAACGAGGCCCGCGATCCGCTCGGACGCCGCGTCGAGCTCAGCGACGCCGAGCTCGCCGGATCGACGCTACACGAGCTTGGTCACGCGCTCGGCTTCCAGGGCCATGTCCGGGTCGGATCGAGCGCGATGCGGCGCCAGGTCGACGAGGTGCGTCGCGCCGGCCGGCGTCTGCTCGCCGGGGAAGCCTTCAGCGACCCGACATTGAGGGCACTGTACGCCGTGCCCTCGGGCGCCGTGGTGGGACGCTTGCCGTTGCCTGCCGGTCGCACGCAGCCCGTGGACCGTCTGCTGGCGCTCGCGCGCTCGGGCGCGCTCGCCGGCCCGCTCGCCCGCATGGGAGATCTCGAGGGGCAGATCCTGTTCCGGGACGAGGACGGCGCGGCCTACGCCATCTGGTTGCGCGGCGTGGCCCCGGCGCTCGCGGGACATCCGGAGGAGCTGCAGGTGTTGCCGGGGCCGCGGGCCCGGCGCCGGCTCAGCCTTCATTCCCCCCGAAGCGGGTGGCGCGCGCGTGCGCGGCCTGCGCCGCCTCGCTCTGTCCGAGAGTTCGCAACACCACACCGAGTCGGAACAGCGTGACGCCGTCTTCGGCGTCGATGGCGAGCGCTCGCTCGAGGTGCTCGCGGGCTGCCTGGGCCTCGGAAGGCGTCTTCTTGTAATAGGTCCAGCCGAGCGCGGATTGGTAGGCGCACTCGTCGGGCCAGAGATCGACGGCGGGCTTCAGGAATTCGAATGCGCCCCTGAAGTTGCCCTGGCGCATCAGGATCTCCCCCTTGCGGTAGAGATTCTCGGCGTTCGCGAGACGATTGGCGTCGATCGTCGAGCCCTCGCCCCGGCGCTCTTCGTCGTATCGCCGTCGGCGCTCGGGGTCCGAGAGCGTGGCGTGCGCCTTGCTGATCTCCGCGAACACGCGGTTCGCCTCGGTGCGCGCCTCCGCGTCGAGCCCCGAGCGCGCGAGCGTGTCGGGGTGGTAGGTCTTCGCGGCGAGGTGGTAGGCGCGTTTGATCGCGGGGGTGTCGCAGGCGGGGAGCATCCCGAGCAGCTCGTAGTAGCTGAGCTGACCCAGGCGCGCGTGCTTCTCGCCGATCTCTCGGCGCAGCTCGGCGGTGGCGCGCGCCTCCGCTTCGCTCGGGGCCTGGCGCGGGCGAGCGTCCATCGGGGCCGCCCGCCCGCTGGCTGCCGTGGGCGCGGCCGTCGTCTCGATTTCGATCTCCGGTGTGGCGGACTCGTCGATCTCCGAGTCGAGCTTGGCGGCGTCGCGATAGCGGAGCGCGTCCGCCGCGTCGAGCACCCAGAGCGTCGCGAGTCCGCGCGGCGTCTTCGCCGCCTGCACGACCTTCCACAGGCTGCGGGTGCCGTCGAGCTCATCGAGCAGCGTGCGAACCACATCATCGCTGTGCAGCTTCGACGCAATCCGCACGCTGCCGTCGACGCGCTCCGGATAGAGCTCCATGCGCGCGCGCAGATCGCCGAGCACGCGCTCGCTGCTCCAGTGCGTTTCGATGCCCTCCTGAAGCAGGCTGTAGAGCTCGGCGCGAAAGGGCTGCGCATCGGAGGGCGGCTCGGAGCTGCGATCGACATGGAACTCGCCGTGGGGCCAACCGAAGCACTCGAGCAGGCGGATCCGCACCTGCTCCTTCAACGCGAGGAAGAGGCCCTTCGCGTCCAGTAGCCCGAGGTCGAGCAACGCCTTGCCTTCCTTGCACTTCTCCTGCTCGACGTGGGCGATCAGGCGGTTGTAGTCGGAACGCGTGATGCGGCCCGCGTCCATCAGCTGGATGCCCAGGCTCTCGCTCGCGAGGTTCGACTCGGCGAAGATCGGCAGGCCGTCGCGGAACAGGAAGCGCTTGCCAACGCGCTCGCGGGAGAGCATGACGGCGCCGCCGAAGCGCTCGCGCTGGAGCCCGAGCAGCAGGCGCGGGAGCGGGATCTCGTCGAGACGTCCGTGCTCGGGGATCGATTCCATCCGCTTGGTGTTCGGGCGCCCCGGCCTATTCCTTTACACGAGCCTGCGCTGGGCGCGGGCGACCTGGAAGGCGGTGGCAATGGCGTTGTGGAGGTCCTTCACGACCAGCAGCGGAGGGGTCGACAGCTCCGCCACCACCGCGGCCGAGAGCTCTCCGACCCCGGCGAAGACGATCTCGGCGCCGATCCCCTCGACGCCCTCGATCAGCTGTTCGAGCGCCACCGCCCCGAACGCCTCGTCGACGATCGCGCCGGTGAGGTCGAGCACCACGACGGAGACCTGCCGCGCGCTCGGATCGCGGCCGATCAGGTCGAGGGCCTGCAGCGCCTCGTCCGGGCCGCAGAACGGGATCACCATCACAGGGCCCCAGATGTGGATCACCGCGGCCTCGGCGTCGAAGCCGCGCGTCGGCGGCTCGGGCGCGGGCTCGCTGCGGATCGCCTCGCGCAGGGCTGCGAATGGGAGAGCGGCGAGCAGGGCCTCGGCCCCGGCGGCGGGCTCCGTGCGCCAGACCGCGGCTTCGCGGGCGACGAAGCGACACTCCGCGGCGCCGGTTGCTGCGCAGCTCGTCTCGAGCACGGCGATGTCGGCGTCGAAGAGCCCGGAGAGCCATCCCGAGGTGTAGCCGGCGCTCACGGCACAGGCGCAGTCGCTGCTGCGGCCGAGGCTCGCGAGCCGCGCGGATGCCTCACTGCGCTCCGGCCAGGAGCCGTGCAGCTCGATCGCGCCGGGCGGACGCACCGCTGCTGCGGCGCGCAGCCGGGTCGGCAGTGGGGAGGGCAGCGCCGCGAGAGCGCCGCCGTCTTCCGTCTGCGCGAGCTGGCACACCGCGTTCACGGCGTCGCGCAGCCCGTGCAGGAAGCCGATCTGCAGCAGCGTGGTGTTCGCGGGCTCGCTGCCGAGCTCGTCTTCGAGCTCGGCGTGGAGAGCGCCCAGGAAGCGCGGATCGAGCAGCACGCGCGGCTCGCGCACGAGCAGCGCCTCCGGATCGAAGAGCAGACCGGGCGCGGAGGACTCGACGCTCACAGATTTCACCGTCAGCCCTCGATGAATGCGTAGATGTCGAACTTCTGGTCCTTGCGGATGAAGCCCTCGCCCTCGCGCGAGAGCAGGCGCAGGAAAGCGTCGACGCAGACCGGGTCGAACTGGCTTCCGGAGTACTTGGTGAGCTCCGTGTAGACCACGTCGAGCGGCAGCGCCTGGCGATACGGCCGATCGCTCGTCATCGCCTCGACGGTGTCGGCCACCAGGATGATGCGCGAGGGCAGCGGAATCGCGTCGCCGCGCAGGCGGTCCGGGTAACCGCGGTCCGAGCCGTCATACCACTCGTGGTGGTGGCGCACGCAGGGCGTCACGTCGGAGAGGAAGTCGACGGGCTCCAGGATCTTGGCGCCGATCGCCGGGTGCTGCTTGATCTCGTCGTACTCCTCGGGCGTGAGCCGGTCCGGCTTCGTGATGACCGAGTCGCGCACACCGATCTTGCCCACGTCGTGCAGCAGACCCGCGATGTAGACGCGCTCGATGAAGTCCTTCTGGAAGCTCATCTCGCGCGCGATCTTCGAAGCGTATACCCCCACCCGTTCAGAGTGGCCACGCGTGTAGGCGTCCTTCGCGTCGACGGCCTCTGCCAGCGCACGGATCGTCTGCACATAGGCGGTGCGCAGCTCCTGGTGCTTCTCCGCGAGCTGCTTGGTGCGCTCCCGAACGTTTCCCTCGAGGTTGCGGTTCATGTCCTGGAGCTTGAAGTTCTGCTCGCGCGTCACCTGGTTCAGGCGCTTGATCTCGTTCTTGAGATCGGAGTGATCGAAGGCCTGGCGGATCGTGGCGCGCAGCTCGTCGTCGTTCCAAGGCTTCGTGATCAGGCGGTAGATCTCGCCGCGGTTGATGGCGTCGACGGCGACGTCCATCTCCGTGTAGCCGGTCAGCATCATCCGCACGATGTCGGGGAAGCGCTGGCGAACCTGGGAGAGCAGATCGACGCCCGACATCTCCGGCATGCGCTGATCGGTGACGACGACCTGGCACTGCTGCTTGTCGAGCAGCTCGAGCGCCTCGTGCGCACGCGACGCGCACAGCACGTTCATGTGCTCGCTGCGCAGCAAGCGCTGCAAGGCCTTGAGGATGTTCACCTCGTCATCGACGAAGAGCACGGTGTGCGCGTGGCGCATGCAGCCTCCGACCGGGGGCG
>Ga0210377_10001976_pt1 | contig 18247 bp, 23 predicted proteins | sample PLM4_65_b1redo_FD_155480 | JGI IMG/M metagenome (GOLD analysis project Ga0210377, IMG submission 155480) | Groundwater sediment microbial communities from an aquifer in East River, Colorado, USA - PLM4_65_b1 redo | ecosystem: Environmental > Terrestrial > Soil > Riparian zone | place: USA: East...
CACACCGACTGCCACATTTACTGCGACCTTTACTCCAACCCTGACGTTCACTCCGTCGAACACACCGACTCAAACGCCGAGCAGTACACCCACATTTACCTTCACGCCATCGAACACGCCGACTGCGACGTTGACTCCATCCAATACGCCAACCAGAACACCCACCGCGACGTTCACACCGTCCAATACACCGACCAAAACCTTTACTCCGACTCCTTCGCGAACTCCTCGTCCCACGCGGACACCGATCCCGACCTCCACGCGTCGCCCGACCCGCACACCGACTGCCACATTTACTGCGACCCTTACTCCAACCCTGACGTTCACGCCGTCGAACACACCGACTCAAACGCCGAGCAGTACACCCACATTTACCTTCACGCCATCGAATACGCCGACTGCCACGGCTACACCTTCGCGAACGTTCACTCCATCCAACACACCGACACGAACACCAACGTGGACCTTCACACCATCCAATACGCCAACAAAAACTTTTACCCCAACTCCAACCAGGACACCTCGTCCTACGCGGACACCGAGACCAACACGCACGCCGACTGCCACGGCCACAGCCTCCTTTACTCCGACATTGACGTTTACACCATCACGGACACCAACCCCAACATTTACATTTACAAACACGCCAACACGAACACCAACGGCTACCTTCACACCTTCCAATACACCGACCAGTACATTTACTTCGACTCCATCGCGGACGCCTCGTCCCACGCGGACCCTGATCCCGACCTCCACGCGTCGTCCTACCCGCACGCCGACTGCGACTTTTACCGCAACATTCACTCCAACTGCCACGCTTACGCCTTCGCGAACGTTTACACCATCGAACACTCCGACTCAAACACCGAGTAGCACACCAACATTTACTTTCACGCCATCGAGTACCCCAACGGTCACATTCACACCATCCAATACGCCAACCAGAACACCAACTGCGACGTTCACTCCTTCCCATACACCGACGAATACATTTACTCCCACTCCATCGCGGACTCCTCGTCCCACGCGAACACCGCGTCCGACCCGAACGCCAAGACCAACCCGCACACCGACTGCTACGGCTACGCCTTCGCAAACTTTTACATCAACATTCACTCCGACTTTGACAATTACGCCTTCGCGGACACCTACTCAAACGCCAAGCAGCACTCCGACATTTACCTTCACGCCGTCGAACACCCCGACGGCAACATTTACGTCTACAAATACGCCAACCTTTACTCCGACTGCGACCTTTACGCCGTCGAACACACCAACAAATACATTTACGCCGACTCCCTCGCGGACTCGGCGCCCCACAGAGACGCCGATCCCAACCTCCACGCGTCGCCCTACGCGCACACCAACGGCAACCTTCACCGCGACTTTCACACCGACATTGACATTTACTCCGTCGAAAACCCCGACTCAAACGCCGAGCAATACCCCAACATTTACGTTCACACCATCGAATACCCCGACGGCGACCTTCACACCATCCAATACGCCAACCAAAACTGCAACGGTTACACCTTCACGAACCCCAACTCGGACTCCGAGTAATACACCGACTGCTACGTTCACTCCGTCGCGTACACCAACGCAAACCTTTACTTCTACAAATACGCCGACGCGCACACCAACATTGACGTTTACACCATCCAGGACACCGACGAATACATTTACACCAACACCATCGCGGACTCCTCGTCCCACCCAGACGCCGCGCCCCACGCGCACACCGACTGCTACGGCTACGCCTTCGCAAACCTTTACATCAACATTCACTCCCACACTGACGTTTACCCCGTCAAACACGCCGACCCAGACTCCGAGTAGCACTCCAACATTTACGTTCACGCCATCTTCAACACCGACGGCGACATTCACCCCTTCTAATACTCCAACGCGTACTCACACCGCAACGTTTACTCCATCGAACACACCAACAAATACCTTTACCCCGACACCAACAAGGACTCCTCGTCCTACACGGACAACGAGACCCACGCGCACGCCGACTGCTTCGGCTACACCTTCGCAAACCTTTACTGCAACGTTAACTCCAACTGCCACGGCTTCGCCTTCGCGAACATTTACACCTTCGCGGACACCTACTCGAACTCCGAGTAGCACGCCAACATTTACCTTTACGCCATCGAATACTCCCACAGCAACGTTCACACCTTCCAATACTCCTACGCGTACTCCCACTGCGACGTTTACACCATCCAGGACACCGACGAGTACATTTACACCAACACCATCGCGGACCCCTCGTCCCACGCGGACATTGCGCCCAACTCAAACACCGCGTCCTACGCGCACGCCGACTGCTTCGGTTACGCCTTCGCAAACCTTTACTGCAACATTTACTCCCACTCTGACGTTCACTCCGTCAAACACGCCGACCCGGACTCCGAGCAAAACACCCACTGCGACGTTTACCCCCACGCGCACACCGACCAGGACTCCGACCAAAACATTTACACCTACAAAGACTCCAACGAATACACCGACTGCCACGTTCACACCAACGCGCACCCCGACGAGAACGCCAACGAAGACACGTACACCAACTGCTTCGGTTACGCCTTCGCGAACGATTACGCCATCACGGACTCCAACGCGCACACCGACTGCAACATTTACATCGACTCGCACGCCAACCAAAACATTTACACCCACATTGACTCCATCGCGAACCCCGACATTCACTCCGTCGCGTACGCCAACACGTACCCCGACCAGAACACCCACAGTAACGCCTTCGCGCACCCCCACGCGGACTCCGTTCCAGACACGCACGCCGACCGCCAATCTCGGTTGTGACCGCATCGAATTTGTCAGGGATGTGACCGTGCCGGATGGTTCCGTATTTGCACCGGGTTCCTCCTTCACAAAAGTCTGGCGACTGAAGAACAGCGGTACCTGCACGTGGAGGACGACTTATCGCGTCGTGCTGGTGAGCGGTGATGTGATGGGCGGACAGAATTTGATGCCGCTTCCTGTTGAGGTTGCCCCCGGACAAACCATTGACCTGACAATGAACTTTACAGCGCCTCTCATTGAACGTGATTATCGCGGTAACTGGCAGATCCGCAACGATAAAGGTGAGATCTTCGGAACAACATCCACCGCGAACAAACCGTTCTGGGTCTCCATTAAAGTAAAAACGCTCCCATTGACCGGAACAGTTTACGACTTTGTTGCAAACACCTGCTCTGCGCAATGGTTCAGCGGTGCTGGAATCTTGAATTGTCCGGGCGTGGACAAAGATAAGAATGGCTTTGTATTGAAACAAAGCATATCAAAACTCGAAGATGGCACATCCCTGACACGCCCCAGCCTGTTGACCGTTCCACAGGATTCGTTCAACGGTTTCATCCGCGCGGTATATCCATCCTTCAAGGTGCAGAATGGTGACCGCTTCCAGGCGATCGTCAACTGTGAAGGTGGAGCTACATCCTGTGGTGTGCTCTTCCGCGTGGACTATCAACTCTCCGATGGCATCATACGTGACTTCTGGGCATTCGGTGAACAATATGATGGAAAATACTTCACCGTTGATCTCGATTTGAGTCCACTGGCCGGGCAGGATGTTAAATTCGTCCTGACCGTGCTATCTCTTGGCCCCGCATCCGGTGACCGCGCCTTGTGGGTCGAGCCGCGCATCGTACGGAATCCCTCGCGCTAAGCGGAAGGTCGTGCATCCTAAGCGTAGTCGAAACGAGGATATTCATCCAACTTAAACCAACTCAAGTTGCTACCCTCATTGCGCTGTGTCATGCTGAAAGGCGTTCTGCGTAGGATGAGTTTTTAATTGCATCCGTCATCATCCTTCCGAATTCATCCTTCATCCTTTTTCCTCCCCTGCTATAATCTTTCCCATGGATATTCGTGCAGGCATCATTGCCGCGATTGTATTATCCGTCATCGGTGCATTCCTTGTGTTCCGGTCCGGGTACCGCGCGTGGATGTCGGCGAGAAGACTCACCTTTTACCGGATCAAGCGTCAGCGCGAAAGAGGCGGGCTTTTCACGATCCTCGGCGCGCTGGTATTGTTATCCTGCAGTGTTTGGTTGTTCTTTTTTGGTGAACCGGTCGCTTATCGATATTTTCCTCCATCCCTTACCCCATCGCTCACGCCGAGCATCACACTTTCACCCACCATCACGTTATCCCCGACCATCACACTGACGCCAACGATCACCGATACACCGTCCGTTACCGACACGCCCACCATCACACCTACGCCGTTCATCCCGCCTGCCATCGAAGCGTTGTTCGAAAGCGAAGTGACACCGAATCCCAATGCCGTGTTCAGTCCGCTTCAATTCACGCAGAACTGTTCGAACTTCAACGATTACGAATCTGCCACCGTTTTTCGGAATCCGATCGACTATATGTGTGCGGTGTTCACATACGATCAAATGCTCCCTGGCGTGCAATGGACCGCGCTCTGGTATCGCGACGGTGAACTCATCCATTATGAAACGATCCCCTGGGATGGCGAGACCGGCGGCTTCGGGTTCTCCGAATGGGAGGCGCCTGCCCAGGAATGGCTGCCCGGCACATACGAAGTGCAAATCTTTGTGGGACTCGAATATAAGGTCGTCGGTCAATTTCTTTTGGAAGGCGACTCACCCACGCGGGTTCCCACAGTCTCTTTGACCCCCTCTCCCTCCCCAACCGTGACTGTGACCGAGACTCCGCTTCCAAACTAAGCCGGTGGTTGACCCTGTTTCGAAGCGCAAAATTATATACTCAAGCCGCCGTCCTCGGCGGCGGGGACGCCGCCGAGGACATGATTTGTAAAAAGGATACCTCATGACCCAACCTTCCTTCCAGGACTACTACCCCGATGCCCTCGCCCACTGCTACGGGTGCGGCAAACTCAACGAACACGGACACCAGATCAAATCCTACTGGGACGGTGACGAATCAGTCTGTCGCTTCATGCCCAAGCCATATCACATCGCGATCCCCGGCTATGTCTATGGCGGATTGCTCGCCTCCCTCATTGACTGTCACGGCACCGGGACTGCCGCCGCCGCGGCGTATAGAGCCGCCAAGGAACAGGACCCGAACGCCGAACCCAACTCGCGTTTCCTCACTGCCTCCCTGCACGTGGACTATCACAAACCGACCCCGCACGGCATTGAGCTCGAAGTGCGCGGCAGGGTCAAACAACTCAAAGGACGCAAAGTCATCATCGAAGAATGGATCCTCGCTAACGGCGTCGTCACCGTGCGCGGCGAGGTGGTTGCCGTACAAGTGCCTGAGTCCATGGTGGAGGAGTTGGTAAAGGGGAAACAAGAATAAATATTGCTCGAAATTGCACGATAGTAAATCGGAGGGTTTGACGTATAATTTTGTCTATCAACTTTGGTGAGAGACCTCATGCTTCCAAGTCGGCATCTAAAAGTTTTCCTATGCCATTCATCCGGTGACAAGCCTACCGTGCGTGAACTCTATCGCCAGTTGAATGCCGAAGGCTGGGTAGATGCCTGGCTGGATGAGATCAAACTTCTTCCTGGTCAAGAATGGGACATGGAAATCGAAAAAGCGGTGGAGGAGGCGGATGTTGTTATTGTCTGTATTTCCACTCGTTCTGTGGATAAAGAGGGATATGTTCAAAAAGAACTTCGCTATGTTTTGAACATTGCCGATGAAAAACCGGAGGGCTCGATCTTTGTCATTCCTCTTAAATTAGATGATTGCATTGTTCCGCGTAGATTGCGTGCATGGCAATGGGTGGATTATTATCCTGAAGACCAGAAAAACGTTGCCTATCAGCGACTTTTGCAAAGTTTGAAACTCCGCGCCGCAAGACTTGGTATTTCATTTACCAAGCCGGGACCGAGTCTGCATTACATGACTAGTGAAGAACATAGTGTGGTTCCAAATGTGGTTGCTCCCAATGAGCCAGAGGCTTTTGATATCTCCAGAAAGAAGCAAGAAGAGAAAATTAGAAACCAACATCTTAATCAAACACGCTATGCGCCTGGGAAGAGAAAAGCCTTACTTAATCCCAAATTGCGCCTTTTTATTGGAGTTGCTAGCATTTTGTTGTTACTACCTTTATGTATTATGGCTGGTGTCAACTATATAAGCAATAATCTATTCGAGTTTGTTAATGTTACTCCTACAAATCAATTATCTACAAGACTTGTATCTGATATTACGGAGGCTGCGTCAGCCTTTGATACTGAGACAGCTATTGCTGTATCAACAGAAGTACTTTCGCCTACACCCACCCTCGGTATTGGCTCGACCATGATCTCCGAGAAAGATGGCATGACTCTTCTTTATGTTCCCGCTAGTGCATTCACAATGGGCAGCGATAATGGCGATTCGGATGAAAAACCGATTCATGAAGTTTATCTTGATACTTTCTGGATAGATCAAACTGAAATTACTAATAAAATGTATTCCTTGTGTGTAAATGCTGGGAATTGTAAATCGATAACTAAAGAAAAAACCTTCGGCCTCTTGGAGTCAGATAGATATAATGATTCTAAATATGGTGATTATCCTGTGATATATGTGGACTGGGAAATGGCCGAAAGTTATTGTCAATGGGTGAATCGTCGTTTGCCAACCGAGGCTGAATGGGAAAAGGCGGCACGCGGGGTTGATGGGCGCCAGTTCCCATGGGGAAATAATAGCCCAACAGCAGATCTTCTAAATTCCACCAATTTAGGAGCTGCTCCTGGTGATACTGAAGAAGTTGGACAATATCAAAGCGGTATTAGTCCATATGGGGTGCTGGATATGGCTGGTAATGTTCTTGAGTGGGTAGCAGACTGGTACGATGAATCCTTTTATCAAATTACACCTAATTCAAATCCTATTGGACCTTCTTTGGGACAGTATCGTGTTCTTCGAGGTGGGTCATGGTCGCGTTATGCATCACTAGCTCGCTCTGCTAATCGATATTCAGAAATGCCAGAAACAATTAAATCAGATATTGGCTTCCGTTGCGCTATGAGTGCGAGCCCGTAGCCCCACCCGTCCTTCGGACACTCTCCCCAAATCCGATAAAGTTTTTATCGTCGGATTTGGGGAGGCTGGGGAGGGGCGTTACTTCTTCATCGGCTTTGCCATTTCCTCTTTCACCGTGTGATACAAGTTCTCCGCCTTTAACTTGTTCAGCGCATAGCACGGTGCTTTCAAGTGATTCGCCAATTGTTGGGCATTGGCGCGAGTGCGTCGCACCTGCAGATAAATGAGTATACTGAAATGGATTGATTCTCTCAATAAGATCTGTCCTGCTTAGCAAAGTGCGACGCACCCTCTTGCCTACTTCTTCATTGACCTTGCCATCTCATCTTTCACCGCGTGATACAAATTCTCTGCCTTCAATTCACTCAGTGCATAGCATGGCGCTTTGAGGTGATTCACCAATTGTGTTATCCTGTCAATGCAAAGTAGAAATGTCCCCTTGGTGAAGGGATGATGGAAAAGGGTGGTAGACTGAGGGTGCTCGTGCAGAGGATGCGGCAACAGCAGACTTATATCATGGACGTAATACATCCAGGGTCCGTCGTTTCCCTCCTGATGTTGTGCAGACCGCGCTTCGTAAATTGGATGTGTTGAATGCTGTTCATCGTTTGGACGACTTGCGTTCCCCGCCTGCGAATCGACTGGAATCATTGCGCGGCGAATTTGCAGGTTTTCATAGTATTCGCGTCAATGATCAATGGCGAATTGTATTCCGATGGGAAAACGGCGCGCACGATGTTTCCTTGATGGATTATCACTAAAGGAGAAAGATATGCTTCCTGAAAATCGAATCCCCACTCACCCCGGCGAGATATTGCTGGAGGAGTTCCTTGTTCCCATGAATGTCTCTCAAGTTGCCTTTGCGACTCATATTGGCGTACCAGTTCAACGCGTCAATGAAATTGTACATGGCAAGCGTGGAATTACCCCCGAAACCGCCTGGTTATTTGCGGAGGCGCTTGGTACATCACCTGAATTTTGGCTGAACTTGCAATCGAACTACGATTTGGTTCGTTTGCGCCCAAAGCGGCAGGTCAAACGAATGGCAATTGCGGCATAATCAGAACTCCGAGATTTCAAAAATCTCGGAGTTCTTGCTTAATACTACTTCTTCAGCCGCCTCGCCATTTCATCTTTTACAGCATGATACAAATTCTCTGCCTTTAACTCACTTCGCGCGTAGCATGGCGCGTTCAAATGATTCGCCAATTGTTGTGCTATTGTTTCGCAAACCTGACACTTTTTTCGGTCACTACCACAAAATGGTCAGGCAGGTGGTCAGTATGGGAATGTAGCAAGCGTTTCAATACTTCAATCTTGGATTTTGCGCGTTCATCATCCAACCTTAGCAAAACGATTCCGTGATGAGGCTTTCGCTCACGATACACTTGTTCGCCAAAATCCTTGTCATTTGTAATCAGGATCCAATTGTCATCGAAAGCTTTTTTCACAATTTCACTGTCATCCATCCCCCGTGCCGAATCATAAACCGAGAATACTTCATGTCCCTGAGCACTCAACCATTCTGCCACAGATGGTCCCGTGCTCTCGTCCACGAGAAAGCGCATTTACGACGTCTCTACCGTAAGCGGCATAAAAACAGTATTTTCCAGAGCTTTGCTGGCGAATAAAATGCAGGCTTGAATGTCTTCCTTCTTTAAACCTTTGTATTCACGAATGATCTCTTGATCGGTTGCACCATGAGCCATGAGATTCAAGATGAACTCGACTGTGAGCCTCGTCCCTTTAATAACAGGCTTCCCAGTCATTACTTTGGGATTCATGGTAATTCGTTCCAGTAACTTTTTATCAGTCATGGTAGCTAACTCCTGACACGATTATACACCCTGCGTGAATGCGATGCCTTCTACTACTTCTTCATCGGCTTTGCCATTTCATCTTTCACGGCGTGATACAAATTCTCTGCCTTCAATTCGCTTAACGCATAGCACGGCGCTTTGAGGTGATTCGCGAGTTGTTGCGCAAGTCCCTGGTCAAAGGCGGCGTGTTCCATGTTGATGACGATACTCTTGATCTTCTCATGCGCGATCAATTCGGCGAAGCGATACGATTCTTCCTGGGGAGGTAATGCGCCAATTGAGACGTTTCCGGCTCCATCCGTCAACACGATGAGAAGCGGTTCGATATCGGGATGATGGGTTTTCTCCTGTCGTAACACATCTGCCGCGAGGAACAGGCCCGCGGAGAGAGGGGTCTTCCCACCGACGGGGATATCCATCAATGCGCGTTGCGCGAGTTGAATAGAGTTTGTGGGGGAAAGGACAAGAGTCGCGCGGTCTTTTTGGAAGACGATCAGTCCCACACGGTCGCGGCGTTGGTATGCATCTGTGAGTAGAGATAATATCGCGCCCTTGGTCGCGTTCATGCGCTCTGCAACTGCCATGGACCACGAAGCATCCACCAAAAACAGAACGAGATTTGCCACACGCTTCACACGTATCTTGCGCTGCAAGTCGCCCTTCTCAATGGAAAAGGCAAGTCGTTTTCTTTTTTCTTCGCGTTTCTTTTGGAATGGTGCTGCGGCGCGGAAGGTGGCATCGAAGGCAATGTCGTCCTTCTTTTCACCAGCGGGGCGCGCCTTGATATAACGTCCGTGTTTGCGCTCGGTTTTGGTGAGCGAACGTCTGCCCGCGTGTTTGCGCGCCAGCTTATCGAGCGGCGTGTTCAACTTGCGCGGCTGGAATTTCTCACCCGGCTTGACCTTCTGTCCGCCTTCCCACCAGTTGGCGCTGGTGTCCGCGAACACATCCTGCGGCATCTGTTCGGGCTTGCCCTCCTGCGGACCTTCCTCGCGCTCATCTTCGAGTTTTAAGTTTTTTTTTCCTCGGGTTTGCCCTGCTGGGATTCGGATTCATCTTCCGCTTCGCTCGGCATGGATTGGCCTGCCAGTTGTTCGATGCGCTCCTGCAATTGCTCGGTCGTCATCTCAGCCTGCTGGAAGGGAGTCCGCTTGATGCGATGAGGGAGCGCCAACTCGGCGGCGAGTGCGATATCGTGGTCGTTGATCTTCGTCCGACCTTCGAACGCGGCCTGCGCGCGTGCGGCTTTGAGAATCACCAAGTCCGCGCGGTGACCATCGACATTTAACGATGCAGTCAGCGCAGCGATGGAAAGCAGATCGCGGCTGGTATGTGTGACCTGGTCCACCAACTCGCGTCCACGCTCGATCTTGTGTGATAGCTCCTCTTCTTTGGCCATAAACTGATTACGAAATGCATCGGAGTCCTGTTCAAAACCCAGATTGCGTTCCATGATGAGGACGCGCTCACGCGCCTCGCGGATACCGACGATATCCACAGAGAGGGCGAAGCGATCAAGCAATTGAGGGCGGAGTTCCCCTTCTTCAGGATTCATCGTCCCGACAAGAATGAAGCGGGCGGGATGAGTGAAGGAGATCCCTTCACGTTCGACCATGTTCACGCCCATCGCGGCTGAGTCGAGCAGAACGTCCACCACATGATCGTCGAGCAGATTCACTTCATCAATGTAAAGCAGACCACGATTCGCGCCGGCCAGCACACCGGGTTCAAAATGGCGTTCGCCTTTTTGAATGGCCTGTTCGATATCAAGCGTGCCCACCACGCGGTCTTCCGTTGCAGAGACCGGCAGGTTCACAAAGGATGTGGTTCTCACGTGATAAGGAAGTTTCTTTTTACTGCCGTCTGCGCGCTCTTTACATTCCGTGCACCAGGTATTGGGCTTATCGGGATCGCAACCGAAACGGCAATCATCAACGACATTTACTTTGGGGAGCAATGCGGCCAGTGCGCGCGCCGCTGTGGATTTTGCAGTGCCGCGTTCACCGCGGATCAACACACCGCCGATGCGGGTATCAACAGCGTTCAAGATGAGCGCACGCTTCATGCGCTCCTGACCTACGATTGCTGTGAAAGGAAAAATTGGGGGCATTGTTCAACTCCGAACGGTGATTATAACGCGTGAATCACCAAGGTGACAATCACTTCCATAAGTATCAGCCATCTTTCTTATATTGAAGGTCATTTTGCAATGATTAAATTACAAGGGTTGCAAACTTCCCCAATCAACTGTATAATCCCCCTTACATTTTTCTAATTGGAGCTTCAAGTGACAGATCAGAATCAGGCCCTGCCCGCTCAGGGGAGCGATGTAAATCCGCAGGGAGAACAACCTAACAATAATAACAATCAAACGATGGAGTCCTTGCTGAAAGAGCAGGATCTTAACGTTGATTTGCCCCAGCCTGGCGAAATCCGCACAGGCGTCATTGCCAGTATTAGTCAGAGTCAGATTCTCGTCAGTATTGGCGCGAAATCTGAGGGCGTTGTTTCTGGTCGTGAATTGGATCAACTGTCGGCTGAAGAGCGTGACGCGTTGAAGGTGGGTCAGGAAGTCCACGTTTTTGTCATCAACCCTGAAGACGCAAATGGGAATGTTGTGCTTTCCCTCAAACGCGCTCAGGAACAGATCTCATGGGAAACCGCCGAGAAACTGGTCCAGAGCGACGAAGTGGTCGAGAGCAAAATCATCGGCTTTAACAAAGGTGGCTTGATCGTCGCCGTGGAAGGTTTGCGCGGCTTTGTGCCCTCTTCGCAGATCAGCGCGCTGCGCCGTAGTCAATCCTCCGGCGATACGCCCGAACAGCGCTGGCAGAAAATGATCGGACAACCAATCTCCGTCCGCGTGGTCGAAGTGGACCGCGAACGCCGCCGCCTCATCCTTTCCGAACGTGCAGCCAGCACCGAGTCGCGGCAATCCATCAAGGAACGTGTCATCGAGGAATTGGAAGAGGGAAAGACCTACACCGGTCGCGTCACCAGCCTTGCGAATTTTGGTGCATTCATCAATATCAACGGTGCGGATGGCCTCGTCCATCTCTCCGAACTTTCATGGGATCACATTGAACACCCGCGCGAAGTGCTTGAAGTGGGGCAGGAAGTCAAGGTCAAGGTCATCAATGTGGATCGCGAAAAGAAGCGCATCGGTCTTTCAGTCCGCGCATTGCAGGCAGACCCGTGGCGCTCGCGTGTCGAGAAATACAGCGTCGGTCAGTTGGTGGAAGGTGTCATTACACGCCTGACCAAATTCGGCGCATTTGCCCGCCTTGAGGGCGACATCGAAGGCCTTGTCCATATCTCTGAGATTGCCGAACATCGCATCGAACATCCCAAGGAGGTTCTCAAGGAAGGTGAAGTCAAGAGCCTGCGTGTCATCCGCATCGACGCTGAACAACACCGCATTGGCTTGAGCCTTCGCAAAGTGGACTCCGCCGCGTTTGCCGATAAGGACTTCAAACTGCTTACTGCAGAATTTGGTGCAGACGAAGCGCCTGAAGAAGCTTCCGATGACACCACAGGGGAAGAATCAACCTCGGAAAAACCGGAAGCCTAAATGAAAACCAAGAGCGTCCCGCCACAGGCGGGACGCTCTTTCACGACCATGCCCCTGATCATCGATTCACATCAAGATATTGCATTCAATATGCTCAACTTCGGGCGCGATTACACGCGCTCAGCGCTGGAAACCCGCCGCCTCGAAGCGGGAACGACCACCCCGGAGCGCAACGGCGATTCCACCACGGGCTGGCCCGAATATCAACGCGGCCAGGTGGCTGTGATTTTCTCGACGTTATACGCCTCACCGGCAAAGAGCAGGGAAGCCGCGGATGTGGTTTGGTATTCAGACTATGAATCTGCGCACCGCCTCTATCGGGACCAGATCACGGTCTATCAAAAATTGGTTGATTCTCACCCGGACAAATTCCGCTTCATTGCCTCGAAGAAGGAACTTGATTCCGTTATCGAACATTGGTCCAAACCCGCGCAGCCCAATGATGATGGTCATCCTGTAGGCTTGATCTATCTCATGGAGGGCGCGGACGGGATTCGCTCCCCGCATGAATTGAGCGATTGGTGGAATATGGGTCTGCGCATGATCGGTCTCGCCTGGGCAGGGACGCGTTATTGTGGCGGCACAGGCGACCCGGGTCCGTTGACCGATGATGGGCGCCAGTTGATCTCTGCAATGGCAGATTACAACTTTATTCTTGATCTAAGTCACATGGATGAAACCGCCGCATATGAGTCGCTTGATCGATACGAAGGTCCTGTGATGGCGACGCATGCCAATTGTGCCGCGCTTATGCAAGGCACGGACACAAATCGGCATTTGCCAGACCGCGTCATTCGCGGCTTGATCGAACGCAATGGTGTGATTGGCGTCATTCCCCTGAATGCATTTCTCAAGGTCGGGTGGGTGCGTAAATCCGGCAGTCGGCGTGAAGAGGTTCCGCTGGATGTGCTGATCGCGCACATCGACCATATCTGTCAACTGGCAGGAAATGCCAACCACGCTGCGATCGGATCGGATTTCGACGGCGGCTTTGGTCTGCAATCCATTCCTCCTGAGTTTGATACGATCGCTGATCTGCAGATCATCGCGTCGAGGTTGGTCGCGCGCGGATATAGTGAGTCCGATGCGGCGAACGTCCTGGGCGGCAACTGGCTGCGATTCCTTCGGAAGAACCTGCCCGCATGAGCATCGAGCCGGCTTTTCGCGTTTCCTATCTGCGTGTTCGTTTCAGTCTGATCACGGTTAGTGTGGGATTATTTGTATTTGTGGTGGGTGCCAAACCCGGCTGGTTCGGCTGGGATCGAAGCCCGGTGGTTGGATTCGTTCAAATAGCAGTCTTCCTGATCGGACTTGCGTTGATCAGCGCGGGTGGTTACGTTGGGCTGCTCGCATTATGGGGAAAGGAACAACGCAGTATTGTGGCGGATATCGGTTTGCGGTTGATCAGCACAGGCTATGTGATCGCGGTCTTTGCAGGAATGGCGGATGTCTTTGGCATGGGCTCACAACCATTACCGGGCGTTCCCTATTTTGGCCCCTGGCAATCGGCTGGCGTGTTGATCGGGCAGGTGCTGATCGCCATCGGATTCCTGATGATGATCCCCTATCATTTGCATTTGGATAAAATTCGAAAATGAATAATCTCCGCCACGGCGGAGATTATTATTTTTTAGATTGGCTAGGGATTCTCAACCCATGGCCTCAGGAATAATTTTATAAGGTACGTATTTGCTTCAAGCAGCCTATCTCCGATTGCTCTGGCTATTTTATCCAGCCAAATAAGCAGGAATGGCTTTCGAATAAAGACAAGCGCGAAGATGAAAAGGACGAGAAAGACGCCGTACAAAATTGCCCTGATGATAAAAATGGAAATAAAACCAAAGAGAATGAAGGGCCATGTAAAAGGGGCAAGCAGGATGGCAACTGGATGAAAATCCTTTTTCTTTGGGTCATCAGGATTGCGTTTTGCGTTGACGCGATAAGCATATCCTGCGCATGCAAACAGGAATAACGTAAACCACAAGGTACCCTTGCACATAGAGTCGAGATGATAAAAAAGCATATTTGCCCCTACATGGTCTCCCTATGAGTATTTTATAACAATTTTCATATTCTGTGTGCAAGTAACAAACATCCCGCGTCTTTATGACATGGGATGTTTGGTTCAGCGAAGAATATTGTGATGTGTTTTAGAGTTCGCCGCGCATGAATCGCATTGCAGTCTCCACGAGCAACGCTGTCCCTATGGGCAGGGCGCGTTCGTCAAGGTCGAATTTGGGGTGATGAAGCTGGTAAACTTCCCCCCCTTCGATCTGCGTGCCGAGCATATACATCGCGCCAGGGGCATGTTTGAGAAATTCCCCAAAGTCCTCCGCACCCAGCGATTTGTGCATTTCGTGGACCTTATCCTGTCCAAGCAGATCCTTTCCGACCTGTTCAATAACGTTAGAGACCATATCATCATTGATCATCGGTGGACCGCCAAATTCGAATTTAAGCTCGTAATCACCGCCGAGCGTTTTGACGATATCAAATGTTCGTTTCAATTCTTCGCGAATTTGCCTTTGCACATCCATGGATGTGAACCGGATCGTTCCTTTCATGGACACTTTTTCGGGGATCACATTTTCCGCCTCACCGCCGTTGATGGCTCCGATGCTGACCACAGCCGGTTCAAAAGGATCCAGTCTGCGTGAGACAATTCCGTTCAGGGCCATGATGACCTGTGCAAGCAGAAAGAACGGGTCAACCGTTGTATGCGGAAATGCACCGTGCCCTCCCTTGCCTGAGATCGTGGCATACCATGTGTCCACGCCCCCGGAGCAAGGCCCGGAACTGATCTCGATCGAGCCAACGGGGACATTGGGGTTAACATGTTGTGCGATGACGTAATCAACACCGTCCATCGCGCCTTCGCGTTCCATGCGTTGAGCGCCACTTAATCCTTCATGATCAGCAGTCTCTTCGGATGGCTGGAACAGGAAGCGGACTCGCCCGGGCAGTTTCTCCTTGGCGAGAAGCATGGCCGCTCCGAGTGCCATGGCGGTATGAGAGTCATGTCCGCATGCGTGCATTTTTCCTGAGTTTTGAGAAACATAATCTGTCTCGTTTTGTTCAAGGATCGGCAACGCGTCCATATCCGCGCGGATGGCGACCATCCTGCCGCCTTCACCGATGTCTGCGACAACCCCGGTCTTTCCCACCCCGCGCTTGACTCTATACCCCATTTTTTCCAACTCATCTGCGACGATTCCCGCAGTTCGATGGACATCGAATCCGAGTTCGGGATGCATGTGAAAATCGCGCCGCCATTCGATGATTTCTTCTGAAATTGCATGTGCCTGTTTGAGCATAAGTACCTCCAATGACGTTACCGCTTTTTCACCATTTCTTTTTCCGCCGCTGCCATAATTCTATCCAATTCCATTTCCTGTTGAGGCTCCAGCGGTGGGACAACGTGTTCGCGCAATATTCTCTCCGCTTCGTCCGCGGCGCGATCTGCCATTTGTTTCCGTTCGAATTTCCCCTCCCAGGTATCCCATGAGTTGCGCTCGGCCAGTTTTGTGAGTGCAAGTTCTCCTGCTCTGAGATGTTTGAGCGTATGTTTTTGCCCGAGATAATTACGCGTCCCATTCATAACGTTGCCGATGATCTCCACTGCCAGGTGTTCGACATCGGCAGATAAGCCTCCGCGCAAGCGCATGACGCTTCCCACCAGTTCATTATCCAACACCATTTGGGCATACGAGCCCATCACGCCCGCTTCCATTTCGCCGATGCCGGAGAGTTCGTCCGCGCCCGCCAGGGCAGGGATGGTGGCGTTGAGCCCGCGTTCGAAGGCGTTCTGCGCGTCGAGTGTGTGCGCGTTCGTGGAGAATCCATACACGTTGACCGAGAATCCGTAATAATGTCCAAGTTGAACCGTGCCTGCGGAGGATAAACCAAGTTCCACTCCGCCCCAGATCAATCCCGTGCGCGGCTCCAACATCCCAAGCCTTCCACAATAAACGACACCACAGCCAGGGTTGACGATCTGCGCGAGCACAAGAAGCGCCAAAGTCTCCGCGCTTTGTTGGACGAGACTGCCCGTGATCGTCATCGGTGAAGTCGCACCGCCGGTTGGCGCAGGGAGGTTCGCACAAATCACACCAGCCTCCGCCATTTCAACGATTGCTGCCGCTGCGGGGTCGTGAATGGTCAACGGGCTGACAGGGGAGAGGGACAAGGTCAATTCGTGCGCGGGTGTGCCAACCACCTGTGCCATTTCCACTGCGTATTTCACCTCTTCGGCGAATTGGATGCCAGGACCTTGCAATGGCTTCGTGGTATATGGGAGCGAATGACGATACATGAAAAGCGACATCAACTCGCCTGGCACGTCGCGCGGCGTGAAGAACGGCGTGACGGTGTGACAATTTGGGAGCGCATCGAGCAGGCGAGTCGCATCGATCACATCCTGGTCGGTGGCGATCCGGCGGGTACCGGTCTTTGAATCGAACACATCACGCGCACCACCGAGATTGTGGAAATAAAGGTTCCCACCGCCCAGTTCATTGACCTGACCATTGCGCCCGCGAATGATGGGACGTTTGTTGGATTTTGCGATGCAGTCCATGACCAGGTCGGGAGGAAAGCAAACACGATTACCATTTACCGTACATCCCGCGTCGGTCAAAATATTCAGACTGGGCTTGTGCGTCCAGATGATTCCCACATCCTTCATGATCTGGAGCGTGGCTTCGTGCATTGCTTTTACATCTTCATCCGATAAAAACTTCAATCTCTCCATGTATGCTCCTCAATTTACATGTCATTGCGAGGACGGTGATTTTCCGCCCGAAGCAATCTCTTGTTGCCTCCGCTCGTATCATCCCGATGTTCTTCGGGAGCGTGATAGTACATTGACCAAAAACTCCACTCGCCTTCTTTCAAAGTCAATCACGTTATCAATTTTCAAAAAGGTATGACCTTCGTCTTCATACAAAAGCAATTCCACTTCTTTTCCAAGTTCGACAAGTTTATCATGAGCATCGATTGAATCGCTGGCAGGGCAGCGCGGGTCATTGCCTCCGCAGATCAATTGCACAGGCACGTTGATCCGATCAAAAAAGAAATACGGCGACGCGTTGTACCATTTCTCATAATTCTCTTTCGGGTCGCCCATGTTCTCGATGTTCCAATGTTGTAAGTCTTCGCGCGACTCCTCGTGCGATTTGAACCAATTCATAAATGGGACAATCGCCGAAACGCCGCACCACAATTCGGGATATTGCGTGAGACAGGTCATGGTCAAATAACCGCCATGGCTTCGACCCGTCACTGCAATTCGCTTTGGGTCAGCAATGCCTTCGCGGATCAAATATTGTGCTCCCGCGGCAATATCACGCGTATCCACGCCGCCGAGATCGAAGCGCGCTGCATATTGCCAGTCACGCCCATAGCCAATTGAGCCGCGATAATTGGGTGCGAGCACCGCGCACCCGCGGCTTGCGAAATGCGTCATCACCGGATTCCATTCCGCGGAATAATGCCAGTTCGGTCCACCATGGATCATCACAACAGTCGGAGCAGGAGTTTGTTTTGGATAAAACAACAACGCCGGGACGAGTACGCCATCCATACTTGGATATTCGATTTCCTCAGGCATGACAAATTCTTCTATTGATAATTCCTCTGGCATCGAATTTGTCAATTGAATGGATTCGCCTGACTCAACATCAATTATCCAAAGATCAGGTGGCTGGCTGGGACTGCTGAAAGTGCAAACCATCCGCGTCAAATCGGGGGTGAATTTGATTCCGCTTTGGATACCTTTTCCAATCTGATATTTTTTTATGTCACTCTGAGGGAGTCTTGCGCTGAGCGGAGTGAGCAGTAGCGAATG
>Ga0210377_10001977_pt1 | contig 18240 bp, 14 predicted proteins | sample PLM4_65_b1redo_FD_155480 | JGI IMG/M metagenome (GOLD analysis project Ga0210377, IMG submission 155480) | Groundwater sediment microbial communities from an aquifer in East River, Colorado, USA - PLM4_65_b1 redo | ecosystem: Environmental > Terrestrial > Soil > Riparian zone | place: USA: East...
CAGGAGGGTACCCCGAGGCGCGGGCTATCCAGCGTCACTTTTTGCTCCGTCGGGTGGCCGGCTTGCGCCGGAATGGGTGGCCGGCATGGACCGGAACAGGCGGCCGAGATGGGCCGGAATACGCAGAAGGGACCTCTTCTCGACCGACCGGGACGAGTCCTCCGTTTGCGTCTCCAGCCGCGATCCAAGCGGTCCATGAATCGAGCTGTCACGGGCTTTGGTTCTGCGTATCGGATCAAGCGATCAATATCCACTGCTCCCGGAGGGAGGAAGACACCGGCTTCCCTTAAGCCGCCGCGACCTAGAGCGCCTGATGACGCATTCGCAGAGCAGATCACGCAACCTCGCAAGTGTGACCAGTACACCTTCATATGAAGCCTATTCGAGAACTCCACGTTGGCCTTGCGCTTAATCAATTGGCGAATCGCGCTTGGGTCCGTCGAGCCAGGCGTGGGAGAGCAGATGACACGCATTCGCTGAGGAGAGGGTAGGAATGAGCTTGCCTCGCTCCCGAGATAAGCAACAAGGACCACTCGTCGGTCGGAGGGATCTGGTGAGGCCAGGATGCTCTTGATCGTCTTGTGGAGAACGTCAGATGAATACAGGACACGGCCATTCTTCATGCCTGCCCTCCGTCGGCTTTCGAAGAAGTCAAGGATTGGAAAACCTGACAACTGGCCAAGTTGATATGGGTATGGGACCGTGGGGGGAGCGAGTACCCCTGGGATGCACAACGAGCTTGGAGATACAACCAGGACCAGCCCGGTCCATCATTTACCAATTCGGGGGACACCATACTCATTTCCCCTGCCGTGCCGCCGGTTCCCCCCTGGGTGATATGGTACGGGATGTCGGGGGCCACCACTCGGGCAATGCGCGCCATGGCTTCTGCAGCCCTCCCTCCGATCGGCTCCTCAAATCAGTATGGTGTCCCCGGAATCCAGTTCGAAGATTACGACGTCGCCGTTCTGGTTGAGGGCGTACATGTCCGCAACGGCCTGGTACGGCCTCTCCTGGTGGAAGGGAAGCAGGGGTGTGCCCTGGAAGAGAACCTCGAATAGGTGCCGCGCCAGGAGATTCTCAAGGTGCTTCTCCGAACGGGCAATCTGACTGAGCGTGCGGAATTTCACAGGCTGCAATCGGGACAAGTCATCCACGAGCTCAAACAGCACGGCTCATCCTCCGTCAACCGCACCCGGGTCAGAGGATATCAGTTTGTACCCCACGACATGCCCCAGCCAAGGGCATGTCGGCGCGAACGGTGAACACGTCGCGAACCCAACTCCGATGAACGCGGCCATCGGAGTACCACAAGTGGAGCTGACTCTCAGCATAACACCCCCACGGCCCATCGTCGCGGCGCCTGCCGTTTCCAGCAGAAACATACGGGAATGGGGCAGGCGGGATTATAGGTGCTTTCCGCCTAAACCGCCGAACGATCCACTACAGGGGATCCACGGGACTGCCTTCTCACGCTTGACCGAATCGAGCGCATCAGGCGAAGCAGCAAATGAACCGAAACGCCTACTCGACCTTCACATTCCCCCCTAGCCCCAGATCGTCCAGCGATTGGCGGATGTCCTTCTCCAGGTTCGACGCCTGATCTTTGGTGACGGTGACCGAGAGATCAATACCAATTCGCACATCCGTTCCCGACCGGAGTTTCGGCAGAATGCGCGTTCCGAGGCGGTTCCACAGCTCCAGCGGGATCTGGCCGCGGATCTGGAGAGTCCGGGTTAGCGCGCCACCCTCCAGCCCGAGCGAGGGCACGGGGGCCGGGCCGGGGCCGACAACCGGCTGGGCTGGAGGCTCCGGTTCCGGTGACGCGTCAACCGGCCGCTGAACCGTAGGCGCCTTCAAGGCTTGCGCCTTGGCCTTGGTCAGCAGGAAGACGCCGGACTCGAAGGCAATCTCCTCAGGAGCAACGACTTCCTTGAACCACACCTGAGCATAGGTCCCATCCGCCCGCTGACCGGACGCCAGCCCGAAGTCCCCCTTGCCCACCGATTCAAATATCCTCGACTTGAGGGTCGCGTCGGGATCCAGGAGGCGTGTGAGGGAGCCGTTCAGGAAGCTTTGCCGCAGACTCGCCAGGGGCCAAGCGCCGCCGGCCTTCAGCGCGGGCGGCCAGTTGCGGTCAATGTAGCCGGCGCCCACCGACTCGTTGAGTAGCGCCTCGGACTTGAGGGCGGCGATGACCCGTCCGCAAAGCGTCTCGCCGCTCGATGAGTGCCCTGCGCCCAGGTCTATCACCTTGAGACCATCCGGCTCCTGGCCGTCTGCAACGACCGCGAAACGGTAGCCGCCCCAGACTTCGTCCTTCGCCGCTTCGCCTGCGTCCTTGACCTTGGACTGAAGCTCCGCCCGGTCGCTCTTGTCGAACTCGCCGCCGAGCGTGCCCTCGGCGACCTCGCGCGACACCCGCTTCCACGCGAGCCACAGCTCGACCTTCTCGCGCAGGTCGCGGCCGGGCTTTTTGAGGCACCAGACCAGCGCGCCCGGATAGAGCCGCGGCGACTTGCCGCGCTGGCACGTCCACTCGACAAGCTGTGCGCCCAGCGCGCCGCCACCCGACCACTCCACCTCTGGCTCAGCCACGACCAGCGTGAGCTTCGGCCTGTCGGGGATCTCCGCTGCATCACCCTTGAGAATCTCCACCGGAATGCTCGCCCCCCGCCGGAATTCGTCCTCGACCAGCTTGCGCAGGGCGGGGTTAACCTCCGTATCCTCATCGAGCGACGCGCGCCGGTCGCTCACCACCTTCTTCATCGTGGGCTGATAGCCGATGCGGAAGCCGTCCGAGCCCGCCTTGCGGACGAAGTAGGAGCGGTCCTCGAGGGCGAATGTGGCGTTGTCGATGGACGTCGTGTCCAAATCGGGCTCGCCGAGGGCGAACCGCAGTTCGGGCAGGTGCGCGACCTTGTCACTCTGCCCGCCCGACGACTCGAAGAGGATCGCGGTGCCGACGCGCCGATGGATGTCCCGCAGCGGCCCTTTGGTATCGGCGTCGAGCGCCTTGCTGTGGGCCTGCTCGCCGGCGATGTCGGTGTCGATCGCGGCGACGAGCCGCGACTCGCCGAGCTGCCCCAGCACCACGCTCCGGAAGCCCGGCTCCGAAAGGGGCGCCGACCCAAGCGTGATGAGCGGCTCGGTGCGCGCCTTGCGGAAGGCGTCCTGGGCGGCCATCGAGATCCACTGGGCCAGCATCGCCAGGGTGCCGCGCGTCTGCTGGTACTGCGGCAGCGCCTGCCACTTGCGCTGGAAGACGGACAGCGTCGCCGGGTGGAACGGGTAGCAGGCCTCGAAGCGGCGCTGCAGGAACTCCCGCGCCTTGGCCTCGGTCGCGGCCGTGTCCACCGCCGTCCACTCCGGCGGGAGCTGCGCCCGCCGCTCGAAGCACCAGTCGCCGAAGGCCTTGGCGACGTTCTTCCGGATCTTTTCGCTGCCCAGGTCCTGAAAGAGCCGCCGCCGGATGACCTCGCTGATCTCGGTCTCATCGTTGGCGATCAAGTCCTTGGCGACGCGCCGCACAACCTTCGAGATCCGATCCTGCCACTCTTGGTCCCACTGGGTCATTTCGACCTGGCTGCGCGGCAGGCTGATCACCGCTGCGCCATGTGTGGTGCCCGTGGTGGCAACGGTCAGGTTCTGGATGAAGGCGTGAAACGACTCGGCGCTCCCGCGGTGGCGGTTCAGGAAGTTGAGCACCTCGTCGAAGAGCAGCAGCACCGGCGCTCCCGCCGCTTGGAACACCCGCGCGATCGCCTCGGTCCCGGGCGGCGTGCTCCGCGCTGCAGGCCCGAGCGCCTCGACGCCCTTGTCGCCCGCAAGCTGACGAGCGATGTCGATCCATGGGGTCTCGCGGCCGGCCTGCGGGTCCCAGGCGTTGCCCACGAAGACGGCAACCCGCGCCCCCGGAACCGAGGAGAGACCAGTCTCCCGCAGCAAGTCGGAGACGCCAGTGAACCCGGCTGCCTTGTCCCCGCTCTTCGCGAGGTGATAGAGCGCGGTCAGGGTGTGCGTCTTGCCGCCGCCGAACTGGGTAATGAGCGTGAGGACCGGCGCGGTGTTCTCGGTCTTGCCCGCAAGCCGGCGCAGCACCATGCCGGCGTGCTCGCGCAGCGCCCGCGTGAAGCACGTGCGGGCGAAGAACTGGGCCGGATCGCGGTAGTCCTCCGGCGCCGTCCCGGCCAGCACCTGCTCGAGGGCGATGGCAAACTCGTCCGGGTTGAACGACCGCCCCTCGCGGACTTCCTTGCGCGGTATCGCGACCTTGTACCAGGGCTCCATCAGAACTCCTTTCTCACCGCAGAGGCGCAGAGGCCGCGGAGGAATCTTTGTAGTTGAGAACGATGCGTTTGATGCCGTTCTTGAGGACCGGCACGTTGAAGTTGATCAACAAGCCGACGGTCCAGCCCCCGAGTTTCAGGTAGGTCAGCAACTGGGCCTCATAAATCGGTTGAAGGGCGTCCACGGCCTTGAGTTCAAGGACAACGGCTCTCTCAACAAGGAAGTCCAATCGGTAGCCGCAATCCAGCTTGATGCCCTTGTATGCGACGGGGAGCGGGACTTGGCGATCAAAACCTAAGCCACGGAGTTGCATCTCATGGGCTAGACATTCTTCGTAGGCAGACTCCAGCAGGCCTGGCCCAATTGTTTTGTGAACCTCCATGGCCGACCCGATGATCTTCTCCGTCAGTTCCTTCATGTCATGCCTCTCTGCGTCCTCCGCGCCTCTGCGGTGAATCATCATCTCGGGACTGCCAGGAGCATCGCGTCGATCAATCGCTTCTCCTCGCTTCCCTTCGGGTAGAGGGCGGAGAAGGCGTTGGCGAGTCGCAGGAAGTCGGGGCCGCGCTCCTGCTCGGCCTTGAGCAGCGCGCGCAGGGCGTTCGTCCGGCCGCCGGCTTGGAGGAGCATCCCGGCGTGGACGCGGTCGAGGGTCGTGGCCTCGCGGGCGGCGGCCAGGCTCTCGTCAGAAACGTCGACGTTGCCTCGTGTCCCGCGGAACCGGCCTCGCCCGCGGATCGCGGGAGCAGCGCTGGGCCGCATGTCCGGGAAGAGCATCCCCTGGAGCGGGTTGGGGCCGACCGCCGCCTCCTGCTCGAGCCGCGCGGCCACGGCCTGCGCGCCGTCCTCGCCGAAGAGCTGCCTCGCGCGCTCGGCGATGGGCAGTAGGCGCACGACGCCCTTCTTCGTCTCGATGACGCGGCCTTCCCACTTCGGCAGCTCGATGCCGAGCGGCTGGGCGAAGCGACGCACGACGTCGAAGACGAGCGTGAAGCCGGATTTCAACCGCGGAGACGCAGAGGACGCAGAGTCTTCATCCTCATCTTCTTCAATTTCTTCCTCTGCGCTCTCCGCGTCTCTGCGGTGAGTATCTTCTCCGTTCGTGCTCTGGAGCGTCCAGAGGAAGAGCGCCGTGAGCCGCGCGTCCTCCTCGACGGCGTCGGCGGCGCCGTTGCGGGCCTTGGCCTCGGCGGTGCCGAGCACTTGCGCGAGGGCGCTGCGGCCCACGACCTCCCAGACCTTCTCCAGGTACTCGGCGAGCGCGACCTCGCGCCCGTCGGCGGTCTCGACCTTCGCGTAGCGGCTGAAGATCTCGAGCGCCGGACCGATGCAAGCGAACACGAGATCGGCGCCGCGCACGCCCTCACCCTGCAACCGTTCCATCCAGTCGCCGACGTGCCTCGGGAGCTCCCGCAGCACTTCGGCCCAGTCGCCAACCGGCGCGTCGTGAGGGCGAGGGCGGCAGATGAGGTGGACGCTTGTGCCCAAGGTGGCAGACTCGCGAGCGCGGAGCCGGTGAGCCATCTCGGTGGCTATTGGCCACGAGCCAGTGACCACCAACCCCGAGCGAATCATCCCCCCCAAAGGGCTTCCCAGCCCTCTGTTGTTTGATGTGCGAAGACCACGCAACCGATTCCGCCGTCCTGAAGCACACGGCGTCCTTGGGAGAATGCAAGCGCCATCTGGTCCTCGAAGAAGGCCTTGTCCTTGACCGGAATCCCATCGCGAATTGCGTGTTCCTTTTTGTGTCCACGCAGTAGCTCCAAGTCGTCAATAATCTCCTCTCGCTTTGGGGACAAGCCGCTCTCGCTCACCGTGAGGCTGGAGAGGAATGCCGAGTTGTTCGCACGCTTGATCCAGACCCAGAATGCGTCCGAGAGTACCGCGTACGGTATGGCGTCGTAGTAAGGCGGGTCGGTGAACCATATAGAGGCGGACTCATCTGGTAGCGGCGCTCTCTGGGCGGGCGCCTGCCGTACAACCGCCGGCACACTTCCCTCTGTGCCAATATGAATGAGACACTCACCCCCAAGGAGTTTAGAGTAGAGGGCGAGGAGGGATCGGGGGATGAGTGCCTCGAATAGAGTGACGGTCCCAGGGGTGATTTCCAGCGAGGTCGAGGTGATGGCGAAGGCAACCCGGCGGCGGTTCTCGGCCGAGTACAAGCTGAAGGTGTTGCGGGCAGCGGAGGCGTGCACCCAGCCGGGGGAGATCGGGGCCCTCCTGCGCCGGGAGGGGTTGTATTCCTCGAACCTGACGACCTGGCGGGAGCAACAGCAGCGGGGCGAGCTCCTGGGCCTCACCCCGAAGAAGCGCGGGCCCATGCCCAAGGCCAAGAACCCCCTGGCGACCACGGTGGCGACCCTGGAACGGGAGGTGACCCGACAAACAGCCCGGGCCGAGCGCGCTGAGGCCCTGGTGGAGCTCCAAAAACAAGTTGCGGAGATCCTGGGGGTCGAGCTGCAGCGGAACGGCGAGAAGGGCTGATGACGATCGTCACGGAGCCAAAGGCCACCCGGGGCGTGGCCCCGGCCTGTCAGGCCTTGGCCGTAGCGCGGGCCACGTACTACCGGTGGCAGCACCCCACGGAGCAGGAGCAGGGTCCGGTGCCGCCGCGCCGGGTGCCCCGGGCCTTGCCACCAGCGGAACGGCAGCAGGTCCTGGCCCTGCTCACCGACGACCGGTTTGCCGACCTGCCGCCGGCCGAGGTGTACGCCACGCTCTTGGATGAGGGGAAATATGTCTGCTCGATCCGCACGATGTATCGGGTCCTCACCGAGCACGCCGAGGTGAAAGAGCGCCGCCGGCAATTGCAGCACCCCCGGTACGCAGCACCGGAGCTGCTCGCGACCGGCCCCAACCAGCTCTGGTCGTGGGACATCACCAAGCTCAAGGGGCCCGTGCAGTGGACCTATTTCTCCCTGTACGTGATCCTGGACGTGTTCTCTCGGTACGTGGTCGGCTGGATGGCGGCGGAGCGGGACTCGGCCACGTTGGCCCAGCGCCTGATCCAACAGACGTGTGACCGGCAAGGCGTCGAGCCAGGAAAGCTGACGATCCATGCGGACCGAGGCGCGGCGATGATCGCCAAGTCGGTGGCCTTGCTGCTGGCCGATCTGGGGGTGACCAAGACCCACAGCCGACCCCACGTCGCGAACGACAACCCGTATTCGGAGAGCCAGTTCAAGACCTTGAAATACAGCCCCGAGTTCCCCGACCGGTTCGGGTCGCTCCAGGATGCCCGGAGCTTCCTGCTCGACTTCTTCCAGTGGTACAACACGATGCACCATCATACCGGCTTGGGGTTGATGACCCCCTTCGATGTCCACTACGGGCTAGCCGGGCAACGGTTCACGGAGCGGGAGGCGGTCTTGCGGAAGGCGTTCGCGGCCACCCCGGAGCGGTTCGTCCGGGGAGTTCCCACGCCGCCCGCGCTCCCTCAGGCGGTGTGGATCAACAAACCCAGGACCACGGGCGATGCAACCGAGGAGTTGGACATTAAATTCTGACCGTGAGTGTCTCATTCTTGTTGACACGTTCCGGAATTGCGTGAGGGTTCGGCGGGTCGTCCAGAAGGGCTTCCCCGTGTCAGGATTCTGTCCCGCAGGTCTGCCTGTGCGCTTCTGGTTTCCCGTTCGCTTCTGGCAATAGGTCATGAAGAGGCGGTGCTTGGCCCGTGTCAGCGAGACGTACAGCAAGCGGCGCTCGTCGCCAAGTTGATCGCCTTGGGCGCGCCCTGGCAGGTACTCGTCCTCTACGGCAAGCACCACGACAGCCTCTGCGGTGAGGCCCTTCGCTTGGTGCATAGTCAGGATGTTGACCTTCCCCTCCGTGATCTCCTGCTCCAGGCTCTCGTTCGAGATCTCCAGCGCCCGTACCAGCTCCCCCAGGCTCTCAGGTTGGATCGTCTCGACGGTCGTCGCGAAACGAGCCGTGATGGCGTTCGCCTCGCCGGCTACTGTGGTCACTGAATGGACGACGTGCCCGACGGCCTCGAGCAGGTCTTGCTGGTCGCGTGGCGCTACGTCGTTCGGTTCTGCTTCAGGCAGGGCGTCTATTATCTGGCGGATGGATTCGTACTCGGACTTGAGCCGAGTCCCGTGCCTTGGAATCAACGACGGATCGGCCGTGACAGCCTTAACCGCACCAGCGAAGCTCATGCCCTTGGACGTGGCCAACTGGTAGAGCGCCGCGATCGCTTGCTCACCCAGACCGTTCTGCCGCAGCTCAAGTAGGGTCCGCCATGCCAGGTGGTCGTCCACATTGACAACGAGCCGAAGCAGGGCGAGCACCTGGCGACCTAGTGCCGCATCGAGTGGATCAACTTCGGCGCTTGCCACCGAGGTCGCCAGATTCTCGCGGGCAAGGGCATCGTTCAGAACCGACGAGAACGCTCCATTATGGTCACTCCGCATCAGGATCAGGATGTCATGCGGCTCTAAGCCCTCTTGCTGCACGAGGCACTTGCACAGTCTGGCGACCGAAGTCGCCTCTTCATCCTGGTTGACGAAGTGCAGCACCACGACCTCGCCTCCCATGCGGCCCTCCTCGGCGTGCAGGGGCTTCTCCAGACGTCTGTGGTCCTGGCGAGCAACGAAGAGAGCCAGATCCAGAATGGCCGGGTCACATCGCTTGCAGGTCTCAAGCGTCAACGGTTCGGAGGGCTGGTAGTCCTCGAGGAATCGCCGGATGCCCTCCGGGTGGGCCTTTCGGAAGCCGTAGATGCTCTGGTCGTCGTCCCCAGCGCAGTAGACTTCGACGCCGCGGTCTGCGATAGCCTTGGCGACTGCCAGATCGCAGCGGTTGAGGTCTTGGTACTCGTCAACCAACAGATGCGTCGGTGGACCATCGACTGCGAAGTCTGGGACCTGCTCCAGGGCACGCTTGAGTTGGTAGACAAGCTCGGCGCGAAGCACGTATCCGTAGATGTTGCGGTGCTCCCGCCAGGCTCCGAGAAACTGTGGATTCGGGAATCGCCTTTCCCAGTCCGCCTGATCGGCAGTCAGGCTCTGCCAGTCGGCGGACAGATCGTTGAAAAGGTCGCGTGCCTCGTCCACGCGCTGAAGACGCAGGAGTTGTTTGAGATCCTCGAGGATGATGTGCCGCTCTTCCCAGTCGTCTGCAATTCGGAGGGGTTGTGGCAGCAGAGTGATCCTCGTCGCATTGCGGAGCAGTTGACGGAGTGCGAAGGAGTGCAGCGTGGAAACGCGAGGGAGGCTCTCGGGACCGAGTTCGGTCTGGATGCGCTGTCGCAGTTCGTGAGCGGCAGCGCGCGTAAAAGTCAGAGCAAGGATGTTCGCAGGCGCTATCCCTTGGTCCTCAACGAGGAAACAGACGCGCCTAGTGAGCGTCAGCGTCTTCCCCGTACCTGGACCGGCAAGCAATCGCGCATGGCGACCCACATGACTCGCAGCGGTGCGTTGGTCGGGAAGCAGATTGTCGCTCCAGGCCATCATTCCCCCCTCTTCCTGTTCATGGAGCGGATCTCCATCCTTCTCTCGACTCGCAGCGCGTGCGCCGCATGCCGCGGCACCTCGGCAATCGGGAAGTCCACCTCGGCGAGGCGCTTGCAGTCCTTGGGGATCATCGCCGGCCCCGCCTTCGTGGTCTTGTAGCGTTGCATCCGGCTTCGCGGCTTGTCGGGGATGGTCCGCTCCAGAATGCCCATGGCCATCAAGGGCGCGAGATAGTTGGTCTGGAAGGTCTTCCAGTGCTTGAGCCCCAGTTCGGCCATGATGGCCTTCGCCGGTTGGGGTTCGCGGCGGAACGCCGCCACTTGCCTGCCTGCCGAAGCCGCTTCGGCGCAGGCAGGTGCGGTGACTTCTGCGGTCACTTGTGCGGCAACATGCGGGGTCATTTCACGTGCTCCCCGCCGCGTTCCTTCAGCGCCTTTTCACCCGCCGGGGTCAGCCGGTATTTCTGCAGGCGGCTGTTGGGTTTGTCGGGGATGGTAAACTCGATGATGGAGTCTGACAGAAGTTTGTTCAGTACGACCTTGAGCTGGCCGGAGACTCTTTTCTGTCCAAGCCGTTTCGAGAGGATGGAGACAGGCAGCGCGCTTTCCCTCAGCAAGGCCAGAATGCGATCTTCCAGCGACTGGAACTGAACTGGTACTGGACTGGTACTGGACTCCGGCTGCGACTCTGGCTGTCCTGAACCCGGGGCCGCCCGGCCCTTTGAAGTTCCCGCCGCCCCGCCGGGGGCCAACGGCGCCCTGAAGGTGACGACGAGGAATCCCTGCTTTTCCTCGAAGACCGGAGGCGGCGCGCCGTGCTTCTCGCACATCTCGATCACGCGGTTGGTGCCGCGGCCCCAGACCTCCACCGCGCCGGTGCGATGGAACGCTTCGGCGATCGACGGGTTGGTCGGTTTCGACAGATGCGGACCGGAGAGCTGTTCCACGGTTACGCCGCTTGGGAGACGGCCATAGCTCTGGATCTCGATCCGCTCGTCGAAAATCGCGATCGCGACGTATCCGGAGTAATGGGAGTAGTCGCGGTGCATGACGGCGTTGAGGAGGATTTCTCGCAGCGCCGCGGGCGGAACCGGGAAGCGATCTTCACGGAAAACCGTTCCCTTGGGGAATCGCGCGCCCAGTGGCATGGTGCGCTCGAGAAACGCCATGCCTTCGCGCACCATGGAGAAGGCGTTCATGTGCTCCTGCCGGTTGTCCACAATCTCGCCGGTGACCGTCGTGCCGCGGAAGCGTCCCATCTTGACAAGGCACTGGGGATAGTCGGGCATGAATCGCGTGCCGTAGAGCACCTGGGCGGCCCGCGTGAGGACGCTCGATACCCGCAGTCCCAGCCGGTCAAGAATCTCCCCGATGTCGCGGCGGGTGTCCGGCGAGATCCGGCTTTGCTGAATAGCCAGCTCGCGCGTCCGCAGGATTTCCTCGCGATCCAGGTCCTTCAGAGCCAGTCCCTCGGCGGGAAGGTTCTCCCAGCGGCGTTTGGCATGGCCGCGCTCGACGAGCAGACGCTCGTATTTGGCCTGCGGCATCCGACGCGTCGTGCTCCCCACGCGCTCGTACGGGCGGCCTTCGTAGGTGAAGGGCCGCATGTCCACGCCACCCTCGACCGCCGCAAGGACGAGCTCGCGGCCTGCCTTGACCTTGATGCGGCGGACGGAGACGTGGGCGGGCGGCTCGAAGCGATCGGCGGCTTGAGCGATGTCGCGAAGCGTCTGGTCAGAGACGCCCTGCCCCTCGATGGTAGCTTCCGGCCGGACGCCGAAGAGCACCCTGCCGCCGGAGCCGTTCAGGAAGGCGCAGAGCGTCTGCATGCCTTCCTTCAACTCTCCCGTCGAGCGCTTGAACTCCAGAGCCGGACCTTCGCCTTCTTTCACGAGGGCGGCGAGCTGTTTCGCGTTGGCGGGAATCCCTATGGCCGTCATGGACGGTTTCCTCCGTACGGCGGCGAATCCTCGCGCACCTGCATCGGCTTCGTCATCGCGTTCACGCTCAGGTAGTAGTGCGCCACCTTCGTCACCTCGTTCCAGTCGAGGCGCGCCGGGTCTCGGATCGGCTCCTGGAGTCGCGGCGCATTGTCGCAGTCGGTGACGACGTAGAGCCAGAAACAGTCGGGACGGTCTTCTGCCACGCGTCGCTCATTGGGCGTGAGCAGGATCGTGCCGGTCGCTGCGCCAAGCCCCTTCACCTCGATGAGGCGTAGCTCTCCGGATGCGAGGTCGAGGCTGGTGACATCGTATCCCAAGTTCTTCTCGGAGACGTCGTAGACTTGACGGCCCTGCGCCCGCTCATGGTCTATCACAGCCTGCATCGCAGCGGTTTCGGTTTCCACCTTAGGCTGGAGGCGACGCACCTCGGGGGTTTCCCGCTCCGGGTGCGGCAGGACCAGGACGCTGGTGAGCCGCTCCACGGGCTGCAGGGAGAGGCTCCGCTGCCGCTCCAGCTCCTGCCGACGTCGGTCGCGACGGGCGAGCAGCTCCGCGTGACGGCTCTCGGCGACGGCGAGCCGTCCCTCGGCCCCCGTCATCTTCCGATCCACGTCGAGCGAGGCCCGGCCGATCTCTTCGTCCGCCCGCTGGAGGAGTTCTGTGAGCGACAGCTCCACGTGGGCGGCAATTCGATCCACCTCGGCTAAGCGCTCCTGCCGGGTCTCCTCGAGGAAGGGGCCGAGCACCTCCTGGTGGAGCCATTCCAGGGGCTCGGGTGCCAGGGCCGCTGCCGGGAGACTTGCGGGGGGAGTTGCGGGGGTGAAGTTCCCCAGGATCCCCGGCTCGCGCAGGACCAGGGTGGCATGGTCCGTCAGCTCCACGGCGAAGAGCCGCTCGTGGATCGTGTTCCCCAGGCCATCCACGATCCGAGCGCGGAAGAAGTCCACCCGGGCCGGCTGCTCGTGGGCGAGGGAGTAATAGACCGCCCCGCTGGTGAAGGGCTCCGTGGCCAGGCCGGCCGTGTGGCGACGAACAGCCTCGAACAGCGGATGGCCTGGCGTGACCCATTCCAAGTTGTGCTTCTCGGCCGTCTCCCGCTCTGTGGAACAGCGAGGGTACCGGGTGGCCAGGGCGGGGAACCTCCAGCCGGGCTCTCGCTCGTGCTTCCGGAGGGCGGTCGGCGTCCGGCCAGGATCGAAGGCGTGCGGGAGGTTGGTAACGGCCTTCAGGTCGAGCGTGGCGTAGGGGGCCGCCTCGCGGAGGAACCGGGCGATGGTCTCGGGGACGACTCGGCGCTCCTGGGCCAGGGCCCGCCGCTCCACGAGCATGGCGAGGTTCAGCTTCTTGGAGGCGAGGCCTTCCAGGGCGTTCTGGCAGATGGCCCGGAACTGCCCCTCGTCCACGTTCCGGAGGAGGCGATCTTCGAGATCGGCATCGCCAAGCTTACCCGCGTAGTAGTCCCGGAGCACCCGCTCCACGTGGGCGGCGGGGAGGACCTCACCCACGACATTGAAGACGGCGTCATCGTCGAGGGCGTCGCGGATCTCCTGGAGCTTCTCCAGGAGCCGCTGGAGGACGCGACCTTCGATGGTGTTGGTGGCCACGAAGTTGAAGATCAAGCAGTCCTCGACCTGGCCGTAGCGGTGGATCCGCCCCATCCGCTGCTCCAGCCGGTTCGGGTTCCAGGGGATGTCGTAGTTGAAGAGAATGTGGCAGACCTGGAGATTAATCCCCTCCCCCGCCGCCTCGGTGGCCGCGAGGATCTGGATCCCACCCTCCCGGAACTGCTGCTCAGCGTGGAGCCGGGTGCCGGGATCATCTCGGGAACCGGCCTTCATCCCCCCGTGGATGCACCCCACCTTGAAGCCCCAGCTCTTCAACCGGTCCATGAGGTAGTCGAGGGTGTCCTTGAACTCGGTGAAGATGAGGAGGCGCTTCGTCGGGTGGTCGAAGAAACCTTCCTCGTGGAGGAGGGCCTTCAGGCGGGAAAGCTTGGCCTCGGCCCCCTCATCTTCCGCGGTCTTGGCCTTCTCGGCAAGGGCCCGGAGAGCGTGGATCTCTTCTTGAACCTCCTTGGCATTTCCGGCCAGGGTCATCGCTTCGAGGAGGGATTCCAGGCGCTCCCGCTCGGCCTCCTCCATCTCTTCGAGTTCTTCCATATCGGGGAGATCGGGGGGGGCGGTCCGGGCCAGTTCCTGGGCCCGCTTCAGGCCCTCGGTAAGACGCCTGGCCCGGTTCTCCAAGCTGTGGCGGAGGGCGTGGGTGCTGGAGGCCAGCCGGCGCTGGTAGAGGGCCATGAGGAAGCCGACGGCGAGGGCCCGGGGATCGTCCCCCTGGGCGGCGGCCTTGGCGCTCTGCTGCTTCACGAAGCGGGTGACCTCGCGGTAGAGGTCGAACTCCGCATGGTCGATGTGGAAGTCCACGGTCTTCGGGATGCGCTTGGTGAAGATCTTCTTGGCCACCCAGGTCCCATCGGCTTGCCGCTCCGGGAAGTAGACCATCGCCTCCTTGGTCCGCCGGAGGTAGAAGGGCGCCCGGTTGTTTTCCATGGCCTGGTGGATCGAGCGGATATTCGCAAAGGCGTCGGCATCCAGGAGTTGAAGAAAGAGGCTGAAGTTGGCCGGATCGCCCTTGTGGGGGGTCGCCGTCAGGAGCAGCAAGTGATCCGCGGTGTCCCGAAGCAGTTCGCCCAGTCGGTAGCGTAGGCTCTTGTGCGACTCGTCGGCGGCCGACATCCGATGGGCCTCGTCCACGATCACGAGGTCCCATCGAACCTGCCGGAGGCCGGGCAGGATGTCTTGGCGTTTCGCAAGATCGAGGGAGGTGATGACCCGCTTCTGCTCCAACCACTGGTTGACGCCGAACTGCTCCTTGATGTCCTGCCCCTTGAGAACCAGGAACTGGGCGCTGAACTTCTCTTTCAACTCCGCTGCCACTGGAAGGCCAGGTTCGCCGGACAGACGATCAGAATCCGTTCGGCCAAGCCACGCAGCTCCAGCTCCCGAAGAAGGAGGCCGGCCATGATGGTCTTGCCGGCCCCGGCGTCATCGGCTTAACAGGAACCGCACACGGGCGAGCTTCAGGAGGTAGTCATAGACGGCTTCGAGTTGATGCGGCAGCGGGTCGACCCGGGAGATGGAGAGGCCGAAGTAGGGATCGAACTCGTACGCGATGCCCAGAGCATAGGCCTGGAGGCCCAGGCGCAGGAGGGCGCCATGGCCGGCGAAGGTATGGGTGAGGCTCCGGATGTGTAACTGCTGCAGGTCGTTAGCGGTGAGTGTGACGCTGCGGAACTTCTCTGTCTGGAGACCAACGAGGCCGACGACCCAGCGACCTGCACCGGCCGCGCGGATGGTCTCGACGCGCATGGGCTCGTTGAAGAGGGGGCCATCCAGGATCTGGCCTTCTCGTACTGGCGAATCCAGCGTGATACCTCCTGGGCAGGTCTAATTCGAGCCGATCGGTGAGCCTCGCCGCTCACCACCCGATGTCTGGTCCATTTCCGACCACGGGTGCTCGGTGAAGGGCCCACTTCCCTGTTCAAGCATCCGCCGGAGGGGCATCGACTACTGCGCCTGCATGAAATCATCCCTCCGAAGCCGGCTTTAATCCAGCACTATTACTTGGCAGCATGACCATGGGCGTCCCGGAGGGGGACTTTCCAACCCAGTTCTTCGGAATTCAACCAATAGCACGCATGGTTCGCGAACTGGACCATCCCGTTATGAAGCGTTTTTTCTCCAAACACCAGGCCGCCCTGAACCTTCTTACCGACGTTTCCACACCGTCCACAAAAAAAGACAGTCCGTAGGTGCTCTGGTGCGATAAACCAGGCTGGTTTGATGTTCTGTGGCTTGTATGCTTGTTTGTGTTCTTCACACAGACAGTGGCCCGGTTGGTTCATTTTCATCCCAATGAGCCGTCAGGCAAACCCCGACCCTTCCGAAAACCAGGTTGTGATCCTATCCGAAGAAAAACGCCGATCCTCATCCGAGAATCGGCGCTGACTCCGTCCAAGGCCCCCCTCCAGGAACTTGGTCGTTAAGGCTTCTTCGCTATGTGAGAGCATGGGTCCGTCTTACCTGGCTTATAGCAAACGGCAGGCAGAGACGCAAGCCAGGAGGCCTATTGCCGGTTGGTTGTCCGGTCGCTCGAACGTATCGGGGGTAGGAGCAGCAGGCAGGGGATGAGAACGAAGAGCGTTCGGCAGTTCGGCTGTTCGAACGTTCGGCTGTTCGGCGAGCTTGGAGAAGCGGGCAGGAGGCAGCGGGCAGACAAGAGCCAATTTCGAATTTCGGATTGCGAATTTCGAATTTCACAGACTCAAGAACTCATTAACTCAAGAGACTGAGGCGACGGGCAGGGGACAGGAGACAAGGTCCAGGTGGCAGCAGGCTGGGGGCAGTGGGCAGACAACAGCCAAGAAGGCGTTCGGCAGGATCCGCCTGGGCGGATTCGGCTGTTCGGCGAGCTTGGAGCAGAGGGAAGGGGGCAGCAGGCAGGGAAGATCGAATTGCGAATTGCGCGGACTCAAGAACTCAACAACTCAAGAGGCTCGATAGACTCGGGAGTGGGGCAGCGGGCATCATGCTCTGCGGGGCCTTCGCCTCACGCGGTAGGTCGGACCGAGCTCCTCGACCCGAAATCCGATTGAACGCCGCGACTCCTCGCGCGGGGCCATGAGCTGCCGGATTGCATCGGGCACCGCACATCCCCCGTCCCGGCTCTCGCGTTGTCTAATACCCAATTCCCTACCCATTTGAATAGTTATTACCTATTTCCGGCGTGGCGTCTTTTGCCACCTCGCGTGCTGGCCCCGGCCGAGGCATTCCACCCGACCCTCCGCTCGCAGCGTCTTGAGTGTGGCCCGGATCAAGTCCAACCCAACTCCTGGACATTCTCGTTGAAGATCACCGACGCTGAACGGTCCCATAGCCATTTGTATCGCCTGGCCGACTAGCTCGGTCTTGGCGCCTCGCGGCTCGGCCGTTTGCCCGACGCGCTCCTCGAACTCCCGGTAGGCGGTCTTCAAGATGAAGAGGAGATAGTTCACGTACGGCCAAGGATCATGCGCGTCTTCGTGCCAACCGGCCGAGCTCTGTTCCAGTGTCTCGTAGTACCGCTCTTTGTTCTGCTCGATCAGCCGCTCCAGGCTGATATATCGCCCGACCTCGTAGCCCAGATGGTAGCACTGGAGCAGGAGGAGCAGCCGAGAGACCCGTCCATTGCCATCTCGGAAGGGAAGCACGCACAGGAAATCGAGATTGAAGACGGGCAAGAGGATCAATGGATGAACCCGTTGGTCGCGCAGCCCGGAATCCCAGAGTGAGAGTAGCTCGCGCATCGCACTCGCCGTCTGGGCCGCGGGAACGGGTCGAAACCGCACGCGCTGACGCCCGTCGGCGGATTTCTCGATGATCTCGCCATCCTGTTCCTTGTAGCGCCCCGCATCCCAGATCTCGCCCCGGGTGAGGCGATGGAGCTGGCGGACGGTCTCCTCGGAGATGGGCAAATTCCTCGCCTTTTCGTGGATGAGGTTGAGGGCGTCCCGGTACCCGCGCACCTCCTCTTCATTGCGATCGCGGAGAGATGGCCGACCGAAGACGAGCGTCGCCACCCGTCGCGGCTCCACTTCGACCCCCTCGATCCGGTTGGATGAGACGGTGCTCTCGACCAGGGCGTGCTCGCGCAACGCCTTGAGCCGCTGCGGCGACTCCCGCGTGAAGAGCTCCTGCTTCCCCATGGCGCGGCCGAGATCGGCCAGACACCAGGCCGTGCTTGTGGGGATGGAGTCGAGGCCCTGCGAGAATCGTCGCAGTGTCATCATTATCGGGGGCGTAGTTATCTTCGGCTCACCAGTCATCGGATGCAGTGTAACAAGCGCCAAAGGCGAGGGCAAGCGCAACACGGATCAGTTCGGCAGATTGGGCGCATCGAGACGGGCCTGGCGGGGTATCGCAGGGCGTATGCTAGCAGGATACGACAGATGATGCAGCGTATTACTTACAGGCGCCGTTCCGTTAATCGAGAACGGTGAAGGCGATCCGCTGGGCGGGATGGACTACGCGTGGGCGGTGCCCGTTTGCTGGCGGCGCGCTACCGCAACGAACAGGATACCCGAGGCCAGGAAGGCGCACATGGCGGGCACCAGCGCCCAGGCAAGCGGGGAGCCAGTGTGACCCTGCATACGGTCGGACAGCCAACCGGTGACGATGGGCGAGGGCGTGTTGCCGAAAAGGTGGATGCCGAACAGGAACCACGCTTGGAGGGTGGCCGCGTACCTGCGCGGCCCCAGGTCGTCAACCGCCGCTGCGACCGGGCCATTGTAGACCGAGAGCAGGAAGCCCGCGATCGCAGTGAGGATGCAGAAGCTGACCGCGCCCGGCGCGAAGAGCGCCGCGATCCCCACTGGGAACGCGAGGAGGAAGGAGATCCCGACAGCCAGGGCGTGCCCGCCGCGCGCCCGCCGGCTGAGGGCGTCCCCCGCGTAACCGCCGGTGAGCACTCCACCGGCGCCGCACCCGATGGCCATCGCAGCGATGTAGAGCGCAG
>Ga0210377_10001978_pt1 | contig 18238 bp, 13 predicted proteins | sample PLM4_65_b1redo_FD_155480 | JGI IMG/M metagenome (GOLD analysis project Ga0210377, IMG submission 155480) | Groundwater sediment microbial communities from an aquifer in East River, Colorado, USA - PLM4_65_b1 redo | ecosystem: Environmental > Terrestrial > Soil > Riparian zone | place: USA: East...
CTGACACAGCCGGACACGAAACGCATCACGCTCAAGGATCCGAAAGACTGGAAGATCGCCGGCAAGCCGATGAAGCGGCTGGACACGGCGGACAAGCTCAACGGCGGCAAGATCTATGCGATCGACCTCAAGCTGCCGGGCATGCTGCACGCCGCGATCAAGGCTTGCCCGGTGTTCGGCGGCACGCTCAAGAGCTACGACGAGGCCACAATTTCAGGCCGCCCCGGCGTCCGCCGCGTCGTCAAGGTGAACGAGACGGCCGTCGCCGTCGTCGCGGATACCTGGTGGAGGGCCAAGTCGGCGCTCGACGCGTTGCCGATCGTCTGGGATGAGGGAACCGGCGCATCCCAGTCGAGCGCGGCGATCGCGGAGCATCTCAAGGGTGGCCTGACGGCAAGCGGCGCCTACGCCGGACGGCAGGAAGGTGACGCGCTCAAGGCGATCGAGGGCGCTGCCAAAAAGGTGGAAGCGATCTACGGCACGCCGTTCCTCGCCCACGCGACGATGGAACCCATGAACTGTACGGCCAGAGTCTCGGCGGACAGGGCCGAGGTGTGGGTGCCGACCCAGAACGGGGAGGCCTCGCTGGCCGCCCTGTCCGAGGAGTCGGGAGTGCCGTTGGCCAAATGCGAGGTCTACAAGCACGACCTCGGCGGCGGCTTCGGCCGGCGCGGCGGCGCCCAGGATTTCGTGCGCCAGGCGGTCGCCATCGCCAAACAGATCCCGGGTGTCCCGATCAAGATGATCTGGAGCCGCGAGGAAGACATGGCGCACGACTTCTACCGGCCGATCTCGCAGTGCCGGATGGCCGCCGGACTCGATGGAGCTGGCAAACTTGTCGGGCTGCACGTTCGTGTGTCCGGCCAGTCGATCAACGCGTTCCAGAATCCGGCGCTGATCGCCAACGGCAAGGACGACCGGCAGCTCCAGGGGTACTCGGAAAAGTCCGGGGACGCGCGGCTCGGCTATTCCGTGCCGAACCTGCTTATCGAGTACGCGATGCGCAATACGCACGTGCCGGTCGGCCCGTGGCGGGGGGTCAACACCAACCAGAACGCCGTATACATGGAGTGCTTCATGGACGAGGTGGCCCGGGCGGCCGGCAGCGACCCGCTCGAGTTCCGCCGCGCCCTCATGCACAATCATCCGAAGCATCTGGCTGTCTTGAATGCGGCGGCGGCCAAGGCCGATTACGGAAAGCCGCTGCCTGCCGGCGTCCATCGCGGCATCGCGCAGTTCATGGGGTATGGCAGCTACTCGGCGGCTGTCGCCGAGGTCTCGGTGAGCGACCGGGGCAAGGTCACGGTTCATCGCATGGTGCTGGCGATCGATTGCGGCCATGTGGTCAATCCCGACCAGATCGCCGCCCAGGTCGAAGGCTCGGTGGCCTATGGGCTCAGCGCGACGTTCTACGGCGAGTGCACGGTCGAGAATGGGCGCATGGCGGAGCTGAACTTCCACGCCTACGAGATCCTCCGGCTGGCCGAAATGCCGAAGGTCGAGACGGTGATCGTACCGTCGTACGACTTCTGGGGCGGCGTCGGCGAGCCGACGATTTCCGTGGTGGCACCTGCCGTTCTCAACGCCATCCACGCGGCGACCGGCAAGCCGGTGCGCAGCCTGCCGCTGAAAAACGTCAAGCTCGTGTAGCGTAGCACAGGGACGGCCATACCAGTCCCGAAGCAGAGCCGTGGGCCTAACCGCACGCTCAACCCGGACGCGCGCAAGTGCAGCGCGCGCCGGTTAATAAGGGACGATGGATACTTTTTACCGCCTCCCGGCCCCGAGGGCATGGCCAACGGCGGCTCCCCCCGTGCCCCTCACGTCCCCCCCGAACGCTCCCCGGGAGGACGCTGTCCGGCCACAAAACCCTTCCCCCCGGGGCCGGTCCCGGATAGAATCCCCATAGCCCCCTCGGTCCAGCGGTTCAGTTCAATCGGCTTTATCCGCCGTGCCTCTGGCCCGCAGTCGATGGCCTGCTCGTGCGCGGGACACGACGGATAACACCTTTCTCGTTAGGCCCCGAGCGTAGGCTGAGGGGTCGATATCCTGGTGGAGGCGGATGACATGCGTGAATATCTCCGCTCCCGGTGGGTGCGTGTCGGCGTAGCAGGCTGCTGAAAAAGGCCCATCTCTGGCACCCATCCTCCGGATGGGTACCCGGTGCGCTCGCGCGGCGCTGCGACGTACGGACCAAGTACGCCTCCGACCCACCTTCGGTGGGTGCCCGCGCATCGCGCGCCGCCTTGCATCTGGACCTTTTTGAGCAGCCTGGCGGAAAACGGGTTTTTCAGTATCCTGCTAGGGTTGCTTATAGTCGGGTCTGGCCCGCTGCTCGGTATCATCATCGCGGCAGATCTGGGCTGGGGTTCTGGCCCGATCCGAATCCCAATCCGATCGGTCCGGGCTTGCTGTTCTTCTTCACGTTGTGTCCCGCGGTCATCTGCCTGGTGATCGGTGTGGCCCGCGTCAGGATCGCTCACCACCGGGACGCGCCCTAACCGCGCCTGCTGCTGACGGCCTGCATCCGCGCCGCATCGTTGAACAGGCGTAATGGGTAGCGCACTTATCGCAGGTATTCAACCACGCATGGGCGACTCAGGTCTCCCCGGGTACCCGATCCTCCCGATGTTGGTTGTCTCCCCGAACTGAACCTGCCCTGGGACAGCCCGATCCTCGCTGTGCCTACGACGAACCCGGGCCGTCGGAGTGCTCCCAGCGGGGACCAGGGGATCGGACGCGGGCCAGGCAGGGGATCGGACGCGGGCCAGGCATGCGCGGGCGGCCTGGGTGAATTGGCAAGCGAACCAAGGGAGTGGATCAGCAGGAACGTTCAGGATCGGAGTGGTGCCGGGGGGAGAAACCGAAAAGGAAGTTGAATCCCCGACCTGAACTCCCACACGGCGAAGACATGAACCGGCCTGGCGTGGCGCTCGGGGGGTCACCTCATGTCCACTGCCGTCGCGAGCCACCGACGCCAATGCCACCCTGAGAACCGGCGAACCGTGAATGCTCCAGCCTCCACCGGGGGGTGAGGTGAGAAACGCGGGGAGTGCCGGTACTCCTGGGCCTGCTCTTGGCCGAGGAGAAGAAACTCCCCGAGGCCGCCGGAGGCGCTGGGGAAGGCCGTGACGTTGTTGCCCGAGCGGCCCCAGGTGCGGTATGATTACGCGCTGGGGCTCCAGCACCTTGGGCGGCGGGGCGGGGCCGAGCGGCAGTTGCTCCAGGCCCATCAGATGCAGGCTCGCGACGCACAGATCGTCTACGTCCTGGCCGTTCTGACCATGCAGGATCGGCAATGGACACGGGCGCTGTCCTGTGCGGAAGAGCTTGCGGAACTCGCGCCCGGTCAGCCCGGGCCGCGGCAGGTGATCGAACAGATCCAGAAGGAATTGTCGGCGGAGAAGGGGTTGTGGTAATTCCTGCTCGCCTTGCCGCCTTCGGGGGCCTGGCGGTATCGCGAGGCCACAACGGTCCGGTCGAGACACCTCTCATGGACGAGCAATTATGACAATCGTGGTTTCTGCGCGCCCACCGGCGGCCATGACTCGCCTGGTCCTGTTCGTCGCGGTGGTCCTTCTGACGGCAAGCTGCGGCAGCACCCTCTCGGTCAAGACCCAGCGTGACTCCAGCATTCCCATCGACGGCAAGCTGCGGCAGCACCCTCTCGGTCAAGACCCAGCGCGACTCCAGCATTCCCATCCCGTCCGGAGCTACCTGGGGGTGGAACCCGACGCCGCCGGCGCAGAGGCTCCCGGCAGAGCTGGACCCGAGGGCGAACAACCCCACCATCCATGGACGCGTCAAGCACGCCGTCGAGACGGTGCTGGCCTCCAAGGGCTTCCGGCAGGTCGAGCCAATCACGGCGGAATTCTTGGTGAATTATCGCGTCGGCGTCCGGGAGACTCAGGAATGGCAAGCAAGGCCCACTGGAGGAGTGGGGACCATGCACGTGTCCATGATACCGGTGCAGTTCACGGAAGGCGGCCTGCTGATCGACCTCCTGGAACGATCCACGGGAAAACTCGCGTTTCGCTCGTGGGCCCTGGAGGATGTCGCGCGAGGGGATGGCTCGGAGAAGGCGATCCAGGATGTTGTGACCCAGCTATTGAAAGAGCTGCCCTAGCTGCGCGGTCTTTCCAGCGGCGCGGACGCGGCGTGCCCCGTGCGGGAGGGCGTTGTCATCCTCAGCTGATTCTTGCCTATGCCGGGTTGCGGTTCAATGGAAAATCTTGAAGGGGCCGTCTATCGATTTGCCATGCCCACAGGAGGATTCCGTGGCCCGGTCTATGTAGAGCGTTCTGCACCGGGTCCGAACGGGTGGGATACCCCATTATGCGGCCTCGCCACCCAGTGCATCCGCCAGGTATCCGATGATCGGAGCGGCACACGAAAAAGGAGGAAGCAATGAAACGAGCCAGAGAGTGGCATCCTATGACTTCCCTGGGCATGACTATGGTCGTGGGGGTATTCACCCTGACAGGCCTCCTCGGCGTCCCGAGGCCCGTCTTTGCCGACGACGCCCAGGATGCCCAGCAATTGGTCGACAAAGCACGGCTCACCTTTGAGGCCTTCATCGCCGACAAGGACATGGGCCCCCCGTTGCACTCCCTTCTCAAGCGTGCCAAGGGCGTGCTGGTCTACCCCCAGATTCTGAAGGGCGCGTTCATCATTGGCGTGTCCGGGGGGAGCGGTGTGATGCTGGCGCATGATCAGAAGGCGCGCACATGGGGCGGGCCGGCCTTCTACACCATTGGGGAGGCCAGCTTCGGCCTTCAGGCGGGGGGTGAAGCCTCGGAGGTGGTCCTCGTCGCGTTGACCGAGCGGGGCGTGGCGGCGCTCCTGTCCACGAGCACGAAGCTCGGCGCCAACGCCGGCGTCGCGCTGGGGCCCGTCGGGGCGGGCGCAGAGGCCGCAACGGCCAATCTCAGCGCGGATATCATCAGCTATTCGCGTGCCAAGGGGCTGTATGCGGGGCTGTCGCTGGACGGAGCGGTAGTGGCGACCCGGGGCTGGACGGAGCGGTCGTGGCGACCCGGGGTGCCTTGAACAAGGCCTACTACGGCAAGGAGGTCACTCCAACCGAAATCCTCATCAAACGCAGGGTGACGAACAAGCACGCCGCCAGGCTGATCAGCGCGGTTGCCAAGGCGGCCGGTGGGTAGTAAGCGGACCGTCCGGTACGCAAGGGCTGCTGAGAGCGAGTGAAAGCGTGAGCTGAGCACCCGCCGAGCCATCGGAGGGCGGCCTCCTGCCCGGTGACAGGTTGCGGCGGCGTTGCAGGAGATGGCGCGGCTGGCGCCCACGGCAATGCTGGTCTCTCGCGCCGATCTCCGCCGGCGGGTTCACTTCTCCCTGGTCCAGACCCAGGTGCTCGAGCGCCTGCGTCGAATGGAGGAGGGCGGAAGCAGGTGAGCCGGGGTGGCCTGCGAACCTCCGCGATGCATTGATGCTTTCGGCCGATGGAATCATCGGATCCCGGATGCGGGCCGGATGGGAGACTCAATGAATTCCACCAAGGACCAGCTTTACCCCCGAGTGTTCGGTCTTGCCGTGGCGACCTTGCTCGGGGTTGCGCTTTTTTGGATCCTGCAGCCCTTCTTCGGATCCATACTCTGGGCGTTCCTGCTCGCATTCCTCCTTTCTCCTGTGAACCAGGCGCTCCGCCGGGCGCTCCGCGAGCGGCGGGGCCTCGCAGCGTTGCTCCTCACGCTCGGGGTGATCCTGCTCGTCGTCATCCCCGCCGCCCTGCTCACGGTCGTGTTCGCCCAGCAGGCCGGAGACCTCATTGGTCGCCTTCAGGCGGCTGCCAGCCAGCACCACATCGCCCAGGCGAGCGACCTGCTACGGATCCCGATTCTGGATCGGACTCTTCGAGGAGTGGGGCGGCTGCTGCCGGTCACGGCGGAGCAGGTCCAGGCCGGACTCGTCGACGCCGGGAAGCGACTTCTGGAGGTGCTCGTGGGACTCAGCGGATCCGCCTTCGCCGGCGCCCTGGGGGCCGTTGTCAGCTTCGTCCTGACCCTCTTCCTCCTTTTCTTCTTCCTGCGCGACGGCGAGGAAATGGTGGAACGGTCGCTCCGTCTGATCCCGATAACCGGGGAGCGCAAGGCGCACCTGGTCGCGCATCTTGCGGCCGTGACGCAGGCGGTGGTGGTCGGGTCCCTGCTGACCGCCGTCGTCCAGGGATCGCTGGTCGGCATATCGTTCGCCATCGTCCGCTTGCCGTCGCCCGTCGTGTTCGGTGCCCTCAGCGCGGCCGCGTCCCTGCTGCCGCTCGTTGGCACTGCGCTGGTCTGGGTGCCCGCGGCGGGCGTGCTCGCCGTGCAGGGGCGCTGGGGGGCCGCGATCTTCATGCTCGTCTGGGGTGCGGGCGTCGTCTCTATGGCCGATAACTTTGTCCGGCCTCTCTTCGTCTCGGGTCGGGCCCAGATCTCGACGCTTCCCGTTTTCATCGGCCTGCTGGGCGGCATTAGCGCTTTTGGCCCGATCGGCCTGGTCCTCGGACCGGTCCTCATCGCCCTTGTCCTGGCCCTGCTGCGGTTTGCCGAGGAGGAGCGCGGGGGAGCGGGGTCAGCATAGTGGTTCAGCCGATCGCCGACGGGCACGTTCGTCTCGCTCGCCGCGCTCCGCGTGGCCGTCTTTGGCTTGGTTGGCCTGGGGATGGGGCCGGCTGTGCCGGCTGCTCTTGGCACCGTCGTCCCTGAGGGGCATTGGGGGCAAGGGAAGAGGATCGAGCGGCTTGTCTTCCGAATCCTCCGAAGGCAGCGCTTGGCCGGGTAGTCGTTGGGGGTGCTCCGTGAAGCCGATGGAAGCCTTCGGTCGATTGTTCCTCGTCATTGTGATGCTTCCTGCGTTGGCGGGTGCGTGTGTGGCTCCCGCAATGGCGCAGGAGAAGACGCCGGCTGGGAAGGCACCCGCGTCCATCTCGGTGCCGGAGGTCGCAACGCGTGCCGAGGAAGTCACCAAGTCCCTGCGCGACCTTGACGTGCTCCTGGTGCCCGACCCCAGGATCGAGGTGGTCCGGAGCAGCCTTCCCGACATGAGCGCCCGCATCGCCGCCCGGCTGGACGAGACGGGGCGCACCCTCGAATCACTACCGGCCCTGGTAGTGCTCGACGGGCTGATGGAGTCCTGGCAGGCCCTCCGGAAGCAAGTGGCCGGGGGGATCGATGTCCTCGCCAGGCGAGCCACCACGCTCGAGGCCGCGCTGGGCCAACTGACTGGCCTGCGGCAGACGTGGACGCAGACACGGGCAGACGCGCAGGCCTCGCGGGCCCCCGCCCCGGTCATGCGGCGGATCGACGCCGTCCTCGCCGCCATCGGCGCGGCGCGGACGCGGATGGAGGCCGAGCGCGCCGCCATTCTCGTCCTTCAGGACCGGGTCGCCAAAGAGGTGGCCCGCTGCGAGGATGCGCTGGCGCGTGTGGCCGCGGTCCGGGAGAAGGCCGTGGGTTGGTTGTTCGTCCGGGAGAGCCCGCCGATCTGGAGCGCGGATCTGTGGCAGCGCACCGCCGAACTGCCCGCGCGCCTGCGCAGCGATGCCGCCGCCGGCCTCGCGGAGGCGTGGCGCTTCGCACAAGAGAATATGGGGCGTCTCGTCCTCCAGGGGGGACTCCTCCTCGGGCTGGCGCTGCTGCTGCGGGCCGCGCGGCAGCAAGCCCGCCGCCTGTCCCCATTGGATGCGGGCACAGCTGCCGCGGCCCGGGTGTCCGATCGTCCCTACGCCGCGGCCCTGCTGCTGGCCCTGCTTGCGTCCTTCTGGATCTACCCGCCCTGCTTGCGTCCTTCTGGATCTACCCGCCGATGCCGCGCACGGTCCGGGCACCGCTGGCGATCGTGAGCGTCTTTCCCGCCATCCGGGTCATGCGTCACCTCCTCGATCCGCCGTTTACCTCTTGGCTTTTTCCGCTCGCGGCTCTCTTCCTGGTCAGCGGTATCCGGGCGCTGGGCTCCGGGGTGCCGCTGCTGAGCCAGGCGATCTTCTTGCTGGAGATGCTCGGTGGGGCGGCGATCGCGTCGCGGCTTCTCGGCGCGTCGCTGAACCAGGTGCGGTTCTTCGCCCGTTTCATGCTCTTTAGCTCGGCGGTCTCGTTCGTCGGCGGGGCCTGCGGCTACATGGACATGGCCCGCCTGCTGGGCGGGGGAACCCTCGCCAGCGCCTACCTAGCGCTTGTGCTGGACGCCGGCGTGCGGGTGGCGGACGGCCTGGTGGCATTCGCGCTCGGCGCCCGGCCGCTGCGGCTCCTCAGGATCGTGGAGCGGCATCGGGCGTTGCTGGAACAGCGTTGCTCCCGCCTGCTGCGCTGGCTGGCACGGGTCGGCTGGGCGCTGGCGACGCTTGCCGGCTTCGGGCTCCTGGCGCCGTTCGTGGCGATGATCCGCAGGGCGCTGGTCGCCACCCTCACCTGGGGCTCGCTCAACATTTCCCTCGGCGAGGTCCTCGCCTTTGCCCTCACGGTCTGGGTGACGTTTCTGATATCCGCCTACCTCCGCTTCGTGCTGGAAGAGGATGTCTACCCCCGGCTGCAGCTCGCGCCCGGCTTGCCCTACGCGATCTCGAGCCTGCTGCATTACGTGGTCCTCTTCGCGGGCTTCCTGCTCGCCGTGGCGGCGCTGGGGCTGGATCTCACCAAGGTGACGATCATCGGCGGCGCATTCGGCGTGGGGATAGGCTTCGGACTGCAAAACGTGGTCAACAATTTCGTCTCGGGGCTGATCGTGCTGTTCGAGCGGCCGATCCACGTCGGTGACTCGATCCAGATCGCCGACGTCCAAGGCGAGGTGCGGCGGATCGGCATCCGGTCGAGCACGGTGCGGACGTGGGAGGGGCCCGAGGTCATCGTCCCCAACGCGACCCTAATCTCCGACAAAGTGACCAACTTGACACCGGCCGATCGGGTTCGGCGCATCGATGTGCCCGTGGGGGCGGCCTACGGCAGCCCGCCCGAAAAGGTCCTCGATCTGCTGCGCGAGGTGGCACGCACGCACCCCCAGGTGCTGTCGGCGCCGGCACCGTTGGCGCTCTTCCTCGGGTTCGGCGAGAGTGCGCTGAGGTTCGAGCTGCGCGCGTGGACGGGCCGCTTGGAGCGGTTCCCGGAAATCAAGAGCGAGTTGGGGCTCGCCGTCTACGCGGCGCTGCAAGCGGCAGGGATCGAGATCCCCTTTCCGCAGCGCGAGGTCCGCATGCGTCGCGAGCCCACGGGGGACGCGTAGCATCGGGTCGCTGAGGCCCGGACGGCGGATAGCCTTCGATTGACTCATGGTCGCCCGGAGGGGGTGGTCGGTGCGGCGCCGTTCCGGTTGTTGGAGGACCCCAAGACGCCCGGCTCAGTCGCTTCCGCATCCCGTCGAAGGTCCACGAGTTGATCCCCTTGGATGCCTCCGGAGGCCATCCTCCCCCCGCCCCCCTGAGGCCGGCCATCCCGTCTGGTACCAGATCCGCCGCACGCGGAGGCAGCAGCAGGTCCATGCTCCCTCTAAGTGTTTGATTCTTGCCTGGATGGCCCCTGTGTGTTATTCTCCCGGCCTGACTGGGACTCTTCCGCAGCGAGTCCACGATTCGTGTTCGTCGCGGCCTGCCATCCCCCGAGCCGAGACTCCGGGGATGGCATCCATGCGGCTTGACAGGACGTACTTCGCACAGTTGTCACGATTCCCTGGCTTTGGACCCCCGCCATCTGGTATGGCGCACGGCGAGAGTGGCGGAATGGCAGACGCGTCCCGTTTAGGGCGGGATGGGGCGACCCGTGGGGGTTCGACTCCCCCCTCTCGCACCACCCAGGCGCTGCATCGCCGACACCGCGCGAGGGAGTATGAAAGTCACGGTTGAAGAGTTGAGCCCGTCCAAGCGGGCACTCCATGTGGAACTGCCGCCCGAGCGGGTGGCCGCCAGGATGGAGGCGAGCCTTCGCGAACTCGGCCGGAAACTCCAGATCCCCGGCTTCCGCAGGGGCAAGGTGCCTCCCGAGATCATCCAGCGCCGGTTCCAGAGCGACCTCCAGGAGGAGGTCCTCCGGGAACTGATCCCGGATTCGTACCGCGAGGCGCTGGCCCAGGCGGACGTTCACCCGGTGAGCCAGCCCAAGGTCGAGGATGTCCACTTCCACGAAGGCGAGCCCCTCACCTACCGGGCTGTGGTCGAGGTCAAGCCGCCGGTGACGGTGAAGGACTACCAGGGGATCGTGCTGCAGCGCGAGAAGGTCGAGGTGACGGACCAGGAGGTGGATCGGGCCCTGGAGTACCTCAAGGAGGACGCCGCAGAGTACGTGCCCATGGAGGGCTGGCCCGCGCTGCGGGAGGACCTGATCGTCCTGGACCACGACGGCACTATTCACGGGAAGCCGTTCAAGGGCGGCAGCGGGAAGAACCTGACTCTGGCTCTGGGACGGGGCGGGTATCTCCCGGGCTTCGAGGCACAGGTCGCCGGGATGCAGAAGGGGGAGAGCAAGCGCTTCGCTCTCGCCTTTCCCCAGGACCTCCCCCGGAAAGACCTGGCGGGACGCACGGCCGAGTTCCGGGTGACGGTCAAGGAGGTCAAGAAGCGCCGGGTGCCGGAGCTGAATGATGAGTTCGCTCGGACGGTGGGCGATGTGGAGAGCTTGGCGGCCTTGCGGGACAAGCTGCGGGAGCAACTGCAGCAGCGCAAGGTCCGACAGCAGGAGGCGGATCTGAAGCGCACGCTGCTGGAGAAGCTGGCCGCGACCCACGAAGTGGAGCTGCCCGACGCCCTGGTGGAGGCCGAGACCGCCTCTATCCTGCAGGACATGCTGGGTACGATCCGGGCCACCGGCGGCCGGGTCCAGGGCCTGCCCGAGAGCGCCGAGGCGTTGGGGGCCAAGGCCCGGGAGGTGGCCCGGCGGCGGGTCAAGGAGTCGCTGCTTCTGGAGGCGGTAGCGCGACAGGAGAGCCTGACGGTCGGCGATGCCGAGCTGGACAAAGAGATCGACGCCATGGCGACGGCCTTCCCCGCCGAAGGCGGGGCGACCGTGCGACGCGCCCTGGAGGAGCCGGGGCGCCGGGCCGGCCTCACGGCCCGATTGCTGGAACGCAAGGCGCTGGAGTTCCTGTACCAGCAGGCGAGGATCACGGACGCGTACAATCTGATCACACCCGGGTAGCCTGCCGGGAGGTGCCGGCCTGGACTCCGGCGCGGGATCCAGCACGCCGGGCCGAGGCGGCAGGGATGCAATCCGGGTGAGGAGGCAGCATGTATCTCATTCCCATGGTGGTGGAACAGACCAGCCGCGGCGAGCGGGCCTACGACATCTTTTCCCGCCTGCTGAAGGACCGGATCATCTTCATCGGCATGCCCATTGACGACGCGGGGGCCAACCTGGTCATCGCGCAGCTCCTCTTCCTGGAGGCGGAGGATCCGGACAAGGACATTCACCTGTACATCAACTCCCCCGGGGGATCCGTGACGGCCAGCCTGGCCATCTACGACACCATGCAGTTCGTGAAGCCGTCCATCGAGACCATCTGCATGGGGCAGGCGGCCAGCGGGGCCGCGCTCCTCCTGGCGGCCGGGACCAAGGGCAAGCGCATGGCGTTGCCCCACTCCCGGATCATGATCCATCAGCCCTACGGCGGGACCCAGGGCCAGGCCACGGATATCCAGATCCAGGCCAAGGAGATCCTCCGCATGCGGGAGGAGTTGGACCGGATCATCTCCCACCACACCGGACAGCCGTTGGAGCGCGTGGAGAAGGACAGCGATCGCGACTTCTTCATGTCGCCGGAGGAGGCGAAAGAGTACGGGCTGGTGGACGAGGTGATCTTCTATCGGGACCTGGCCAAACGATCGGCCGACGTCCCCACCCCGGTCCCGGCCGCATCCTAGGTCGGCGTCCCGGGCGCTGGGGCCGGCCCAGCGCCCGGGACTCAACAGCCAGCTTTGCAAGGGGGGCCTGCGGATGGCCAAAGCGGTCAAGGGTGGCAGCAAGCTCCAGTGCTCGTTCTGTGGCAAGAGTCAGGACGATGTGCGCAAGCTGATCGCCGGCCCCACCGTCTACATCTGCGACGAGTGCATCGAACTGTGCAACGACATCATCGCCGAGGAGTGGGAGGAGGAGCGGTCGAAAGGCCTGAGCCAGCTCCACAAGCCGGCCGAGATCAAGGCCATCCTGGACCAGTACGTGATCGGGCAGGATCGGGCCAAGAAGACGCTGTCGGTGGCGGTCCACAACCACTACAAGCGGATCAACGCCCGGCAGACCTTCGATGAGGTGGAGCTCACCAAATCCAACATCCTCTTGATCGGACCCACAGGCTGCGGCAAGACCCTGCTAGCCCAAACCCTGGCCAAGATCCTGGACGTGCCCTTCACCATCGCCGACGCCACCACGCTGACCGAGGCCGGCTACGTGGGCGAGGACGTCGAGAACATCATCCTGCGCCTCCTCCAGGTCGCCGACTACGATGTGGAGCGTGCCGAGCGCGGCATCATCTACATCGACGAGATCGACAAGATCGCCCGCAAGTCGGAGAACCCGTCCATCACCCGGGATGTCTCGGGGGAGGGGGTCCAACAGGCCCTGCTGAAGATCCTGGAGGGCACGGTGGCCAACGTCCCGCCGCAGGGCGGTCGCAAGCATCCCCAGCAGGAATACCTGCAGGTGGACACCACCAACATCCTGTTCATCTGCGGGGGAGCCTTCGTGGGGCTGGACAAGATCATCCAGGGGCGGGTGGGCGAGCGGCGGGTCGGCTTTGGGGCCGAGATCCATGGCCGGAAGGAGCGGAAGGTCAGCGACCTGTTGAGCCAACTGCAACCCGAGGACCTGCTGCGCTATGGTCTCATCCCGGAACTGGTGGGGCGGCTGCCCGTGGCGGCCGTCGTCCATGAGCTGGATGCGAAGCTGCTCGTCCGCATCCTCAAGGAGCCGAAGAACGCGTTGCTGCGCCAGTACCAGAGATTTTTCGACTTCGAGCACGTGAAGTTGACCTTCACCGAGGATGCGGTGGCCGCCATCGCCGAGGAGGCGGCCAGGCGAGAGACGGGGGCCCGGGGTCTGCGCGCCATCCTGGAAGATATCATGCTCGACATCATGTATGAGCTTCCCTCCCAGTCGGGGATCAGCGAGTGCATCATCAACCGGGACGTGGTGATCGAGCGGACGCATCCTATCATCCTCTACAAGAAGAAGGCGGAGTCCGCCTGACCGCGCCGCGCCTCTCCCCGAACGCTGCGGTGATCCTGTCCCGTCGCCGGCCGGATCGAACGACCCGGCCGGGAACCGTCATTCCTCCATCGGAGCACGACCGCATGTTCGCGCCGATGTCCGCCACTCGATCCCGACCTGGAGGGCCGCCCCGCGCGAGCCATCTCCGGCGCCTCATGCAGGCGGGGCTGCTCCTCGTGGGCCTCGCCCTGCTGCTCCAGGGCTGCGGGATTTACGAGTATTTCTACGGGCGGCCTTCGCAGCGGGAGGGCCAGCGGAGCGACCAGGAGCTGCTCCGGTCGGCGGAGGCGGCGCTCCAGCGCCATCAGTACGAGGCGGCGCGCAAGGACCTCACGCGGCTCATGAACCAGTACCCGGAGAGCGATCTCTTGGCCACGGCCCGGTTGACGACGGCCAAGGCACTCTACCTGGGCAAGAAATATGAGGAGGCCCGGGCGGAGTACCAGCGATTCCTGGATCTGTATCCTCAGCACGAGGGGACCGATGAAGCCCACTACTATCTGGGCATGTGCTACTTCCGGCAGGCCGACACTCCGGACCGGGACCAGAGCTTCACTCGAAAGGCCCTGGACGAGTTCGACCTCCTTCTCAAGCAGATGCCGGACTCCCAGTACGCGCCCGATGCCCGGGAGCGGAGGGCCCAGGCCCGCCGGAAGCTGGCCGAGAAAGAGCTGTACATCGGCATCTTCTACTTTCACCGCGGGAATTACGCCGCCGCGGTAGCGCGGTTCAAGACTTTGCTCACGCAGTACGATGCTGCCGGCCTCGACGATCAGGCGCTGTACTACCTCGGCGAGTCCCTCTGGCGACTGGAGCAAAGGGAGGAGGCCCGGGCCGCGCTCGAGCGACTGGTCCAGGACTACTCGCAGTCCGAATGGGCGGCGCCGGCCGCCGCCCGGCTGGGGGTGGTCCTGGTCCGGACCGGCCCGCCCAAGCCTAAGGGCCCCGGGGCCCTGGACCGCATCTGGCAAGGGATGAAGGATACCTGGGACGAACTGGCGGATACCGTCAAGGACTACTCCTTCTTTCGCTAGGATTGTCGGGAAGCGCTCGGCTGCTGAGATCCAGCCATCGGCCTTGGGTGAAGGCGGGAGGACCTGAGGGCCCGCGGGCGACCCGGGTGACTCTGACTGGCATGGGACCCTCGGCCGCATTGCCGGGTGAGTTGGCGACGCGGATCGCCGAGGCCTGACGGTTCCTGGACACACTAGGCGATGACAGCCGAAATCCGGCAGATGATCCAGCAGGCTACGCTGGCCTTCGAGGCGGGCAACTACGACGAGGCGGAGGCCCTGCTGCTCCGAATCGTGGACCGGACTCCCACCTACGCCAGCGTGCACAACATGCTGGGGTTCATCGCCAGCCAGCGGAATGCCCCGGAGAAGGCCGTGCCGCTGTTTCGCCGGGCCCTCAGCCTGAACCCGAACTACACCGAGGCCCGGATGAACCTGGTCCTCACCCTGGCCCATATGGGGGCGTTCGATCAAGCGGTGCAGGAGGCGGCCAAGCTGGAAGCGGCGGTGCAGGAGGCGGCCAAGCTGGAAGCGCCGGGGCCGGCCGACCCCCAGCGACTCGGCCTGGGGGTCCGGGGGAAGCTGGCGAACGCCCACGCCGACCTGGCGAGGCGGTACCACGAGCTGGGTCTGTACGCCGAGGCGGTCGCCGAGTATGACAAGGCCCTGCTCCTGTGCCCGACCTTCCCCGATATCCACAACCGCCGGGCGGTGAGCTGTCGCGAGTTGGGGCGATATGCCGAGGCCAAGGCCTCCCTGCTGCGGGCTCTGGAGCTCAAGCCGAACTACATCGAGGCCTCCGTGAACCTCGGGGTGGTGCACTGGAAACTGGGGAACCTGACTGACGCGGTGAAGATGTGGGAGCGCGCCCTCCAGCTCGACCCCAAGCATCGCCTCGCCCGCATCTACCTCAAGCGGGCGACCGCCCCAGGAGCAGTCGCCGGGTGACCCGGGACCCCCGGTCCCTGCCGTCGCTTCTGTCCCGGACCCGGACCCTTCTGGCCACGCGTGGCTTGCGACCGCGAAAGTCCCGCGGACAGCACTTCCTGGTGGATCGGCGGGTGCGGGACGCCATCGTGGATGCGGCCGGTGTCGGCCCAGGCAGCGCGGTGGTGGAGATCGGCCCCGGCACGGGCGTCCTCACCGAGGCGCTGCTCCAGCGCGGGGCCACCGTCTTGGCGGTGGAGCTGGATCGGGAGCTGGCGGCCGCCCTGGAGGAAGGGCTGGGCCACCAGCCCGCACTGACGATCCGGGTCGCGGATGCCCTCCGTTTCGACTTCGCGGCGCAGCTCGGCGATCATCCGGAGCGGGGGCGGATCCAGGTGGTGGCCAATATCCCGTATTACATCACGACGCCCCTGGTCTTCCGGCTCCTGAGATGCCGCTCGGTCTTTCGGGCGCTCTTCCTCACGGTGCAGCGCGAGGTGGCGGAGCGGATGAGCGGCAGCCCGGGGAGTAAGGCCTACGGCGTGCTCAGCCTGGCGGGAGTAAGGCCTACGGCGTGCTCAGCCTGGCGTGCCGGTACTGGGCGACGACGAGGCCGGTCCTGGCCATCCCCCGCACGGCCTTCTACCCGGTCCCGGAAGTGGACTCGACGCTGGTACGATTCGATCTGCTGGAGACCCCCCGCGTCTCGGTGGGGAGCCCCGGCCAACTGTTCGGGGTGATACGGGCGGCCTTCGAACAACGGCGCAAGACGCTGCGGAACGCGCTCCGCCACGCGGGGTGGCCGGCGATTGCGCTGGACGCCGCCCTGGCGGCGTCCGGGATCGCCGGGGGTCGCCGAGGGGAGACCCTGGCCCTGGAGGAATTTGCCCGGCTGAGCGAGGCGCTGCCAGTACTGGATTCTCGCGACAGCGATATCCGAGAGGGATAGGGATCTCCGACAGGGAGAAGCCCAAGCCTCCTCGATCCGCTGTCGCCACCCAAGAGGTACCCGGATTGCACTATGGCCCACAGGAGAGGGACACGACCACGATGGGTGAATCGCTGTTTCACACGGCGAAGGACGAAGAGATCAAGGCCGGCCGGGTCACCGATGTCTACTTTCTTCGGACGCTGGAGATCCTGGAGCGGCGAGGGATCACCAAACGGGCCGTGGCCGAGCTGATCCTGAGAAGTTTCCCGTCGGGCTGGAACTGGGGGGTCCTGGCGGGGATCGAGGAGGCGGCCGCGCTCCTCAGGGGCCTGCCGGTCACGGTACACGCCTTTTTGGAAGGGACGATCTTCGGCACGATGCAGCCGGTCCTGACCATCGAGGGCCGCTATGTGGATTTCGCCCATTACGAGACGGCGCTCCTGGGATTCCTCTGCCAGGCCTCGGGGGTGGCCACCAAGGCCGCCCGGTGCAAGAAGGCCGCGGCCGGACGTCCGGTGGTGAGTTTCGGCGCCCGCCGGATGCACCCGGCTCTCGCGCCCATGATCGAGCGGAACGCCTACCTGGGAGGCTGTGACGGGGTTTCGGTGGTGAAGAGCGCTGAACTCATCAAGGTGGAGCCCAGTGGGACGATGCCCCACTCCCTCATTCTGATGCTGGGCGACACCGTCGCCGCGGCGAAGGCGTTCCACGAGATCATTGACCGAGCCGTGCAGCGGGTGGTCCTGATTGACACGTTCAGCGACGAGCGGATGGAGGCGGTGCGGGTGGCCGAAGCCCTCGGCCCCGACCTGTATGCCGTCCGGCTGGATACTCCGGCATCGCGCCGGGGGGATCTGGCAGGCATCCTCCGTGAGGTCCGCTGGGAGCTGGATCTCCGCGGCTTCCGGCACGTCCGGCTCTTCGTGAGCGGTGGCCTGGACGAGGACGAGATCCTGCGCCTGAACCCGGCGGCGGACGCGTACGGCGTGGGGACCTGCATCAGCAACGCCCCGGTGCTGAACTTTGCCATGGATATCGTCGAGATCGACGGGGTCCCGGTGGCCAAGCGGGGGAAGTTCTCGGGCCGGAAGGCGGTCTACCGCTGCACCGGCTGCGGGCGCGTCCAGGTGGTCGCCGTCGGTGGGCCAGAGCCCGCCTGCTGCGGCGGGGAGCTGATCTCGCTCTTGGAGCCGCTCATCCAGGACGGCCGACTGGTGCGCACGCTTCCCGAAGTGCAGGCCATCCGGCAACAGGTCCTGGCGGACCTGGAGCGGGTCTCTCTATGACCTCCGCACAGTCAAACCGACAACTGCCACTGGAAGACGGAGCGCCCTCGGCAGTGTTGAGTGACGTGCCGTTGTCGGTTGTCCATTGGCAGTTTGAAATTTGAAATTGCGTCGTGCCCATGGATCCAGCGTTGGCGGCTCTGGGCGAGTTCGGCCTGATCGGCCTGATCCGGCGGCGGGTGCGGCAGCGCTCGCCCGGGACCATCCTGGGGATCGGCGACGACGCGGCAGTGCTGGCGCCAGCGGGCGCCGGCGGCCTCCTGGCCACGACCGACATGCTGCTGGAGGGGGTGCATTTCCAGCGGCGGTGGGGTTGTCCCCGCGAGCTGGGGCGAAAGGCACTGGCGGTCAATCTCAGTGATATCGCCGCCATGGGTGGACGCCCACGGCATGCGCTCCTGGGGCTGGCCATTCCCCCGGATGGACCCACTCTGCAGGAGCTGGAGGACCTGCTGGCCGGGCTGGAGGAGGAAGCGGGAACCTACGGCGTCACGCTGGTGGGTGGGGATACCTGTGACCTACGGCGTCACGCTGGTGGGTGGGGATACCTGTGCGTCGCAGAGCGGCTTGGTCTTGGCCCTGACGGTGCTTGGCACTCTTCCGGCAGGATGTCCGGTGCTCCGTTCCGGGGCGAGGCCCGGCGAGAGCCTCTGGGTGACGGGGATGCTGGGGGGAGCGGCTGCGGGCCTCCTGGCCCTCGAGCAGGGGTTTCGCCCGGGTGGTGCATGGCCGACAAGTACTGCCCGGCCCGCGTGGCTGGGGCCCGCGGAGGAGGCGGCAATTCAGGCAGCCGTGACGGCGCATCTGACGCCGGTCCCTCGACTCTCGGCGGGACAGGCCCTGGTCGGCTGTGCCACAGCCATGCTGGATGTCAGCGACGGAGTCGCCTCGGACGTC
>Ga0210377_10001979_pt1 | contig 18227 bp, 16 predicted proteins | sample PLM4_65_b1redo_FD_155480 | JGI IMG/M metagenome (GOLD analysis project Ga0210377, IMG submission 155480) | Groundwater sediment microbial communities from an aquifer in East River, Colorado, USA - PLM4_65_b1 redo | ecosystem: Environmental > Terrestrial > Soil > Riparian zone | place: USA: East...
TGCGAAAAAGCTGGTCAGGGTCGGCCTCAAGGACACCTTCAGCCACGGCGCGAGCAAACAGTATCTTTTGAAGGAACATAAGATGGATGCACTTTCGCTGATCAAAGAGGTGGAAACAATGGTCGGCTGGAAATTCAACATCTCTGAAGACGAACTCGCGAAGACGCATGTGGCTGCAATTCACAGCAAGGCCAAGGCCGAGGCGCTTTGATGATCATCCAAAAAACCTGCACATCGGATTCTTTATTCTCATCGGAACGCTTTTCCGTCACCTACCGGTTGTTCGGCAGCGAAAAGGACGCTCGTGCCAGGGCCGAGGACATCTGCATCGAACAGACCGTGGAATTTCCTGCAGACGAAGTGCCTCCCGGGATCATCAGGGACCATGTCTTTGGAAGGATCGAATCATTCGACGCCTGGGACGTTGAAAGCTTCAAGGCGGTCATAAGCTATGCCGTGGAGATCACCGCGGGCGAGCTGACCCAGTTTCTGAATGTTGTTTTCGGCAACAGCAGCATTAAGCCCGGCATCCGGGTGGAACATCTCGATCTCCCGGAATCGCTTCTTCGCTTTTTCAAAGGGCCGCGCTTCGGCAGGGAGGGATTACGGAGCCTCGTGAATGCACCAACGCGGCCGCTTCTTTCCACGGCGCTCAAACCCATGGGGCTTTCGTCGCAGGAACTTGCCGACCTTGCATACCGGTTTTCCCTCGGAGGCATGGACATCATCAAGGACGACCACGGCCTGACCGATCAACGCTGCTCGCCCTTCGAGGAACGGGTACCTCGATGCGCCGAGGCAGTGCAGAAAGGAAACCGGGAAACAGGCCGGCGCACGCTCTATATCGCTAATATCACTGCTCCGCACAGCGAGGTCATAAAACGGGCCATCATCGCGAAGAATGCGGGGGCAGGCGGTCTGATGGTCGCGCCCGGACTGATCGGCTTTGATCTGATGCGGGAACTGGCCGAGGATAACAGCATCGCATTGCCGTTATTAACGCACCCCGCGCTGCAGGGGAGTTTCGTCACGGGCAAGGGCGGCATCTCCCACGGCGTCATCTTCGGCCAGCTTGCGCGATTGGCGGGCGCCGATGCGACGATCTTCCCGAATTTCGGCGGACGCTTTTCGTTCAGTCGCGACGAGTGCAAAGAGATCGCCGATGCAACCTCGGCGCCGATGGGTCATCTCAAGTCGATCTTCCCTGCGCCGGGAGGCGGCATGAGACTCGACAATGTGCCGGAGATGTTCGAGACCTACGGCCGGGACCTGATATTCCTGATCGGCGGGGGATTGTTCCAGCACGGGCCGGACCTTGTTGAGAACTGCCGCTATTTTAGAAACATGGTGGAGAAGATGTAATAGCGTCATGGGTCATGGTGCTGGAATTAAATTGTAAAAAATAATGGAAGAAGACAGCAGCATCATTAAAAAACACAAGGATGGCGATCCCATTGCTTTTGAAGATCTTGTCCTCGCGTATCAGGATAAAATATACAACCTCTGCAGATATATGCTCGGCAATGCCCACGATGCAGAGGACGCTGCACAGGACGCGTTCCTGAAAGCCTATCAAGCCCTGCCCAAGTTCCGGCCCGAAGCCTCGCTCTACACGTGGTTGTATCGCATCGCGACCAATACCTGCATCGATTACAAGAGAAAGCCTGTCTTTGAATCTCTCTTCGGATCTTCTGAAGAAGGGGGAAGACTTATTCACGATCGAGCCTCGGAAGATCCTTCGCCGGAACGGCTCTACCAGTCAAAACAGATAGACCGGGCATTGCAGGAAGGGCTTGGAAAGTTATCACCGAAATTGCGGGCAATCATCATTTTGAAGGAGATTGAGGAACTGTCTTATGAAGAGATCGCCGATACCCTTGAAATTTCAATGGGAACCGTGAAGTCCCGCATAGCCCGGGCGCGGGAAGAGCTGCAAAAAATAATGCAAAAATACAGGGAACAAAATCCATAGTAGATCGTTTAATCATATAGGAGATAAAATGAGTTGTCCAAAAACAAAACTTATCTCGGCATACCTTGACAAAGAACTGAGCCCTGGTGAAAAGACCGCTTTCGAAGCCCATGTGCAAGGGTGCGCCAGTTGCTCGCATACGTTTGAGGAGATGCGGTTACTGCGAGCTTCATTTGCAAACGTCGAGCGACATCCCGCGCCCTACGGGTTCGCTACAAGGGTCATGGCGCGAACCGCAGAGCTGGAGAAAAAGAAAACATCATGGCTTGTCCCGTTTTTCGTTAGATTCGCGGAAGTGGCGGTTTTGCTTGTTGTCATCACCATGGGCATTCTCGCGGGAGAGGTCATGACGAACAGTTCCCCGGCAACGACTACGACGAACGTTTCATCGGCACTTTCTCTCGATATGTTCGACGCAACTCCTCCCGGTTCCCTGGGCGGCGCATATCTTGCCATGACGGAGGTGCGAAATGAAAAATAGCCTCCTCAAATTCACCCTGGCAGCTTCCCTGATCCTGAACCTGACGGTGTTCGCCACCGCTGGATACCATTATTATCAGCAGTCACGCACTTGGGTATCGCCCTTCGGCAAGGTCATGGAAAAGGACAAGTTTATATTCGAAGAATTGTCCCTGAAGCCTGACCAGTTAGCGGCGATGAAAAACAAGGCAATAACTTTTCGCGCGGAGATCGACCGGCGAAGGATGGAAATAGAGGCAAGAAGAAAAGAACTGGTGACGCTCATGCGTGATCAGAATCCCGATAAAAAGGCAATTGATGTCACAATCAAGGAAATAAACGGAAAACAGGAAGAGATGCAGCGGATGATCGTTGGTCACATGCTTGAGATAAAGTCGTCTCTCGACGTGGAGCAGCAACGGAAGTTTTTAGATCTCATTGAACGCAATATGGCCGGAAGCGGGCGGATGTCCTGTCCGCCAACGCATGGGCCGATGCAGTCAAGCTGAGATTTAGAATGCTCCGTATCAAGTGACCGACACGGGAGGCTGAAATGGTATCTTGATTCAGATCAACTCCTCGCTTCACATCTTCCCGCTGATATAGACCGTTCCTGTTTCCCGCCTTCGTTCCCGAGTGAAAGGATAAATACCGAGATGGTACGTTCTAAACTATTGGCCGCTGCCGTCGCATTTGCGCTGGCAACAGCGCATTTTCAATACGCTTATTCCGAAGAGGCAGCGAAAGGACCGCTGGCCCCGGAGAAGGCGGATATCGCGGTTGCTCCTGTTGATGTGAAGATCCTTACGCTCGAACAATGCATTGCATTGGCATTCGAGAAGAATCCAGGTCTCCAGATCGAACAGGAGAAGATCATAGAACTCGAGAACGACTATAGCATTGCCTCGGCAGGCCTGTATCCGAAAGTCACGGCGAGCGCCTACTACACAAAAGTGAATCCTGACCGTGTCGGTATCCAACCGCTCATGCGGTACAGCGAGGAATATCTTGGGCAGATCAAACTAAAACAGCTTCTGTATGACGGTGGAAAGACCAGATACAGCGGCCGCGCGGCATCAAAGGCAGCCGACGCGCAGCGGGATTCCACCGAGGCGACCCGGCTGGATACGGTCTATATCGTAAGCCAGGCGTATTACAGGGTACTCGAAGCACGTGAACTATTGCAGGTTGGGGAAAATTCAAGGTCCCAACGCGAAGCATTCTTCAAACTGACCGATAGCTACCAGAAAGCGGGAAAGGCCACTGGGATCGAATCGCTCAAGGCTGAGGCCCAACTCCTGGATGCAGAGAGAAGCCTTGTACAAGCCCGGGAAGCCTTGCGGATCAGTGAGCTGATCCTCAAAAAAACCATCGGTGTTGGCGTCAATGCGAAGATCAACATTGCTGATGGCTTGCCGGAGACATTCGCGGAACCGGAAACCGATGAGGTCCTGCTCACGCAGATGTTTGAAAACAATCCCGACCTCAAAAAGAGCGCGCAATTCAAAGAGCAGGCCAGATTATCCATTGACTCGGCAGCAGGATCTTATCTGCCAGAGATCAGCGTGCAGGGGAGCTACGGCTACCGGCAGCGGGACACAGGTGCACCGCCACTCTCCGGTGACGAGTGGATGGCAGGCGTATTTTTGGAGTGGTCGCTGTTCGAGGGCGGCATTACTCGCGCGCAGGTGGCCAAGGCCCGCGCCCGCTATCGGGAGGTCGAGTGGAACGACAAGGCGGTGCGAGATCAGGTGCGGGTGGATCTAAGTCAAGCCTTAGGGGACATCCACACGGCACTTGCCTCCATCCGGTCTTCGAAAAGACTTGTCGAAGCGCAGGATGAATCATACAAGGCGACCATGGAATTCTATAAACGGGGCAAAGCGACATACATTGAAGTGCTGTCCGCAGAGACGGACCTGACCCAGGCACAGGCGGCCTATGTACGCTCTGTCGGAGATTACCAGGCCGCGTCAGCGCGTCTTGACCGGGTAACAGGAAAACGATATGCAGCAAGCGAAAAGCAGGGAGGCTTACAGTGACAAAAAGGAAGAAGATCAGCATAGCGGCCTTAGCCGTGGCGCTTTCGATTGCCATTGCCGTATTGGTCATTCATTCGAGAGCAGGCAATGACAAGTCGGAATCCGCCGTGACCACGGCTGTTGTTGAAAAGCGGGACATGGGTTCCCTTGTCCAGGCAACGGGCATCATCAAACCCAAGGTCGGGGCCGAGGTGAAGGTCGGGGCGCGGATCACCGGCAAGGTGGAGCATCTTTATGCCAATATCGGCGACCGGGTCAAGAAGGGCCAGATATTGGTCCGGCTGGAACAGGACGATCTAAAGGCCCGGGCCGATCAGGCGGAGGCGTCGTACCTTGAGGCTAAGGCGGCGTTCGACAAGGCGAAGATAGACCTGGACCGGGACAAACCGCTTGCAGAGAAAGGTTACGTGACGCAGCAGAGCATAGATGTTTTGCAGAACGCTTTTGATATGACGCAAGCCCGGGTCATGAAGGCAAAGGCCGACCAGGACTATGCAAAAGCGCAGCTTTCCTATGCGACGATAACCGCGCCCATCGGTGGAACGATCGCGTCGGTGACGACCCAGCAGGGCGAGACCGTTGCCGCGGGACTGAATGCGCCGACCTTTATCACGATCATCGACCTGAACAAGCTCGAAGTGAACGCTTACGTGGACGAGACCGATGTGGGCAAGATCGGCGTGGGTCAGGAAGCGCTCTTTACCGTTGACACCTTTGCGGACAGGGATTTCAAAGGCAAGGTCACGGCCATCTATCCCCGCGCAGTGCTTCAGGAGAACGTGGTCAACTACATTACGCTGATCAGCATCGAGAATTCCGAGGGCAAGCTTAAGCCGGACATGACGGCGAACGTGACGATAACGCTCAAGAAGAAAAAGGGCGTGCTCGCGGTTCCGGGTGCAGCGGTAGTGCGTGAAGGCGGCAAGAAGTATGTAACGCTCGAGACCAAGGACGGGAAACCGACCCGCCGCGAGGTTAAGACCGGTTGGAAGGAGAGCACGTATATTGAAATCACCTCAGGTCTCAAGGAAGGCGATGTGGTGCTCGTAAGCGGCGGAAATGGGAAAAAGTAAAATTGCTGGTATCCTCCCCTTCAAGGGGAGGAGTAAGGTGGGGATGGGGCTCTCGTCGAAGCAATAACCTATCCTCACCCCGGCCCTCTCCTTGAAGGAGAGGGTGATTCTATTCTAGGAGGATACAATGATCGACTTAAAAGACATCACCAAAACATATCAAAAGAGCGGCGGCATGGAAGTCAAGGTCCTTCAGGGCGTTTCGCTCAAGATCGAGAAGGGCGAGTATGTGGCCATCATGGCGCCTTCGGGAATGGGCAAAAGCACGCTCATGAATATCATCGGCTGCCTGGACCGGCCGAGCACCGGTGAGTATCGCCTCGACGGCATCGAGGTCAACAAGATGGACGACGACAGCCTGTCAGCGGTCCGGAACAAGAAGATCGGCTTCGTGTTTCAGTCATTCCATCTTCTGGCCCGCACCACGGCGCTTGAGAATGTCCAGCTTCCGCTTATTTACAGCACGGAGGATCTGGATATGAACGCTGTTGCATCAACCGCCCTTGAGGAGGTTGGTCTCGGCGACCGCATGCATTACGTTCCGAGCGAACTTTCGGGAGGACAGCAGCAGCGCGTGGCAATCGCCCGCTCCCTGGTGAACGACCCGAGCATCCTGCTTGCCGATGAACCGACGGGAAACCTTGATACGGCGTCCAGCACTGAGGTCATGTCCATCTTCGACAAGCTCCACAAGGATGGCAGGACCATAGTTATGGTCACGCACTCCGACGAGATCGCGCAGCGCGCAAGCCGGATCATCAGGATGCGCGACGGCAAGATCGTGAGCGATGAAAGGAGGGCGGCATAATGAAACAGACAAAAACCGTTAAACTCGCCCTGCGGGCGATAGGCATGAACAAGATGAGGGCCTTTCTGATGATGCTCGGCGTCATCATCGGAATCACAACGCTTACGGTGATTGTTTCTGTGGGCAAAGGCGCAAGCGCCAAGGTGATGAAATCAGTCCAGAACTTCGGTGCCAACGCGGTGGTAGTATTCGCGGGCGGCGGCAAGATCACGGGTCCGCCTGATGAGAAGGTCAATACGCTGACCATGGAAGACGCGCAGGCCATCTTGCAGGAGGTCAAGGGCGTCCGGTCCATGGACACCGCGCTTATTCGCGTCGGCAGGACCGTGAAGTACGAGGAGAACAACACTAATACCGTGATCTACGGCGGCACCGTGAACTACGGCGATGCATGGGAATGGTCCACGGAGAGCGGTGACTATTTTACCGAAGAGGACGTGGCAAGCATGGCCAGGGTCGCTGTCGTCGGAAAGACCGTGGTCAATGAATTGTACGGCTCCATTGATCCCATTGGCACGAACATCAAGATCGAGAACGTGAACTTCAAAGTCATCGGTGTGCTTGCACCGCGCGGGACCAGTCCCATGGGCATGGACATGGACAGCCGCATTGTGATCCCCTACACCACCGCGTCACGGAGGGTGTTCAATACGCCCTACGTCAGCTTGATCCGCCTGGCTGCCGTTGATCCCAACCAGGTTGAGAAGATGGAAGGAGATGTTGCGGCGTTACTCAAGGAACGGCACCACATTCAGGCCGGATTCCCCGATGATTATCGCGTGCGGGGCGCATCGTCCATCAGCAAGATGGCAAAGGGCATGATGGGCACGCTCAATCTCTTTCTCGGTCTCGTATCGCTTATTTCGCTCGTTGTCGGCGGGATCGTCGTGATGAACATCATGCTAATTTCAGTGGGCGAACGGGTGAATGAAATCGGGCTGCGCAGGGCTGTCGGGGCTCGCAAAAAGGACATCCGGAACCAGTTCCTGATCGAATCAGCCCTCATCACGCTCATGGGCGGCATCGTCGGCGTGATCGTAGGGCTGGTTGTCGCGGTGCTTCTCCCCATTATGAGCAAGGGGAAAATGCCTGCAATGCTTTCATGGGAGCCCTTCGTACTCGGATTCATATTCTCCGTTCTTGTGGGCATACTTGCCGGCATTCAGCCAGCTAAAAAAGCTGCAGAGATGGACCCGGTGATTGCGCTGAAAGGCTGATTCTAATAGGTATGATAACTTTGTAGGGGCAACGCTGCGTGGTTGCCCTGAGAAAGGGTGGCCACGTAGGACCACCCCTACGAGAATCTTATGAAATTAATCAAAGGCACAAGAATCGCCCTCAAAACCCTGGGGGCGCATAAGATGCGCACTGCCCTTGCCGTGATCGGGATCGTGATAGGTGTATCCGCAGTTGTCCTGATGGTAGCCATAGGCAGGGGAGCGCAAGAGTCGGTGCTTAAGAAGATACAGGGACTCGGCACGAACTTGATAATCGTTACCGCAGGCAAAGTGCGTATTATCGCAGGCAGGCCGAGGCAGACGGGCAATACAACGTCTCTCACTGCGCGTGATGCAGAGGCGCTCGCCGCCGAATCCTCGGCGATTGCATCAGCCGCGGCGTTTCAGGGCAAGAAATATCTCGTCAAATACAGCGATGCAAGCACCAACACGATCGTCTCAGGCACCACGCCGGATTTCCCCGACATACGGAATTTCCGGCCAGGTCTGGGACGCTTTTTTACCGACGATGAAGTAAAGGCCTCCATGCGGGTCGCCATTCTCGGAAAGACCGTTGTCCGAAATTTGTTCGAGGAGCGCGCGGCCATCGGTGAAACGATACGCATCAATAATGTGCCTTTCGAGGTCATCGGTGTGCTTGAGGAAAAAGGCGTAAACGCCATCGGCCAGGATGACGACGATCAGATCCTTATCCCGATCACTACCGTTATGCACAGGCTGATGAACGTCATTTACGTGAACAATATCTACGTCGCTGCGCGGGATGTATCGCTCATGGACAAGGCGGTGAGCGATATCGGCGCGATCATCAGGGAACGGCATCATTTGAAACCCGGCAAGGATGATGATTTCAGCATCCAGAACCAGATGGACATTCTTCGCGCGGAACAGGAAACGTCAGAAACCTTCACGATGCTATTAGGCGGCATCGCCGCGATATCGCTCCTCGTCGGCGGTGTGGGCATTTTCGCGATCATGCTCATCTCCATTAAAGAGCGCATCAGGGAGATCGGTCTGCGCCGGGCTCTCGGCGCGCGCAAGAAGGATATACTGCTCCAGTTTATCATGGAAGCGCTGGTGCTCAGCCTTGCGGGCGGGATCATCGGAGCGGTGCTCGGAGTTCTCGGGTCGATCATCGTCGGCTGGACAACGGAACTTCCGACAAGCGTATCCGTCCTCTCCGTAGTCGTTGCGTTTCTGTTTTCAGCCGCGATAGGACTGTTCTTCGGCATATATCCAGCCAGGAAGGCGGCTGAGTTCGATCCGATTCATGCCTTGCGGTCGGAATAGAAGAATAACGCGTGCATCAAATGCGTTGATACTTCAGTCAACTTCATGATATCGTTGTATTGCTCTGGCCAAGTCTGGAAAATATATTCCGCAGAAAGTTATTAAGTTAATTGTCGGCATCGCCATTACGTCTCTATCGGTGAAATATATTTTACGATGTGTACTATAAAGTTCAGGGATGTCATTATGCAAACGAAGAAGCTGCTCCTCAGGAGTTCGCTTGTTCTTTACTTTGTCATTGCCTTTGAAGTATTGATCATGATCAGCCCCTTCGCCGGATTATTCTATTCGGTCTTTAATCCGGTGTTGCTCAAGCTCGCAAGCGACCCTTCAACGCGGTGGCTCAGCGCCTTTTACCTGCCTCACATGGTTCTGCCGCAGGATTTGCTCCTGCAGTCCGTGCGCGTTATGGGGTCGGTGTTGTTCGTCGTCGGGATGGCGATATTCATCGTATGCGCGGGCCAGATATACTATGCCAAGTTCACCAAAAAGGGTGCAGTCCTCGGCGGCCTGTATTCCTTCATCCGGCACCCTCAGTACCTCGCGCTTGGGATCGCGGGTCTGGGCCTTTCGATCCTCTGGCCCCGGTTCTTGACCATCGCACTGTGGATCGTCATGGCGTTGGTATATTATGTTCTTGCGAAAGACGAAGAACGTCGTATGGTAAATGCACATGGGGCGACCTATCGTGCGTACATGGGTAAAACAGGAATGTTTTTGCCGAGGGGGTTGGAAAAATCACTGACCCCGTCGTCAATTACCGGGAAGGTCTCATTCGCGCTGCTCATTGCGGCAGTGGTCATGGGAACGGCATATCTGCTCCGCGTGTACACCATCAACCACCTCACCCTCTGGACACAGGCGCAAAACGTTACCGGTATCGCGATTCTTCCCGAAGATGGGTCCAAGATGGACCATCGGATGGGGGATATCCTCGCGCTTCCGGAGGTGAGGCAGCGTTTGCAGGAGAATAAAAAATATCTGGTGTATTTCATTCCGCAGCACTACATCATGCAGGGAATGATCGCGGATACGGGTGGGGATTGGAAGCTCTTTAACCAGCATCATTCCATGGCAAGGATCACGGACTGGATCTTTAATCCCTTCGGACATCTTCGCGAAGGGCACCATGCGATGCACAGCGGCATGCAACACGAATCGAGCAGCATGGTGAACGGCATTGTCCGGCGGCTCATCTTTTTGTCCGTCGAAGAGAGTGTCGTAAAGAGTCCTGCGGATCTCTTTTCGATAAATGCCCTGCGTGTCCCGCAATTCATGGTCGACGTGGAGGTGCATACACTGCAACTGCTGGAGGTCAAGGATCTTCCGCACGGCAGCGGGTGGGGTACGGTTCCGACACCGGTGTTTTGAGGAAATGTGGAGTGCGGATTTCTGATCGCGGAATGTGATCTGAGGAGGACAACAGAAAAGACGATCTCTTGTCACCGGTTTAGGAATTGCGGTATTCTTCGTGATGGTGTTGGGTCCGGCCTATGCAGCCATCGTCGGAGCGAAGAAAGAGGGAATCGTTGAGTACGTCGGGGCACAGAAGGATGTTTTCGTGAGCGGCAAGGCTGCGAGCGTCGTGTCTTTGGATGACCCGGCCGGTCGCAAGGGCTTGTACGCGATGGGCCCCGTAGACGGGCTGGACGGAGAGATCACGATCTTCGATTCGAAGCCCTATATCACCAGGGTGAGCGGTGCGGATTATGTCATGGATAACACATGGAAGCATGGCGCATTCTTCCTCGTTTGGACGGAACATACGAAGTGGCAGGATGTGCCTGTTCCATTTACGATAAAGGGTTATGTGGACCTGCAGATGTTCGTCAAGGCGCAGGCACTGGCAGCGGGGCTCGATGTAACGAAGCCGTTTCCCTTCCTGCTCTTTGGCACACCGGTAGAGATCAAATGGCACATCAATGTCGATCGGACGGAAGGCAAGCCCATTACGAAAGAATCGTTCGCCAAATCAAAACGGCCCTTCGTCACGAAGAACGAGCTAGTTGATATCATCGGCTTCTATTCCGAACACCATGCAGGCGTATTTCTCACCCAATATACGCCGGTGATTAAGGAAGGGTCGGGCATGGAGAACGCGATCCACATCCACGTTGTCTCGAGGACGAGCAAGGCTTCGGGACATATCGATGATATCATCCTTGGTGAAGGCATGGTGCTTCGCCTGCCGAAGCCGTAGTCTTTCGCGCAATATTGACTTGTCAGTTATAGGAGAATATAATCAAGCCCGACTCGGTCATTTGGGTCGGGCTTTTATTTATTATGGTTTTCTGCTAAGGAGTGTCGATGGACTTCTTAAACATGACGTTTCCCATTTCAGGAGTAACCACCAATATCCTGTTTCCTCCGCTCGTTGCTATGGTGATTTCGTTTTTTACCTCTATGGGTGGCATTTCCGGCGCATTTCTTCTTCTCCCGTTTCAGATGAGCGTTCTCAACTATACGGCCCCGTCTGTGAGCGGAACGAACCACGTCTTCAACATCGTCGCCATTCCCAGCGGCGTGTACCGCTATATTAAAGAAGGCCGCATGGCATGGCCGCTCACCTGGGTCGTCATTGTCGGTACCCTGCCCGGGGTGTTCATCGGGTATTATCTTCGCGTCCTGTATCTTCCCGATCCCAGGGTTTTCAAACTCTTTGTCGGATGTGTATTGCTGTATATCGGCATCCGACTGTTTAAAGAGCTGATCTTCGGAAAGAAAGCTCAATCACCGAGTGCGAAGGCTTTTGAAGAAAAATTCGAGGCAAAGTCGGAGGAGCACAGGAGACAGCAGGGCGGGCAGATTGCAGCAGGCCTTCCGTCAGACGCAGTCGTGAAAACGATCAGCGTATCGTTGAAGAAGGTAGAATACGAATTCTGGGGTGAAAGGTTCACTTTCAACACGATAGGCATGTTCAGCCTGGCCTTTATCGTGGGCATAATTGGCGGAGCATACGGCATTGGCGGTGGAGCTATTATCGCTCCCTTCTGCGTGGCCTTTTTCCAGCTGCCGGTCTATACGATTGCCGGAGCAACGCTCATGGGAACGTTCATCACTTCGGTTGCAGGGGCTCTTTTTTTCAGTGTGCTACCTGCGTCGCATGGCGCTTCTCCCATGCCTGATTGGCCACTAGGAATCCTGTTCGGTATCGGTGGTTTTGTGGGCATGTATCTTGGCGCGAAGACCCAGAAATTTGTCTCGCAGAAAGTCATTAAGTCGATTGTTGGCATTGCTATCATGTTTCTGGCTGTTAAGTATATCATGCAATTCGTTCTATAATTTCAAGGAAGCCATTACGCAAACGAAGAAGCTGCTCCTCTAAAACCGTGCATCTGGTTCGGAAGGTCTTTGTTCATTGGACATGTCCGTTCTTTTATCTTCAGCAGTCATTCCCGTGAAAAAGTTAATCCATAGTTTTTATTTATGCGTCTTCCGGGTTTTGTGTGGGTCGTTTTTCTCTGTTACTAACTCAGCACATATCACGATCCTATTTTTTTTCTGCACCCCAGTTCACAGCTCCGCGCAGGGCATGATTGCCGGTACTGATAACAAGCCTTTTCGAGCAGCGCAGCACTTCCCCTCGCCCGGGGGAACGGGCTCGGCCGTGTCTGCCTGGCTTTGTAGCAGCATCGGTCTATTCTACCTTACCATGCTTGTGCGCGAACCTGTTCATGGGATGCAGGGGCTTCTGGAAAGGCAAAGATACGAGTTCTCACCAAACCCCGTAGAGGTTAATTCGCCACTGAGTGGAGTAGGCCTTTTAAGTTTTGCCGTTCACCTGCGCCGGGTAGCTCTGACGCGAGAGACACGCATAGCAATGCTGCACAGATCATAGTTACAAGAACAAAACAAGGCAGACACGGCCTCGCCCTTTTTAAAGGGCGAGGGTGGAGTGATGCGAGTCCTGCTTATCAGGGTGGAGTTACTGTACATCTTCCCGGCATGCGGAGCCTGCCCTCGAATGTCTTTATCGGGGGTAGCCGAGTGATGATCTGCCCAAAAAAACAATGCACACGCGGGACAAATGCCGACTCAGATGACCTTCAAAACAGATTGTTAATGAAGAATACATAGCGATACTTGCAATTACATGACCCGCATTAAGGTCAGAAGAGCTTTATTTATTTTTGAAGCGCTCACACTATTATCATGGCGTACATCCAAGAAGAAATCAATGATTCTAAGTGAGATATCTTGAAAATACCACGTATGTAAACTGTAATTAAACAACCGGGGCATCGAGGCAAGATCGTCGAAGGCACGACTATCAGTGTCTTGACTGTATTGTGCGCGAACAATGTCGTTGACAAACGCTTTTCGCGTGCTCTATACTGAAGCTATAATCAGCCATGTTTCGAGATCATTCAAAAGGCGGTCTTCGTGTTGTATCCGTTTTTGAAGCGGCAAAAGGGATTCTTGTTTTGCTTACCGGATGCGGACTGCTGGCGTTCATTCACCAGGACCTTCATCTCGCAGCCGAGCAGCTTGTCCGGCATATGCATTTAAATCCGGCCAGTCACTACCCGCGGATCTTTATCGATCTCGCCGACCATGTATCTGACGGGCAGCTGTGGGTGATGGCTTTATCCGCGCTGCTCTACTCGGTGGTCCGCTTTGTCGAGGCGTATGGCCTCTGGCTGCAGAAACAGTGGGCCGAATGGTTTGCTGTCCTGACGGGTGGGATGTATATCCCGGTCGAGCTCTTCGAAATGCTGCGCAAAACAACATGGCCAAGAGTAACGTTATTAAGTGTCAATGTCGGCATTGTCGCGTATCTGGCCTATATTTTGTATCGATCAAGACAGCAACGTGAGCATCTTCGGGAATAACGAGGGGGGCATGAAGGTGCCTTTGCCACGGATTAACGCGGATAAGAGTTGGATAAAATCGGATTTTCTTCGAGAATGAAGTTCACCTAAAGGTTGATGGGCTATAACGAATATTGGGACTCTAATACAAACGCATTTAATTTTGATGCGCTTTTGGCCCCTCACCTTAATCCTCTCCCCAGCGGGGAGAGGGTAGGGAGAGGGGGATTCCGTAAGAATGTAACAATTATTAGTGCGTTTGCTCTAGTTTAATCCGATTTTATCAGGTATTAAATCCGGTTCTTCTGTGTAAATGATCTTTTAGAATAAAAGGAGTCTGAATGTCGATCCAGGCAATCAAAGGCGTGAAGGATATACTGCCGCAGGACATGCCGGTGTGGCAATACCTTGAGGCAACGGCGCGCAAGCTGTTTGAGGACTATGGGTTCACCGAGATACGGGTCCCGGTGTTCGAATATACGGAATTGTTCGCCCGGAGCATCGGTGCGTCAACGGACATTGTTGAAAAGGAGATGTATACCTTTGAGGACCGTGACGGAAGAAAGATCACCCTCAGGCCGGAAGGGACCGCCGGCGTGGTGCGCGCGTTCATCGAACACAAACTGTATGCAGATGCCCAGCTTACGAAGCTGTATTACCTCGGCCCCATGTTCCGTCATGAGCGCCCGCAGAAGGGCCGGTATCGCCAGTTCTACCAGATCGGGGTTGAGGCGCTCGGACTCGACCATCCCCATGTCGATATCGAGGTTCTGGCGATGCTGCACACACTTTTCACCAGACTCGGCATTGGAGGTTTGAGCCTTCAGATCAATTCTCTCGGCGACGGCGAGTGCAGGGGCGCGTACCGGGACGCGCTCAAACAGTATTTATCGGCAAAGCTCCCGACTCTGTGTGCGGACTGCCAGCGACGGTACGAGACAAATCCGCTTCGCGTTCTGGATTGCAAGGTGGATGCGGACAAGTTCACAGACTCGCCGGTGATGCTCGACTATCTCTGCGATCCCTGCAAATCGCATTTCGAGACCGTGGAACAGGGGCTTCGGACGCTCGGCATCCCTTTTGAGGTCAACAAGCGTCTGGTGCGCGGACTCGACTATTATACCCGCACGACATTCGAACTGGTGATGGGGCATATGGGTGCCCAGAACACCGTGGCCGCGGGAGGCAGGTACGACGGTCTGGTCAAGGAGATCGGCGGCCCGGCAACACCGGGGATCGGTTTTGCGCTCGGCGTCGAACGGGCGATATCGCTCATGGATACCAGGAACGTGGTATTTCCACGGCCCGCGCTCTTCATTGCCGCGCTGGGACCGGACGCAGTGGCGCTGGCGCTTCCGCTTGTTCATCACCTCAAATCGTCGGGGATTCCCGTTGAAACGGATTACACGGGAGCCAGTCTCAAGAGCCAGATGAAGAAAGCCGACAAGTCCGGCGCCGGTCATACGCTGATCATCGGCGAACAAGAAATGAAGAGCGGGATAGCCGTCCTTCGTAATATGCAGACCAAGGAGCAGGCCGAGATCGCAATGAAGAATATCGAAGAGGAACTGAAGAAAAGAACAATGCGCCCATCATGAGAGTAGGCGTTATTTCCGATACCCACGTCCCAGCCATCGCGCGGTCCCTGCCGGCTGTTATCTTCGACATCTTTCAAGGTGTCGACCTCATCCTCCATGCAGGCGATATTCTCGAGATGTCCGTGCTCGATGAACTCAGGACCATTGCGCCCGTCGAGGCAGTCGCCGGCAACATGGACGGTTCCGATATCCATTTGAACCTTCCTTATAAAAAGATCATCCCCCTCGCGCAATACCGCACTGGGCTTATTCACGGTAAATATAAAATCGATGTCCAGCGCGAAATGATCCGGAAAGAGTTCGATGATGTCGATCTGATCGTCTACGGGCATTCGCACACGCCCTTCTGGGGAAAGGTGAACGGCGTCTATTTTCTGAACCCGGGAAGTCCGACCGACAAACGACATGCGCCGTATAATTCCGTTGCCCTCCTTGAAGTGGGGGATGAGCTGAAAGCGGAGATCATCAGGATCTAAACATTGACTGAATCCACGGTCATCCCCGAAGGCCTCTATCGGTAATCCAGTCTTAGTCCCATTGAAAAAATCGCATAACTACTCAGGCCAAAATATTGTCCGCAGATTACGCAGATTTCACAGATTAAATCGAACCCGATCTTTTTAAATAAATCTGTGTCCTCTGCGAAATCTGCGGATAAAAAGGGTTGTGTCCGGTGCAACGTTCTTTTGGTTCAGACGTACTGAATAGTTACATAATCGTAAAAGACACACCCTATCCCCGATGAAATCATGCGGGGATGACAATTGTTAATCTGATTGCATAGGGTATACGGATTATATTGTTTTAAGTTGCAAAGCCGATTTAATTGTGATACTTTTTACTTCATATGGCGATTGAAAAAATAAAGTTCGGTACCTCGGGATGGCGCGGCGTGATCGCGGCTGATTTTACGTTCAGCAGAGTACGGGCGGTGACCCAGGCGATCGCCGATCACCTTGTTGCACAAGGGTTGAAAGACAAGGGTGTTGTCATTGGATATGATACGCGCTTTTTGTCCGAGCGGTTTGCCGCAGAGTCCGTCAGGGTTTTTGCGGCGAACGGGATACGCTCATTTCTCTCGAACAGGGATGTTCCCACTCCTGCCGTCGCCTTCGAAATCATTCGCAGAAAGGCCGCGGGCGGCATCAACTTCACAGCAAGTCACAATCCTCCGGAATACAACGGCCTGAAATTCTCCGCTGCCTGGGGCGGCCCGGCACTGCCTGAAACCACGAAAGACATCGAAGTGCGTGCCAACGCTCTTATTGATAAAAATTCCATCCCGCTCCTGTCGCTGGCTGAGGCAAAACAAAAGGGGATGGTGGACGACGTTGATCTCCGCAAGGCCTATCTTGATGACCTGAGAAAAAAGATCGATTTTGAACCAATTAAGAAAGCAAAATTAAAGATCGCCATCGACCTGCTTTATGGAACGGGCAGGGACTATCTGGACAGCGCTCTCAGGGACGCCGGTTGTGCGATTACGATCGTGCATGGACATCGCGACCCCCTGTTTGGCGGCCGTTCTCCCGAACCGTCCGAGGAAAATCTCGCGGAACTTTCAGAGGTGATGAAAAAGGGGCGCTTTGACCTCGGTCTTGCAGTCGACGGCGACGCGGACCGTTTCGGGATCGTTGACCCGGACGGGACATACATTAATCCGAATCAGGTCCTTGCCCTGGTCCTGGATTACCTTTGCCGCACACGGGGCTGGAAAGGCGGCGCTGCGCGCTCCATTGCCACCACCCATCTCATCGACGCGGTAGCCAAGAAACACGGCATTGAGGTGTACGAAACCGGAGTAGGATTCAAGTTCATCGGAGACCTGCTGGTGCAGGGTAAGATCATCTTCGGCGGCGAGGAAAGCGCGGGGATGACGATCAAGGACCACGTTCCGGAGAAGGATGGCATCCTTGCCTGCCTTCTGGTCGCGGAAATGGTTTCAAGCGAACGAAAAACGCTCAAAGACATGCTGAAGAGGCTCTATAAAGAAGTAGGCGTCATTTTAAACGACCGGGTCAATATACGCCTTACGGAAGCGAATCACGCGGCTGTGTATGCGCGACTCAGTCAGCCCCTGAACGAGTTCGGCGGACTCAGGGTCAAAGGCAAGAAGACCACCGCGGATGGGACTAAGTACATGCTCGAGGATGACAGCTGGGTTTTGATGCGCGCGTCAGGCACTGAGCCGGTGGTGCGGGTGTATGTCGAGTCCTCTTCAGAGGAACAGATTAAAGAATTGATTGAAGCCGGGAAAAAGTTCATATCAGGGCAGTGAGTTTATTGCGGATTGCGGATTTCGGATTGCGGAATGTAAATCTGGAATCTACAAACCAAATTGCGGAATGCGGAGTGCGGATTATTTAATCCGAAATCTACAATCCGAAATTCGAAATTGATTGGGTGTGACTTTGTTGCGGAATTCAGATTCTAAATCCGAAATCCGCAATCCGAAATCCGAAATTAATGGGGAGGTTCCATGAGCGAGATAATCGATGTGTATGCGCGCGAGGTGCTGGATTCGCGCGGTAATCCAACGGTGGAGGCCGATGTCATTCTCGAAAGCGGGGCGATGGGCCGCGCCATCGTTCCGAGCGGCGCGTCAACGGGCGAGCGCGAGGCCCTTGAGCTCAGGGACGGCGGTACGCGCTATCAGGGGAAGGGTGTCCAGAACGCGGTGAACAACGTGATCGAGGTGATCGGTCCTGCTATCATGGGCATGGATGCCATCGAGCAGGCAGTGATCGACCGGACCATGATCGACATCGACGGCACCGAGAACAAGGGCAAGCTCGGCGCGAATGCCATGCTTGCCGTTTCGCTTGCCGTGGCCAAGGCCGCTGCCGAGGATGCAGGCCTGCCGTTGTACCATTACCTCGGCGGCCCGAATGCCAGGGAACTGCCGGTCCCCATGATGAATGTGCTGAACGGCGGCG
>Ga0210377_10001980_pt1 | contig 18227 bp, 22 predicted proteins | sample PLM4_65_b1redo_FD_155480 | JGI IMG/M metagenome (GOLD analysis project Ga0210377, IMG submission 155480) | Groundwater sediment microbial communities from an aquifer in East River, Colorado, USA - PLM4_65_b1 redo | ecosystem: Environmental > Terrestrial > Soil > Riparian zone | place: USA: East...
AGATAGTCCGCACAGGGATGAGGCGGAGGAAAATACGCGGGGCAACGAGTCCGCATGAGGGAGAATTTGTAGTGCTATAATTTCCTTATGGAATTCATCTTCGAGTGGGATGCGCGAAAAGCGCGCACGAACCTTGAAAAACACAAGATCAGTTTTGAAGAAGCGCAAACCATATTTGTTGACCCGTTCCTTGTCACATTCCCTGATGAACTCCATTCTGATTCAGAAGAACGATTTATTAGTATTGGCATGTCAACACGGGAAAGAGTTTTGCTTGTTGTGCATACCGAACGGGAAGAAATCGGTGAACGTATCATAATCCGCATTATCAGTTGCAGAAAAGCAACAATATCCGAAAGAATAATCTATGAAGAAAAAGAATAACCATATCAAAGATGATGACATGCTCCCTGAATATGACTTCAAGGGCAAGAAGGGTGTGCGCGGGAAATATGCCAAAGCCTTGAAGCAGGGGTATTCGATTCGAGTGACCAATGAAGATGGGACTGTCACGGTCAAGCAATTTGTGCCGCAAGAGAATGCGGTTGTGCTTGACCCTGATGTGAAAGTCTATTTTCCTGATTCGGAGAGTGTCAATCATGCACTGCGGTCATTGATTGAGTTAATTCCTCAAAGAGGTGGGAGGCAAGTCGCGCAAAAGAAAGCCAGATACACTGCAAAGTAAGTCGATGTGAATTACAGCCCTCACAGGCGAGGATGAGGCGGAGAGTATAATTCTCCCAATGGAACCTTCGGCAGATTTAGTTACTTACAGTTACAAGCAGGGAAAACGTGTTCTTGAAAAGCGGGAAACGAATACTCTCAAGGAACACGGTCAATTTCTTACTCCTCCTTCTATCGCTCGTTATATGGCAAAGCAATTGGGACAAATTCAAAACGGTGCATCCCTATTCCACACTTTGGGAAACAAATCTGTTTGCTGAAGAATTTCCAATGATACAGGAGACCAGAATTGCCTAGCAAACACAACAAACTTGAAGTCGCGATTGCGGAAGATTTTGGTCCACGCTTTGCGCCAGGTGCAAAACTCATTTATATTGATGACACAGCAAAAAAGACTTTGGTTCTTGAGGAAGCCGCTTTTGCCAAACTTGGCATCCCTGTTTCAGAGCATGGCAAATTCCCCGATGTGATTTTGTATGACTCAAAGCAGAAATGGTTGTTCCTGATTGAGGCTGTGACCGCGCACGGTCCTATTTCTCCAAAACGCCATATTGAACTCGAGAAACTCTTTGGGAAGTGCAAGGCTGGCAAAATCTATGTGACAGCTTTTCTGGATTTCGCCACCTACAAAAAATACGCGAGTGATATTGCGTGGGAGGCCGAAGTGTGGATTGCAGAGATGCCTTCGCACATGATTCATTTCAATGGAGATAAGTTCTTGAGACCGAGATAGTCCGCTCGAGCGGACTTCATAGGAATAGCCTGCGGGATAATAATCCACAGGCGGGGATGAGGTGGAGCGGATAAGCGGGGCGACGAGTCCGCGCGAGGGGAAAATGAGGGAAAATGCGGGGAGTATAATTCAAGGCAATCTTCGTCCGAAGAAGCAAGCTGGTTGGGGATGCCAGTCATTCGTAAAGTGGATGAGTTACTTCATGAACATCCTTGATGTCAGAACCGTGATCCTTAGTTATGTTGTCAGCAATGCCATAAGTGCAGTTGTCATATTCTTCCTGTGGCTGCAAAACCACAGGCGCTTTGCAGGGCTTGGCTTTTGGCTGGCTGATTTCGTTATGCAATTTATCGCGTTGTGGTTGGTGGTATTACGCGGCAGTGTGCCAAATTTTCTATCCATGACGGTTAGTAATACGCTGATCATTGGCGGGACAATTCTTCTTTTTATGGGGCTCGAACGTTTTATTGGGAAAGTCAGTACGCCAGCTTACAATGCCATCCTGTTGGCAATATTCATTCTTATCCATTCCTATTTTGTTTATGTCCATCCCAACCTGGATGCGCGCACCATCATTTTATCGGCGGGGGTGTCCGTGATCTGTTTCCAGTGCAGCTGGCTCCTGTTGCGCAGGGTGGATGCAGAAATGCGTCCCATCACGAGCGGAGTTGGCCTGGTCTTTGCAGGTTATTCCCTGGTCAGCATTGCCCGTATTGTTGTGAATCTGGCTTTCCCTTCGGATAACAATTTCTTCAACTCCAATTTATTCGATGCCTTGCTGGTCATGACGGACCAGATGCTTTTTATCGTCCTTACGTTCAGCCTGTTCCTGATGGTCAACCGCCGTCTGTTTACTGATTTGGAGCGCGACATCACGGAACGCAAGCGCGTGGAGGAAGGGCTGAGGTTGAGCGAGGAAAAGTTTTTCAAGACATTCCATTCCAGTCCCGATGCCATCATCCTTTCCCGTTTGACCGATGGCTGGTTTGTGGAAGTTAACGAAGGCTTTTCCCGTATTACGGAATATTCGCGCGAAGAGGCCCTTGCCAGTTCCTCAATAAATTTGAATATTTGGGCGAACCCACGTGACCGGGAAGAATGGATCACTGCCCTGTTGCAGAGCCAAAGAATCCATGATCATGAATACGATTTTCGAACAAAGTCCGGCAAAATAATAAATGGCATTTGTTCAGGGGAAATCATCCAAATTGACGGTGAAGCATATGTGCTCTCGGTGATTCATGATATCACCGAACGCAAACGCGCCCATGAAATACTGCGCAGAAGTGAGGAAAGATTTCGGCAATTGATCATATCCGCTCCGGATGCAGTCATCGGCGTTAATCAAGATGGGAAGATAATATTCGCCAATGTGGAAGCAACCAGACTATTCGGTTATCAGGTCGATGAATTGCTGGGCAGGGATGTTGATCTATTAATTCCAATCCATATTCGGGCTGCTCATTCCATCCATCGTGCGGGTTACGCTGCAAACCCCACTACTCGTCCGATGGGAACAGGGATGGAAATCATTGCCATGTCTAAGGATGGCGGCATTGTTTTAGTGGATATTAATCTCAGTCATTTGGATACGGAGGATGGCCTGCTCGTTATAGCTTTTATTCGTGATATCACCAAACGCACGCAGACAGAAAAGAAGGTGCAGCAGTTATCACGCGCTACTGAGCAAAGCCCTGCTTCCATCGTGATCACAGATATTGAGGGAAAAATCGAATACGTCAACCCTCGCTTTACACAGGTCACAGGATATCGTTTGGAGGAAGCGGTCGGAAAAAATCCGCGTATTCTGAGAACCGATCAGACACCCCGGGAGACACACGAGGAACTATGGAGGACGATAACCGCCGGGAAAGAATGGCGCGGCGAATTTGTCAATCGGAAAAAGAATGGTGAATTGTATTACGAGTCGGCAAGTATTTCACCAATCATCGATGCTTATGGTGTTACAACCCATTATGTTGCCGTAAAGGAGGATATCACCGAACGCAAGAAGGCGGAAGCAAAGATCCAACTCCTGCAGGCCGAATTGCGTGAGCAAGCCATCCGGGACCCTTTGACAGGCCTGTATAATCGCCGCTACTTGTATGAAACATTGGGGCGCGAACTGGCGCGTGCTGAACGGGAAAATTATCCCATTAGCTTTGTGGTTATTGATATCGATCATTTTAAGGATGTAAATGATAAGTTCGGACACGATGCCGGTGACGCAATTTTGCAGAAACTGTCAAGCCAACTCATGAGTCAGACTCGCTACGGTGACATTGTATGCCGTTATGGGGGAGAGGAATTTCTGGCAATTCTGCTCAATGTAACAGCTGAAGTTGCTTATCAGATCACTGAAAGGTGGAGGCTGTCATTCCTTGGATCAACACTCCTTTTGGATCACTATGGCGCTGGCGCCAAGGCCACCATTTCCTGTGGAATATCAGAATTTCCAATACATGGAAAGACAGACAAAGAACTTATCACCAGGGCGGATAAAGCGATGTACCAGGCCAAGGCAACTGGACGCAATCGCGTGGTTGTATGGCGTAGTGAATTGAAAGGATAATCAGTTGTTATTCGTGAAATGAGATAGGGCGACGAGTCCGCACGAGGGGATATAATCCAGAAAACCAATCGGAGGCTTTCATGAAAAGCGGCAAATGTCCCAAATGTGGTTTGTCCAATGTCTATTTCAAGGAATACGCGCTGGACGCGGTCAATCTGGATGGAAAACGGGTTGAGTACGTGGACTACGTCTGCACCGATTGCGGATATTTTGAAACATACATCACCGACAAGGATGCCTTGAGCAAGATCCTCACTCGCACCGGGGAATTGGGGGATTGGAGGAAGGCGCGCTGATGAATTGGAAATGGAAAAGTCTTTAATGCCTGCCTGTAAAATCAAATATTTTCAAACGAAAAGCCGTCAGTACCTTATTCATACTGACGGCTAATTGAAATAGGCGGTTACACAAAAGAATCAAGGCTTTGCGGGGTGGATCACAATTCCCTTCACTTTGACGCCTCCGCTGGCAGGATCGCGCGGTGCGATGATCGTCACACGCGAACCTACTTCCAGAGTTTCTGCGCGTTCGGCTGGCAGGAGTTTTGTCTCACTGGTGATGGCAAATGTAAACGTATTCCCATCTTTATCCTGAATGGTAATGCTTGAACCCTCGGTGTATTCAGTCACAATGCCGACACGATGAACCTTGTTTGGCTTACCCGGAATCACCATCACCGATCGGGCAACAAGATCTCCATTTGCGTCGTGAATGGCCTGTACCATGGCAGTCATGCCAGGTTGAATTCCGCGCGGCGCAGATTTTTTCGAGCCGGGGAATTTCATGCGGGTATCCGCGGTCAGACCAATGGTCACGGATGAACCGTCGCGCAGTGTCAGGGTGATACTGTCCAGATCCAGGGCGGTAACTGTCCCTTTGAAATTTTTATATTTGCCTTGCGGTTTGTCGGCCTGCTTGACATTGTCATTCAGTTTATCTGGCTGCTTGTTGGGTTTGTCATCAGCTTTTTCAGTAGCTTTCGCACCGGGAGTCTTTGTGGTTTTAGCATCAGTCAGGCTGGCAGGGCTGGCAAGTACCTGGGTTGATGCGAACAGCAACGTCAGACACAGGAACAAAAACAACAGAATACGATATTTTTTCATCTTATCCTCCAAACGGTTATGGTTCGTACGTGATCGTTAATAGGGCAGTCATCTCGTTCCCATCTTCATCGCTGACGATGATTTCGATGAGATTCGGTCCTTCCTCAAGAGATTCAGTGGCTTTGAAATGCCCGTCAGCGCCTACGATGAGGATCTCCTCATTGATGCTGATGACAGCTCCGGCTGGGGCAGACCCGACCACATCCACTTGATGAGTGTTGACCACAGCTTCATCCAATGGCGAAAGGACTTGAAGCCAGAGATTTCCGGTTGTGCCCGAAATGTTGACAACTGTTGATTGAATCACCGTTGTCGGAATCACCTCTTGAGGCGCGGCTGTGACCGAGATTGGGTTATTCGATGGTAGGGGGGATCCCGTTAAAGGAGCCACCGTAGGTGTTGGGGTACATGCGGCAAATATTAAGGTCAATGCAAGGGTTAAATATTTCTTCATAATTTTAGGCATGACGAACCTGGATGAGGCAAGTTACAAAGAATCGGCGTACCTGTAACCAATTCGTCCCCATTTGTGGCAAAATAGGCTTCATGACCCAACAAGAGATCATCCAAAAAACGGTCCAATATATAAAGCAGGAATTCTCGGACGATTCGTCCGGTCACGATTGGTGGCATATTTATCGCGTGTGGAAGAATGCCATCACCATCTGCGAGCACGACGCGGAGCGGGCGGACTCCTTCATCGTGCAACTCGCCGCCCTGCTCCATGACCTGGACGATTGGAAGTTCAACGACTCTGCGGACGCAGCCCCGCTTCGCGCCAGGGCGTGGCTTGAATCCTGCAACCTGGACGTCCCCTCCACTGACAGAGTCTGCGAGATCATCGAGCATATCTCCTTCAAAGGTGCAGGGGTCGAAAACAAAATGGACTCGCTCGAAGGCCTCATCGTGCAGGATGCCGATAGGCTCGATGCCATCGGCGCCATCGGTATCGCGCGTGCCTTCGCCTATGGCGGCTACAAGAACAGACCGTTGTACGATCCCGACTCTCCCCCACAGATGCACGCCACCTTCGAACAATACAGGAACAGCAAAAGCGCGACCATCAATCACTTTTATGAAAAGTTACTTTTACTCAAAGGTATGATGAACACTCCCACCGCAAAACGGATCGCTGAAGAAAGGCATAAAGTGATGGTTCAATATCTCGATCAGTTCATGAATGAATGGGAAGGGAAAGATGTTTGAAATAACCCCTGCATGGAGATCCACCTTCCCGCAGGCACATGTCGGGGTATTGGTGATGAAGGATGTCGTCAACCCGGCCCATCACCCACTGCTGGAAAAACAGAAAGCGGACCTGGAGGCAGAGTTGCGCGCCCGATTTGCAGGGCAAGACCGCGCCGCGCTGGCGAGTCATCCCGTTTTGCATGCCTATGGCGAATACTATCGGCGTTTCAAGAAGACCTATCACGTGCAGCTCCAACTCGAATCCATTGTGATGAAGGGAAAGTCGATCCCGAGCGTGGCGTCTCTTGTGGAAGCGATGTTCATAGCTGAAATAAAGAACATGTTATTGACCGCCGGACATGACCTGGGTGTTCTGCATTTGCCGCTCACGCTCGATGTGTCAAAAGGCACGGAAAGTTATACCCTGTTGCGTGGAGAGGAGCAGGTCCTCAAACCCGGCGACATGATGATTAGTGACGCGCTCGACATTGTCTCGAACATCATCTATGGTCCCGACCAGCGGACACAGATCAACGCCAATACGCGCAACGTCGTGTTCACGGTCTATGCACCCACAGGAATTGGAGAAAAAGCGGTGGCGCAGCATCTGCAGGATATTCGCGATCTTGTGCTGGTGATCGCGCCTCAAGCGCAGGTGGAATTGCTCGAAGTTTATGGCGGGGATCAATAAAGGAACAGGCAGGAGAGGATGATTACTTTTCGACCGATGAATTTGGAGACCGATGCGGCTGACATGACACGCATCCACAGTTTCGCAACCATAGAACCAATCACTGAGCAGACCATTCGGGATTGGTGGACGTTACGCAAGGATGAGTTCCGCGTCACAACACTGGCATTCGACCAAAACGGCAAAGCGATTGGCTATTGGGATGTGGATCGTGAAACCTGGATGCAATCCGGTCGTTTTTGGTTCAAGGTGATCGTCGCGCCGGAGGTCCGTAATCAGGGACTTGGCTCGCGGATGTTCAAGGATGCGTTGCGCGTGGCGCGTGAACAAGGAGCGACACATCTTGAGAGCAGTGTTCGTGAAGATGATCCTACATCTTTGCGCTTCATTGAAAAACGCGGCTTCAAGATCGAATATCATGCATTTGCATCCGCACTTGACCTGACATCCTTCAACGAACATCGCTTTGACGATCTGCTGGCACGCGTCCATGCGGATGGATTCCGATTCTTTTCACTTGCTGAGGCGGGTCTCACAGATGAGAATAAACACAAGCTCTATGAGGTCAACCGGGAGTCCGCCCTCGATAATCCCGGCAACGGTGGCATCTTCCCCGATTTCTACGCCTTCTCGAAAAATGTGTTCGATGCTTCCTGGTTCCGCGCTGATACACAGATCATTGCTGCTAACGCGGACCGTTGGGTGGGTCTCGCGGCGATCGGCATTTACCCGGAAGACAATCATGCCTGCAATGCCTTCACCGGAGTCTTGCGCGAATACCGCGGCCGTGGGCTTGCCCAGGCATTGAAACTCCAAACAATCCTGCTCGCAAAAAGGGAGGGCGTCCGCCACATCCGCACCAACAACGACTCACAGAACGCGCCCATGCTGGCGATCAACCGCAAGCTTGGCTACCAGCCTGAACCGGGAATGTACCGCATACTTTGCACACTCTAGTCGATTGATGAATCCAGCCAGGAAAGCATCTCTGCTCCTTCGTTTCTACCGCGCCCAACAGCGAAGATTTCCATCCATCCTGTGGCAGGGAGACACGTCGCGCCGCGAGATTGCGCTCACCTTTGACGACGGACCGCATCCAAAAGACACACCGCAAGTTCTGGACATACTGGCGAAGCATAACGTCCGTGCGACGTTCTTTTTGATTGGACAAACTGTGGAGCAGTACCCGCTCCTTGTAAAACAAATTCATCAAAGCGGACATCAACTCGGAATTCACTGTTATCGTCATCTCCCTTTTCAACTTGAAAAACCATCAACCCTTCGCATACAACTTGACCACACAAAAAATATCATTGCAGATGCCTGTGGCATTTCGCCTGAAACCATACGAGACTTGCGACCGCCGTATGGCGCTTTTACACCCAAAATATTATCCATGCTCACCGAGTGGCATTATCGTCTTGTAATGTGGAATAACATCCCACCACATTGGATGCAACCTGTCAGTTGGACAATCAAACAAGTTTTTGAACATGTTGTCCCTGGCTCGGTCATCGTTTTGCACGATGGACATGGACATGGGACAAAGGTTGCGCAAATCGTTGATACAATACTCCCAAAACTAAAAGCATTGAATTTCAAATTTGTCACGACCGAAAACATGGAAAGGATGACAGTTCATGGGAAATGATCCGGTCTCTTTCGTGGGGGCGTGGAGACTCGTCACATTTGAATTTCGCAAGGCGGATGGGAGGGTAATTTATCCCTTCGGCGAACAAGCACAGGGTTCGATCATTTACACGGAAACAGGCCGTTATTCCGCGCAGTTGATGCGGAAGGATCGTCCAAAATTCAAATCCGGGGATCAAATGAAGGGAACGGTCGCAGAGATCGAATCCAATTACAAAGGCTGTATTTCCTATTTCGGGACGTACAAAATCAACGATGAAAAAAGCATTATTATTCATCACGTCGAAAGTTCGATCTTTCCGAACATGGAAGGGACTGACCAGAAACGATTTTTCGAGTTGACAGAGAATCGCCTGACATTGAAAACGCAGCCCATACGGCTTGACGGTGAAAAGGCTGTGGGCATTCTGCAATGGAAAAAATTGGATAGCTGTTGATTGATGCAAGGATTGCCTCAAAATAACAATCAGCAACCCGATACGCAATTACACGTAGGCATAATTGGCACGATGAGTCAAAATTCGTTTTTGTTTTGGGAAGGGAAATAATGTCCAAGAATCAGTTGTGGTCGCGCTGGACACTGGCAAATGCGTTCAGCGAACTGTTCGGTCTCGGGTTAACTTTTCTCATTACTGGTCTTGTCTTTTCAAAGCTGGATAGCCAGCAGACATTGACCAGTATTTTATTGTCTTTCATTTTTGCAGTGGCAAGCGGTGCAATTGAAGCCACGTTCGTTGGACTCGCGCAATGGTGGGCAATGAGTCCATGGTTCCCGACGATCGAACGCTTCGCGTGGTGGCGCGGGACAATGGTCGGTGCATTGACCGCGTACGTGCTGGGATACCTACCTTCAACATTGATGAGCATGGGTGAAGCATCCGCTTCAAACGCCCCGGTAACTGAACCCATACAATGGATCGTTCTTCTGCTCGCGGCTGGGATGGGCGCGGTCGGCGGTATTGTGCTGTCTTTCGCTCAGTGGCTTGCCATGCGCGGAAAAGTCAAACGCGCAGGCTTGTGGATTCCCGCCAACATGCTGGCATGGACGTTTGGCATGCCCGTCATTTTCTGGGGAATCGACTTGGCGTTCAAGATGTCTGCGTTGTGGCAGTCCGTGTTATTGATGGCAGGAACATTATTCGTCGCTGGCGCGCTCGTTGGCGGTATCCATGGGCTGTTTCTTGTGAGGCTGGCTGAGAATAACGATAAGAGTTACCGCTTGTCTCATTAATAACTCACCTTACGCAGTTCTGCTCAAAGGCGGTCTGTGACCGCCGTATTTGTTTGTTCTACATCTATTTCAGTTGAGCCGCAGGGTCTGTGACCCTGCGGGAGCATAAAAGTGCGTAAGGTCACTTAATAAGTTAACTTTTCTCATGGATTTGTAGGCCGAAATTCAAATATCAAGTTAAGTAAATTATGCGGCACTCTGTAGTGCCATGCTACCCATTCACGAGGGGGAAGCTTCACAGTTCGACCCGCGCACACGCCTGAATCCGCAATTGCATTTTTAGAAATAATGTTCTATAATCTGAGTGTTCTTATCCGATTCAACCCAAGGAGACAATCGTATGAGTTCACTTGATAAAGCTGTCCAAACCCAATTAGATAACATTCAAAAGAAAACTGGTAAATCATTCGATGAGTTGGCAGTGATTATCCAAAAAAGTGGCCTGATCAAACACGGCGAGATACGAGACTATCTCAAGCGCGAACTGAGTCTCGGTCACGGCGACGCGAACGCGTTGGTTCATGCGGTCTTAAAGTCCGACGGTCAACGCGCCGCAGAAGACAAATCCACAGATTCAGTGTTGGATGAAATTTATTCAGGCGCGAAGGCAGGCTTCCGCCCCATACACGACAAGTTAATGAAAGAGATCAGCAGACTCGGCGAGTTCGAGATCGCGCCGAAGAAAGGTTATGTCAGTCTGCGGCGCAAGAAACAATTTGCCATGATCGGACCCAAGACCAACACGCGCTTCGAAATGGGCATCAATGCGAAGGACTTCAAGAAAAACGTGCGCCTGCTCGAACAACCCAAGGGGAGTATGTGCAATTACATCGTCAACCTCACCGACGCAAAGGAAGTGGATGCAGAACTGGTCGCGTGGCTCAAATCCGCTTATGAAAGCGCAGGGTAACTCATGGAGAAAATGATCAAACAGGAAGATTATCTGAACAACCTTTTCAGTTTATTGGATGAGACATTCGACAATACACACGGCCATTATCTGGATAAGGATACGTCTCTCTTTCGGACCCTTGAAACTGTTTCCGCGCAAGAGGCATCCATCCCCGTTGGAGGCAAGTGCGCCTCCCTCGCCGCGCAGGTCGCGCATGTCACGTTCTACATGGAAGTGCTGGAACGTTACGTTTACTACAACGACACCAGCCGGGCGGATTGGGGAGAGATCTGGCGGACAGTGGAAAAGGTCACGCCTGAAGAATGGGACGAATACATACGCAAGCTTAAGGATACCTACCACCGTATCGAGAAAATGTTCCATGACAACCCCATCTGGAACGAAGACTCCATCGGCGGCTCGATGGCAATTGTCATGCACACTGCCTACCATCTTGGGGAGATCCGTCAGGCGCTTTGCACCTTGAAATAATATGGACTGGAAGAACTGGATCATCGTCATTCTGGTTGTGTTCACCGCAGGCTGGATGCTGTTCGATGGTTCCCGCGCGCTGATCGTTGGCGATTACATCACACCAAAGACCGGTGAATATGCAGGTCAATTGGGACCATGGTCGAATTTGGTACAAGCGATCGGGATCGAGCCGCGTTCAACTTTGATGAAATCCATTTTTGTGGCATATGGTTCGATAGCGCTCGCCATCGTTGTTTGCTTCGCACTTGGTCAATCCTGGGGACGCCCGGCACTGATTGTTGCGTGCATTTTGGGATTATGGTTTTTGCCGTTTGGCACAATTGCAAATATCATTGTACTGATCCTGCTATCCACCAAACGGGGTTGAAATATAGCCCTGCGGAAACATGACCAAAACATCTCGTTATCGCCAGCGCCATTCATGATCAACCGGTTGTGAGATATTTGGAGGAAGTCAGATAAGTTCACTTTGGAAAGGAGTTGATAGATGACTCAACAATCTGAATCAACCACAGTTAAAGGACAGGTACAATACTTAAACCCGGATTCCCTCAATAAGAACCCGGCTTTCACGAACGTTATAGTCGTCAGTGGGCCTGTAAAGACTGTGTATGTGGGCGGGCAAGATGCCGTGGATACATCTGGAAAAATTATAGGTAAGGGCGACCTCAAGGCACAGACTGAACAGATTTTGCAAAACATCCAGGCGGCCCTGGCCGCAGGCGGTGCTCAACTGGAGAACGTCATCAAGTGGAACCTTTACATTCTCCAGGGGCAATCTCTTAGGGAGGGCTTTGAGGTCTTCCAACGTATCTGGGGAAACCGACCTAACCCGCCTGCCATCTCGGTAATGTTCGTAGCGGGACTGGCACATCCTGATTTTTTAGCAGAGATGGACGCAATTGCTGTGATCCCGGAATAGGAAGGGGAATACCTTGACCCCTACTCGTCCCCGCCACCCCATGCCAGACTTTATTCGAGATGCACTCAATGAACGCGGATTGATGGATGCTTATCGGTCACGCCCTGCATACCAGCAAAATGATTACATTGGCTGGATCACGCGCGCCAGGCTGAACCCAACGAGGCAAAAACGCTTAAAACAAATGTTGGATGAACTTGAAGGCGGGAAAGTTTATATGAAGATGAAGTGGCATCCGAAGTAAATCAAGTGACGGTCACCCGCTTCGCGAAAGTGACCGTCACTTTTTTGTTTAATCAGCAGGAACTGGCTCTGCCTCCGCATCGGCGTCCGCTTCATTCGCGGACTGGGAGTTGGCGCGGCTTACGAAAAGCAACGCTGGTGTCAGGAGCAGTCCCGAAGTCACGAGTGATGCAACCGCGGAGCCCACCGCGGCGATCACCGCGACAATGGGTCCGCCCATCACCTGCCCGATGGCATCCACCTGTCCGAACATCGAGTGAACCGTGGCGCGGATTCTCGAGTCAAGTTTCTTGTTGACCCACACGGTTTGCAGAGGTCCTGCAATGTCGCGCAAAACGGCAATGGACAGATACAGGCCCAGGCTTAGTAACAGAAGCGACGAGAGGGCGAATCCGATCAATGAAACGGAAATGAGTCCCGTTACGATCAACATCGCGCGTCCGATCGCGATCGGACTACTCGTATCCACGCGTTTTTCGACAAAACGGACAGCGAAAATGGTGAGGACCGTTGCGATGATTCGTAGAACTGCAAAGAACGCCACCTGGTTGCCCCCAAAGATGACGGGCAGTTCAAACGTATCGAGCAGGTGCTTGACCCATAGCCGATCAAAGCCTTCACTGTAAATTCCGTAGAACAAGCCAACACCGACGATACTCATCAGGCGGGGTTTCGAGCGGACGGCATCCGTGCCTTGTTTGAAAGTGTGCCACATATGTTGCCATGTGTTGCGGTCTTCGCGCGGCGTGGGATGAAAACCCGTTTCAGGCATGACGACCATGAGCGTGAACCCGATCAGGGTCACGCCGATCCCGCCGACCTGGAGCGGCAACGCAACATTGTTCGCGCCGACAAGCGTGGCGAGCCCCATTCCGATGAGCGCTGCGAACAAGCCGACCTGGGTTGCGCGAAGAAATAATTTATTGGCATCGTCTTCGCCGACCTCATCTGTGATCCAGGCTTGTGTGGCACCTGATGTAAAGGTGTAGCCCAAACCCCAAATGACTTGTGCAAGAAGGATGGGCAGGAACGACGGAAAGAAACCTTCGACGAGAAAACCCAGTCCCATCAGGACATACCCAATGATGATGGATAGCCTGCGCGAATACACATCTGCGACGATACCTGTCGGCACTTCGAAGAGGAACGCCGATATTTCAAGCGTTGTGCCGACGAGGATCAGTTGGACAGGTGTCAGTCCGGCAACGGTGGCTTCATACAACGATGTGACAACGAACATCATCGAGAAGAACGCAGACGCGCTGAATTGAATGAACAGATAAACGAACCTTGCGTTTAACTTTAAGTTGCGAAACATATTTACCTTTGTTAAGATTATGTCATTGCGAGGAGGGCGCAGCCCGACGAAGCAATCCCTCGCGAAATGGGAGATTGCTTCGCCACCCCTCGACTACGCTGTCAAAGAACGGCGGCTCCACCTAAACGGCTCGCAATGACGGAAAAGAATCAGGCAGGAATTTCTCCTTCGTGCCAGGATATATTGTTGAAGAATACGATTTTCATATTGATCTCCTTGCCCCACCCTGCCCTCCCCAAATCCAATGGATTTGGGGAGGGTGTCCCGCCGAAGGCGTGGACGGGAGGGGTTTATACGATCCCATAAACATTTGAATGTTTCTTCGGGAACAATGAGTTAATGACCGCACGCGTTCCGTAGTTATCCCACCAGCAATCAGGGAAGGCGAATTTTAACTCGTCAAAACTGCGATAGCCGAACAGGATTTGCAGGAAGGTCAGCGCCGGGAAACCTGCATTGCCATGGTCAGCATGGTCCGGTTTCCACGGTTCGATACCGGTGATACGTCCATGCTCGAGCGTAAGTTTGATGCCTTTCGGATACATGCCGATCAAAAATTCACCGCTATGACCGCAAACGACGGACTCAGCCAGTCGCTTTTCGAGCACCGGCTTGATGCGATGCAGGAACCCGATCAGGTCAGGCACGCGCAGATACCAGGCGTAGGGGGCATGGACATGCGGAAGCCCATCTCCCATCACTTCGTAGGATGGATGCTGTGCACCGAGAACAAAACCAAACGTGGTGCAGGTCTTGTTCTCGACCTTTGCATATTCCTGTCCGACCTCCCACAAATATCGCACAACGCTGGGAGTCACTTCGAGCCATGAGATGCCGGGCTGTATCTCGTATTGGAACATGTTCGCGCCTGTCATCCCCAAATGTGAGGCGTGGACAAGATATCCGACCGGTTCATGTGTATCCGCGCGTTCGATCACGCGGAATTCACGACGCTGGAGGTTGTCCCTGCTCATCTCATACAGGTTGTTGTGCCATTGCGCTTCCGTCCAATTCGCACTGACCATGTTGCGCCTGCATTCATGCTCATATACCGACATCATGAAAGGAATGTCGTTCCCTTCCGCAGGGCGGACTTGGAATTTTTCGTTTTCGCCGTCCTTCAATTTGGGTACTTGAAAACCAAAACGACATCCACCCAGGTTAAGCGCAAACTCGTAACCGAACTGCCGGTAAAAAGTTGGAATGCCTGTAATGCTCTGCACGATGAGTCCGCGTTCGACGCACCATTGATGGACAACATCGAACTGTGCACGTACAAGTCCTTTACCGCGATACTCTGATAGCGTACCAACCAACTCGGGTCTTCCCACACCGAACTCAATTCCTTCATATGACCATATCTGTGGGATCAGATTCAATGATGAGACGATCCGCCCACTGGAGGTTTCCTCGACGATCGTAAAATCATCTGGTTTTAAAGTCGAATGTGGGCGCGTCAACAGATCGCGCGTCCATGTAGCGACGCGCCGGCCATCCTCTGCATCCTCGCCGTGAATGCGACCATTGAATTCAGCAAGCGCCTCCCCGTCGGCTGGCGATGCGTGGCGAAGGATGAGTCCATCGCCAAGGTCACGTATGATTTTTTTCGTTTGAGTTAACATAATCCTGTCCTACCGGGCAACTGCCCAATATCCGATAGGACAGTTGCTTATAATAAGGCTTTCACTTGATTGATGGCGGATTCGGGATCCTTGAAATGGATCCCCGTCATGCCGACCGTTTCACAAGCCTTAACGTTGACCATGAAATCATCGACGAATACCGCCTCATTTGCCTTGACTTGAAGTTGCTCCAAAGCCATGTGATAGATCTTCGGGTCAGGTTTTGCCACACCCACCTCTGCCGAGATGGTCATGTGGTGGAACGCATCATCGAATTTTTCCCGGATGATGTATTTGCGCAGTCCGCTCCAGGCATTGCTAATGAGGCCAACTTTATAGCTCGGCTTGAGCGACCTGAGAAAATCAAGGATCTCCCGGTCGATGATGTCACCGCCGAAAAACTCATCCCTTACGCGTTCGTATTCTTGAACAGGCTGTTTGAGCATACGCATAACATTATGCCAATGCTCTTCTTCAGTGATCTGTCCAGTTGTCGCGCGCGCCGCCGAGACGTTGGTGCCAAAACCAAAGACAATCTTTTCGAGTTCCTCATAGTCCATACCGAATTTCTCGGCAAGACGCTGGCGCGGTGACTGATACTCAGTGCGTACGATGACGCCGCCGAGGTCAAAGAATACAGCGCGAATAGCCATTTACTTATCGGAAACTTCCATCAAGGTTCCGGACCACAGGCCCTTTTCGATACTGATATGGCAGCTTGAGCATGAAATTTGCAATTGAGTTCTCCTTGAAAATATTTTATCCATCCAAAAGAACCGCGGGGATCCGCCATCCGTGAATGTTACTTCCTGGAACCAGACTTTTTCCCTGCGGCGGGTTTCTTTGCAGGCGCGCCTGATTTACCGGATGGCTTCTCCGCTTCTTTTTTGGACGCAGACTTGCCCGCCGCTTTCCCGGCAGTTTTCTTCCCTGCAACTGCCCCCGCCCTGGACTCGGCTCCGGCAACGGGAGCAGGTTCAGGCGTGGGTGATGAGGCGGCCACAAGTACGGCTGTTGTCTCCAACGCCTTGAGCGCATCCTGCCAGTTGGGGTAGAACATTTCCATCTTCTGGTGGGCAATGGGTGTGGCACGCCGGCAGCGCGGACAATGCGCGTCGTAGTGACTCAAATTTTCCGCCTGCATTTTTTGCAACCCGGCAAGTATTTCATTGCGGCTGATCGCATATGGCATCTGGCAAAACGAACAACGTATGTTCATGGATTCTCCTTTGTTGGTACGCCAAGTATAGTCCATTCCATAATTTACACGACAGACTAAATTGACTCTACAGCCAATTCCTTCCCGGGGCGCATTTCCTTTTCATACTGGTTGTACTGCCTCTGCACACGCATCCCCGCGCGTTCGTACAAGCGCAGCGCGCCGGTGAGATTTTGTGAATCCACGCCCAGACCGGCGCGTTTTCTTCCATCCGCATGGAACGCGGCAAAAGCATGTTTGAGCAGGGTATATCCAACTCCGCGCTTCCGCCAGGCGCGACGCACGCCCAATTCACTAACCCAGCCACATTCAGAATCTTCGGAGTCTTCGCGGCGGCAGATGCTTATCCCTACAATTTCACTGCCTTCCACTGCCACAAACCAAAAACGCGGATCGTAACCGGGTTCCTCAATGAAATTATGTTTGAAATCAGCCAGTCCTTTTTCAAACGGCGGGGCGATGAATCCAAAATGATCCTTGAAAGAATCAACAACAGCCAGGTAGACTGCTTCGACTTCGGTTTCGGGATTATACGGGCGTATTGTGATCCCATCGGGGACTGGCGGTACTTCGGGCGTTGAGTCCAGATCTGTGATCATGCGATAGTATGAGCGGATATGTTTCCATCCAAGTTGCTCAAAGAGCGCCAGCCCCGCTTCATTGTTGGCTTGAGTGCCGGAGCGCGGAGCAACGCGTAAATCAGGCATACACTTTTCCAGCGCATTGCGGGCACGGTCCTCCGCCCAGGTGAGGATGTGACTGCCAATGCCTTTGCCCCAATGTTCGGGATGCACACATCCGAAGACCCACGGATGAACAGGCGGCTCATGATTGAGCCAGCATTCAACAAAAGCAACCAGGCTGTGATCCGGCGCAAAGATCAAACGAATGTCAGTCTCCGGGTTGAAACCATCGTTGAGCCAGTCCAGACGAAGCAATTCAGGGTCAAGCAGATCGTCGCATCCGTTCAAATGCTGTGAATGAATATTCAGCAGGTCAACGGCGATTTTGTAATCTTCAATCTTGCCGCTGCGGGCTGTGTATCCCGCAGGCAACTGAAGGATGTCTTGTTTTTCAAGTATTAGGTTCATGGTATTTCCTTTTCTTTGTTACTCTTGTTCCAATTCACGCCCGGGGCGCAACTCCTTCTCATATGTGACAAATTCGCTGGCCGCGTGCATGCCTGCCTTGATATAGAGACGGGTGGCGCCTGTCGGGTTTTCCGCATCCACGCCCAGACCGATGGTCCGCGTGCCGCGTTTGTAGAATTCACCAAACGAGTGGATGAGCAATGCTTCACCCAGACCGCGTTTTCGCCACGGACGGCGGACTCCCAATGTGCCGATCCAGCCGATCCCCATGCGATAACGGTTTTGTGAAAAGCCCGCGATCTGGTCGCCATCCCAGGCGATCATCCACAAGGTGGGATCGAAATCCGTGCGGCCAAATTTGCCAAGTTCCCATCTTTCAAATGGGACATCATGGCTTCCCCAGTGATCGCGAAAGGATTCATTCTGTGCCTGCCACACCGCGCGATTGTGTTCGTTTTTGATAAATGGGCGCAACTCAATGCCTTCCGGCCAGGCGACCGCCACGGGAGGAGCTTCAAGATCGATCTGCATCCGCCAGTGAAAACGAATGGGATGATATCCAGCGTCCTCATG
>Ga0210377_10001981_pt1 | contig 18226 bp, 15 predicted proteins | sample PLM4_65_b1redo_FD_155480 | JGI IMG/M metagenome (GOLD analysis project Ga0210377, IMG submission 155480) | Groundwater sediment microbial communities from an aquifer in East River, Colorado, USA - PLM4_65_b1 redo | ecosystem: Environmental > Terrestrial > Soil > Riparian zone | place: USA: East...
CCACCCGTTCTTCTCGCCGAACACCGCGCCCGCCTCGCCGAGGCGCGCGTCGAGCGGGCTCAGCCGGCGCGCGCGGGCCCACTCGTTCTCGTCGTGGGGGTAGCGCAGCGTGTAGTAGTACTTGTACGACTCGCGCGCGCGCTCGGCGGCGTACGCGCGGTCCGCATAGACCGGTCCGAACCGGCGGACGTTCATCTCGGTCACGTCGTAGGGTGGCTCGCCGTCGACGAGCCAGTCCGCGATGATGTGGCCGATGGCGCCGCCGGCGCCGAAGCCCGTGTGCGACAGCCCGGCCGCGACCCAGAACCCCGGCACGCCCGGCACCGGGCCGAGCAGGGGACGGCTGTCCGGTGTGATGCCCTCGGGACCGTTGACCAGGTGGGCCAGCTCGGCCTTCGACAGCAATGGCACGCGGCGGATGGCGCCCTCGAGAATGTCGTTGAAGAGGTCCCAGTCCGAAGGAAGGAGCTGCTGCGTGAAGTCCCACGGCACGCCGCTGATAGACCACGCGACCGGGTTCCGCTCGAAGCCGCCGATCAGGAACCCGCCGACCTCCTCGCGCATGTAGACGAGGTTCTCGGGATCGCGCAGGCAGGGCGTCGTGCGGGCCAGCTCGTGCCCGGGGATCGGCCGGGTGGCCAGGTGCTGATGAATCAGCGGGGTGATCGGCAGGCCGAGGCCGACCATCGCCGCGATCCGTCCCGCCCACATGCCGCCGGCGTTGACCACGCACTCGGTCCGGATCGCGCCGTGGTCGGTCTCGACGGCGGTGACGGCGCCCCGCGCGGTCCGCGTGATGCCGGTGACCCGCACGCCCGTGCGCAGCTCGACACCGAGCCGGCGCGCCCGCGCGGCCAGCTCCATCGTCGCGCCGCTCGGATCGAGCCAGCCATCGCCCGGCAGGTACATCGCGCCGTACAGGCTCTCGGCGGACATCAGCGGGAAGATGCGCAGCGCCTCCGCGGCCGAGATCGTGTCCACGTCGAGACCGATCGCCTTGGCCATGCCGACCTGGCGCTGGAGGAAGCGGAGCTGGTCGCGGCTGGAGGCGACGCGCAGGCTGCCCACCTCGTGCCAGTGCTCCGCCGCGCCCGGCTCCGACTGCAAGCCGCGGTACAGCCCGATGCTGTACTGCCGCATGCGCATCAGCGTGGGCGAGGTGTGGAAGTGGGTCACCATCCCGGCGGCGTGCCAGGTGGTGCCGCTCGTCAGCTCGCCCTTGTCGACGAGCACCACGTCGGTCCAGCCCTTGGCGGCCAGGTGGTAGGCGATGCTGCAGCCGGCGATGCCACCGCCGACGATGACCACGCGGGCGTGCTCCCTCATCGTACGCTCAGCGCCGGCGCCACGCCTGGGTGCGGCGCTCGAGCCAGCGGGCCAGCAGCAGGTGGAGCCCGCGCGCGCCGACGTTGGTGTAGAAGATCATCATTGCCATCGCCGCCGCCGAGGCGATCTCGCCGGTGTCGTCCATGTTCAGGACCGAGACCGAGGCCAGCTCGGTCTTGGGACCGTAGATGAAGACCACGCCGGAGACGGTCGTCATGGCGTTGACGAACATGTAGATCGCGATGTCGAGCGTGGAGGGCAGGCACACCGGCACCGTCACCCGCCAGAACGTCCGGTAGAACGGCTGCTTCAGCGAGGCGGACACCGTCTCGAACTCGGGATCCATCTGGCGGAGCGCCGTGAGCGCCGTGAGATGGCCGACGGTGTAGAAGTGCACGACCGTGTTGATGACGAGGATCGTCATGGTGCGGTAGAGCACGTTGAGCGGGTTGGCCGGCGCGTTGAAGAAGAAGATGTAGGCCAGACCCAGCACCATGCCCGGCACCGCCATCGGCAGCATCGCCAGGAAGTGGAAGAGGCCGCGGCCGAAGGCGAAGCCGCGGGCCTTCTCGACGAGATACGCGCCGGTGAACACGATGACGGTCCCGATCACGCCGGTCAGCAGCCCCAGCCGGATCGAGTTGTAGTACGACGCCCAGCCTCCACCACCCTTCTGATCGAAGTCGTAGTGGGTCAGGGTCAGCGTGAGGTTGTAGGGGAAGAACTTCACGAGCGCGGCGAACTGGGAGACCGCCACGATGCTGAGGATGGCGGCGCCGATCACCGCGCAGTAGGCCAGCATGGCCAGGTCGAAGCGGCGCTGCACCTTGGGCTCGTACGGCACCGCCCGCGCCGACAGCAGGGCCACCTGCCGGCGCCTGACCGCGCGGTCGACCAGGAACGCGAAGATGGCCGGCACCAGGAGGATCACGCTCACGACCGCGCCCATCTGGAAGTTCTGCTGGCCGATCACCTGCTTGTAGACGTCGGTGGCCAGCACGTTGTACTGGCCGCCGATGACCTTGGGCGCGCCGAAGTCCGTGATCACGGTGGTGAACACGACGAAGGTCGCGCTGATCAGGCCGTAGCGCGCCCCCGGCAGCGTGACCGTCCAGAAGATGCGGCGCCGCGAGGCGCGCAGCGCCACCGCCGCCTCGTAGAGCCGCGCGTCGGCCAGCCCCAGGGCCGCCAGGGTGATCAGCAGCGCGTGGGGGAAGGTCGTGAACACCTCCGCCATCACGATGCCGATCGGCCCGTAGATGCTGCGGCCGAGCAGGACGCCCTTGAGCAGCCCCTGGTTGCCGAAGAGGTAGACGAGGGCGAGGCCGGGCAGCAGCGAGGGGACCAGGATCGGGACGAGCGCGATGGTCTTGAACAGCCCGCGCAGCGGCATCCGCGAGCGCGTGAGCGCGTAGGCGTAGACGAAGGCGAGCGGAATGGTGATCGCGGTGCTGAGGATCGCGACCCACAGGCTGTTGCCGATCGACTGGAAGAGGGCCGGTGTCGAGAAATACCGGACGTAGTTGGCGAGGCCGACGTATTCGTCCTTGGGCCCCTGCAGGCTCTTGCCGAGCATGAGCCCCAGCGGCAGCGCGAGGGCGACGACCAGGTAGAGGCCGATGACGCCGATGAAGGCGCGCATGAGCCAGTCGTCGCGGCTCGACTGCGGCCGCACGACCGCGCCCACGTCGGGGGAGCGCGCGACGGCGGCGTCAGCGATGGACCGTGCTCCCGGGGTAGATCCGGATCCGCTCCGGCGACAGGAGCATCGACACCCGGCTCTTCTCCGCGATCCCCAGTCGGCGAACGAGATCGACCGGCAGATCGGCGCGCAGGAGCACGCCCTCCATGCCGTCCACGACGAGGTCGGCCCGGAAGAACGAGCCCAGGAACGCCAGGGTCTCCACCCGCGCCGGCACCGCGTTGGGCTCGCCCCCGCGCTCGGCCTGGATCACGATGTCCTCGGGGCGGATGGCGAGGGTCACCGCGGTGCCGGGCGTGAGGCCGTCCGTCTCGCACGCCAGCGCGACCCGGCCGAGCCGCACCGTGCCGTCGCCCCCGACGGTGCCGGCCACGAAATTCATCACCCCGATGAAGTCGGCGACGAACGGGGAGGCCGGCTCGCGATAGATCTCGAGCGGCGTGCCGATCTGCTCGATCGCGCCGTGGTTCATCACCACGATGCGGTCGGCCATCGTGAGCGCCTCCTCCTGATCGTGGGTGACCATGATCGTCGTCACGCCCAGGCGCCGCTGCAGCTGCTTGACCTCGTGGCGCAGGTGCACGCGCACCTTGGCGTCGAGGGCCGACAGCGGCTCGTCGAGCAGCAGGAGGCCCGGCGAGGTTGCCAGGGCGCGCGCGAGGGCCACCCGCTGCTGCTGGCCCCCCGAGAGCTGGGCCGGATACTTCCCGCCGTGCTCGTCCAGGCCGACCATGTCGAGCAGCTCGCGCACCCGCCGGGCCACCTCCGCGCGCTTGGCCCGCGCGTTCTCGAGCCCGTAGGCGACGTTCTTGGCCGCGGTCAGGTTGGGGAAGAGCGCGTAGGACTGGAACACGATGCCGAAGTCGCGCTTGGTGGGGGGCAGGGCCGAGATGTCACGCCCGCTCTGCTCGATGCGGCCGGTCGTCTGGATGTCGAGGCCGGCGATCGCGCGGAGCAGCGTCGTCTTGCCGCAGCCCGACGGGCCCAGGAAGCAGACGAACTCGCCCTCGGCGATCTCCAGCGAGATGTCGTCGAGCGCGGTGAACGCGCCGAACTTCTTGGTGAGGCGCTGGATGCGGAGGTAGGGGGTCGCCACCCTCTCTCCCCAGTCCTCCCGTCAGCCTCCGCTACTTCTTGGGTTCGGACTTGGCGCCGTACCGCTTCTCCCACTCGGCGAGGATCTTGGCGCGATTGGTCGCCGCCCACTGGAAGTCGTTCTTGATCATGTGGTCCATCATGTTGGCCGGCAGGAACTCGATCGGCTTGGACATCTTGGAGATGGCGACGACCGCGTATCCTTCGTTGTAGAGCTTCATCGCCTTCTCGCTGACCGACCAGTCGAGCAAGGTCTTGGCCGCCTCGAGGTTCTTGGTCCCCTTGACGATCGCGGTCGCCTCCATGTCCCAGCCGGAGCCCTCCGACGGGAACACGATGTCGATCGGCGCGCCCTGGCGCTTCTGCCGGGCCGCGCGAAACTCGAAGGACACCCCGATCGGGTACTCGCCGGCGCCGGCCATGGTGCACGGCTTGGAGCCGGAGTGGGTGTAGACGCCGATGTTCTGGTGGAGCGCGTCCATGTACTTCCACCCCTCGGCTTCGCCGAAGATCTGCAGCCAGCTGGTGACGTCGAGGAAGCCGGTGCCGGACGACGCCGGATTCGGCATGACGATCGTGCCCTTGTACACGGGCTTGGTCAGGTCCTTCCACGAGGCCGGCTTGGGCAGGTTCTTCTTCTGGGCCTCCACCGTGTTGAAGCAGAGCGCGGCGACCCAGGCGTCCATGCCGACCCACGCCGGCGGGGTGTCCTTGTCGCGGAACTGCGCGTCCAGCTTGTCGAGGCCCTTGGGCGCGTAGGGGAGGAGCAGGCCATCGGGCTTCAGCACCAGCAGGCTCGTCGCGGCCAGGCCCCAGATCACGTCGGCCTGGGGGTTGGCCTTCTCGGCCAGTAGCTTGGCGGTGATGACGCCGGTCGAGTCGCGCACCCACTTGATCTCGATGTCCGGGTGGTCCTCGTTGAAGCGGGCCGCGTACTTCTTGAGATCGTCAGCCTCGACCGCTGTGTAGACGGTGAGCGTCGCCTTGGCGCCGGCGCTGCCGGCCACCAACCCGACGACCGCCACGACGGCAACGCTGAACAGAACGGAGCGAAGGCTGATGCGTGTCCGGTGAGCCATGAACCCCTCCCTTTTGAGAGGTGCCGATTCTAGCCCAGACGCCCAGCGTCATGCATACTGAATGCGGGTCGTCATGGCATCGTCACAAGTCCGCGCCGTCCCCACCGTCGCTGCCCGCAGACCGCGCAGGCGCGCAGTCCGGCGGCCGTCCGGCCGCCGCCGCTGGCGATCGGTCCGGCGCGTCGTCTTGGCGCTGCTGGCGGCGCCGCTGGCGATCCGCGTCGTCGTGGCGACGCTCGCCGTCCTGGCGCTGTGGTCGGCGGTGAACTGGATGTACCAGGTGGTCCGCAAGCCGACTGAGCTGTTCTTCCCCGTCAGCGGCGCGCTCTCCAAGCCGCCGGCCGAGACGTGGCGGCAGTACGCGCCGCTCTTCCGCGAGCACGCCACCGTCGTGATCACCCCGGAGCTGCTGGCGGCGCTGGCCCAGGTCGAGGGCGCCGGCAACCCGGTGGCCCGGACGTACTGGCGGTGGCGCCTGACGTGGAATCCCCTCGAGCTGTACCAGCCGGCGTCGAGCGCGGTCGGCATGTACCAGATCACCAACCCGACGTTCCAGGAGGCGAGGCGCTTCTGCATCCACGGGCACGTGGTGGTCGAGGATGGCCCGTGGCACGACCCGCGCTCGTGCTGGTTCAACAGCCTCTACACGCGCGTGGTGCCGAGCCACGCCGTCGAGATGACCGCCGCGCTCCTGGATCGCACCGTCGCGCGCACGCTCGAGCGGCACCGGATCGCGAGCGCCACGCTGCGCCAGCAGCAGGACCTGGCCGCCGTCATCCACCTGTGCGGCGCCGGCGCCGGCGACGCCTACGCCCGGCGCGGCTTCCGGCTGACCGCCGGCCAGCGGTGCGGCGATCATGATCCAAGCCAGTACCTCGCGCAGGTCAACGCGCTGAAGCGGCACTTCGTCCGGCTGGCGACCACCTAGCTCCAGTCCGAGAATGGCTTCGGCCGCGAGCGCATGCTGAATGCGGGCGTAGAGGCCCCGGTCGCCGGGTTCCGCCGTGCGGTCAGCAAGAAGCGCAGCGTCGGGCGACGCCAAGCGGCGCGGACTCCGCTACCAGTCCCTCATCAACGACGTGCTCGCCAGATGCGTGGCGCGGAGCAGGAGGGCCTGAGCCCACGGCCCCCTGGTCCATGAATATCGAACACTCGCCGTTCGATTTTCATGGTAGCGTCGGGGCGTGATCCAGCGGGCTCGGCGGCTGGCCGAGCTGCGTGCCGCCCTGAAAAGGGCCCGCGTCACTGCGCTGATCGGGCCGCGCCAGGCGGGCAAGACCACCCTGGCGCGCGCGATCCTGCCGCCGGGCTCTCCGGCCTACTTTGACCTGGAGGACCCCCGGGCCCTCGCCCGCCTGGCCGAGCCGATGACTGCCCTGGCTCCGCTGCGGGGTCTGATAGCGATCGACGAGATCCAGCGGCGGCCCGACCTCTTCCCCGTCCTGCGCGTGCTGGCCGACCGACGCCCCCTTCCAGCGCGCTTCCTCATCCTGGGCAGCGCCACGCCCGAGCTGCTGCGGCAGTCCTCGGAGACGCTGGCGGGCCGCATGGAAACGGTCACCCTGACCGGCTTCAGCCTCGACGAGGTCGGTCCGGGAGCGCTCGGCCGGCTCTGGCGCCGCGGGGGGTTTCCGCCCGCCTACCTCGCCCGGTCGGAGCAGGCCAGCTACATCTGGCGCCAGCAGCTCGTGCAGACCTTTCTGGAGCGGGACCTGCCCCAGCTCGGTATCTCGGTCCCGGCCGCCACCATGCGCCGCTTCTGGACGATGCTGGCGCACTATCACGGTGGCGTATGGAACGCGGCCGAGGCCGCCCGCTCGCTCGGGGTGTCGGAGCCCACGGCCCGTCGCTACCTGGACCTGCTCTCGGGGCTCTTCATGGTGCGGCAGCTCCAGCCCTGGCACGCCAACCTCGGCAAGCGCCAGGTGAAGGCGCCGAAGGTTTACGTCCGCGACAGTGGCCTGCTGCACGCGCTCCTCGGCCTCGTCCGGGAGCGGGATATCCTGTCGCATCCCAAGGCCGGCGCCTCGTGGGAGGGCTTCGCGATCGAGGCGGCCATCGAGCGTGTGCGGCCGGACGCGGCCTACTTCTGGGCCACCTATACCGGCGCCGAGCTGGACCTGCTGCTCATGAAGGGCAGCCGGCGCTACGGCGTCGAGGTCAAGTTCCAGGACGCCCCGCGGGTCACCCCCTCCATGCGCATCGCCCTGGCGGACCTGCGGCTGCACCATCTGACCGTCCTCTACCCGGGCGATCAGCGCTATCCGCTCGACCGGCACATTACCGTGGTGCCCCTGGCCCACCTGGCCACTGATCCCGGAGCCATCACGCCCGCTCTCCGAGGGCCCCGACCACCTGCTCCATGAACGTGCGGCCCTCGACGAGGACGACCTATCTGACGCAGTGCTCGCAGTGCCACGGGACCGACGCCAAGGGGACGGTGGCCGCCGCCAACCTTGTCGCGGTCAAGGGCTCGGAGGACGACTTCCTCCGCGTCGTCCGGAATGGCCGTCCCGGAACCGGGATGACCCCGTGGAAGGGCCTCATCCCCGACGACGACATCCGCGCCATGGCGCGCTACCTCAAGCAGCTGTCGACGGGCACCGCGGGTCAGTAGCGCCCGCCGCCGTCCGCCGCCGATCGTGATCACGTCACCTCCGCGCAGGGAGGACGCCCAGCTCGGTGAGCGCCGACTCGGCCTCCTGAACTCCGCTCACGCGCACCGCGCGAACGCCGGCCGCGAGCGCCGCGTGCACGTTCAGCGGTTGATCGTCGAGGAACATGATCGCCGAGGGCTCGCACCGCAGCGTCTGGGCGACGTGAGCGAAGACCTCGCGGTCCGGCTTGAGCTTGCCCATCACGTGCGACGGGAAATGATGGTCGAAGAGCGCGCCCAACCCCAGATCTCCGGTGAGTCGGGGCCAGTGCAGGACGTTCGTGTTGGAGAGGGTGGCACGGAGGTACGACGGCGGAATCCGACCGACGAGGTCGGCGGCTCCGGCGAAGAGCGCCTTGGGCCACCCGGCGAAGTCGGCGAGAAATTGCCCGCGGTCGACGGGCAGGCCGAGGTCGGCGATGAGCCGGTCGGCGAATACGTCGGGCCCGACGCGACCGGTCTCGAAGTCTCGGACGACGGACGAGCCGAGCCACATCGGCCAGATCTGCTCCGGCGTCAGCCGATCACCGAGCCAACGAAGAAGTGTGGCGGGGCCGGTGAACTCGACGAGGACTCCGCCGAGATCGAAGAGCACGACCCGGACCGGGTTGGACGGAGTCAGGACCCGACGTACCGGGTGATGTGGTACGGCGTGTGCGCGAGCCCCGGGCAGAACCGGCCGACCACCACCGGCGGATAGATGACATGAACAGCGTTCTCGGGAGGGGCGGCGCGCCTCGACGCCCCCCGACGGGCTCCTTCGAGCTCGCCCAGCTCATCCCAGGCTTGAACGAGATACGCGTCGACGTACGTGTGGAGGTCCTTTCCCAATGGAGGCCGCGGCTCCCGCGCTCCGTGGGATGCGCCGGCGCCAAACAGAAACGCCCTGTTGGAGGGCTGGGAGCGTCCACGCCGCGCCGTCCCCCGCATCGTTGCGGTCAAGTCGGTGCCCACACCTCAAGGTCGGCGCTGATCGCCGCCTCCGCCAGCCGCTGATCGTAGGTGATGATCCCGGCCAGATCCTGACCGAGTGACAGCGCGGTGGCCAGATGGATCGCGTCGAGGCTCCGGAGATTGGTCGGGGCGGTCGCGGCGGCGGCGCGGAGAATTGCACGGTCGACATCGACGAGGGCGATGCGGGCCAGGAGCTCGACGGCGCGCCGCTGCTCGGCGGCGCCGTAGCCCGCCCGTCGCAGCGCGCGCGGCACCTCGACCTCGGCCAACCCGCTCGACAGTCGCGCCGCGTGCCCCTTCAGAAACTCTCGCAGCGCGGCGGACTCTGGCTCGAACACGACCAGCTTCACGAGGGCCGAGGAATCGAGATAGACGTGATCCCTCACCGCTCGTTTCGACGGAGCTCGTCGAGCGCCTCGCTGGCGCGCCGGCTTGGCCGTTTGCCGAGCGGTGGGCCAAGCGTAAGGAGATCGCCGATGGGGCGGGTGGCGCGTTTCGCAGCAATCAGCCGCTCGAGCGCCGTCATCGGCCCCGGAAGCGGAATCAGCAGGGCGACCGCGTGCCCGCGCTCGGTCACCTCGAGGGTCTCGCCTGCCTTGACCCGGTCGAGATACACGCTCAAACTCTGGCGAAGCTCACGAACGCCGACCCGCCCCGACTTCGACGATCTCATGTAGCTCATGGTAGCACATCGCGAGAGCCGGGCTCGTCACCGGGCTGACTCGCCACCGTTTCAGGGGCCACCGTCGGTAGGCTCAGCGGCCGCCTGCGCCGGCAGCACTGTGACCTCCCTCAGGCGGGCCTCGCTGCCTTGGGCGAGAAACTCGCGCACCGACGCGTAGAGAAAACCTGCCGCGACACCCCGAGCGCGCCCGGGCGCTGCTGAAGGAGGCGGGCTACACCGGCCAGCCGGTCCGCTGGATCACCACCAAGGAGTACGAGTCAAGGTCGGTCTGCAAGTCCTCGACTGGGCCACCGTGGTGCAGCGCCGCGGCAAGCCCGAGCTGTGGGACCTCTTCACCACCGGCATCACGTTCGGCCCTGACCCCGCGCTCACCGCGAATCTGCAGTGCGACTGGCCGGGCTGGTGGTGCCACGAGGAGAAGGAGCGGCTGCTGGCCGAGCTGATCCGCGAGAGCGATCCACGCAAGCGCCGCGCGCTCATCGAGCGCATCCAGGCGGTGTTCTACGAGGGACGTCGGCCGGATCAAGATGGGTGACTTCTTCACCATGTACGCCACCCGCGACCTCAGCGCTGAGGGGGTCAGACGGCCGGAGCCTTCGAGGAGCGACACTCTTGCGCTGAAAGTCGTGCGTCTTTGGTGTCGGATGCTCCCTGTCCAGCCCCGTTATGTGCTCGTTTTCTCAGGATGGAGCCCTGCACCAAGACACATGGCCCCGGTCGTGCACCCATCGTCGCTGCTTCCTGACCGAGCGCGCGCTCATCCGTCATCGGGTCGCACTGGGTATTCCCCAGGCCTGACGCCACACACAGGGCGCCTCTTTCATGCGGATTCGCTTCATCGCGCTCGCTCTCCTCTCGACGTGTGCCTCCGTCGCCACGATCGCGCATCCCGGCGCCAGCGCCAGAGACCTGGCGCCGCAGCACGTCATGGACAGGGCGGCCGCCGCCGGCAGTGTGAGCGTCATCGTGGAGCTCGGTGGCGTGGCGGCGGCGCGGGAGCACCTCCTGCCGCACTCCGCCGCCATCGCCGGGCAGCGACTGAACATCCGACAGGCCCAGGCGGACGTGCGCCGCGCCCTCCGGGGCCTCGCGCATCGGGTACACCACGAGTACGTGTCGATGCCGTACATGGCCATCGAGGTGAGCCTCGACGCCCTGCGCGTGCTCGGCACCATGCGCGGGATCGTCACCCGGATCGAAGCGGACATCGAGCTGCACCCGATGCTGGTCGAGAGCGGCCCCCTCGTCCAGGCGCCCACGGCGTGGGCCGGCGGGTACGATGGTCAGGGTACCGTCATCGCCGTCATCGACAGCGGTGTGGACAAGAACCATCCCTTCCTCAGCGGCAAGGTCGTCGAGGAGGCTTGCTACGCCCGCGGCCTGGACGGAGCGGGCGGTACGGGTGAGTGTCCGAACGGGCTCGATAGTCAGCTGGGCCCAGGCTCGGCGCTGCCGTGCACCGACTGCGCGCACGGAACCCACGTGGCCGGGATCGCCGCCGGCAACGGGGGACCCCCGGCGAGCGTCGCCTTCTCGGGGGTGGCCCGGGGCGCCAACGTCATGGCCATCCGCATCTTCGGCGCCGCCGGGCCGGCGTCGACCGCCGACGTGCTGGCCGGGCTCGAGCGTGTCTACCTGCTCCGCGGCACGTACAACTTCGCCGCGGTCAACATGAGCCTCGGCGTGCCGGACTTCCCCCAATTCACCACGTGTGACGACTTCCTCCCGGCGATGACGACGATCATCCAGAACCTGAGAGCGGCCGGCATCGCGACCGTCATCGCCTCCGGCAACGACGCCTTCACCAACGCGATCTCCTTCCCGGCCTGCATCGGGTCCGCGGTCAGCGTCGCCTCCAGCGACGATGGATCGTCGGGGACGACGCTGGATTCCGTGTCGTCATTCTCGAACGTCGCCCCCTTCGTGTCGCTCCTCGCGCCCGGACAGTTGATCACGTCGTCCTTGTTCCCGGGGGGCGGCTATGGAGCGGGCCGCGGCACGTCGATGGCGTCGCCGCACGTTGCCGGCGCCCTGGCCATCATGAAGCAGATGGCGCCGGCCGGCACCGTCACCCAGTTCGTCGACGCGCTCCGTACGAGCGGCGTCGCCACGGTCGACGTGCCGTCCGTCGAGCGTCCGGGGGCCGAGGGCACGGTGGTGCCGCGGATCCTGATCGCCGATGCCCTCGCCACGCTCCCCACGGCCCAGTTCGCGTCCGCGGCCTTCTCGGTACCGGAGGCCGGCACGGCGACGATCACCGTGACGCGCAGCGGCCCGCTGGGGGACGTGGCGACCGTGAACTACGCGACCACGAACGGCACCGCGCTCGGGGGCACCCACTACACGCCGACGAGCGGGACGCTGACGTTCAACGCGGGTGACGCGAGCCGGACGTTCGCGGTGGCGGCGATCGACAACACCCTCGTCAACCCCGACCGCACCGTGAACCTCACGCTCAGCAGTCCGACCGGCGTCTTCCTCGGCGGCCCGTTGACCGCGGTGCTGACCATCGCGAACGACGACGACGGCGGGACCCTTGCCTTCGCGGCGTCGAGTGTCCAGATTGCCGAGAACGGTGGCGCGGCCACGATCGAGGTGGTCCGCACGGGCGCCAACCTCGCCAGCGGCGTCACCGTGCGGTTCGCCACCGCGAACGGCACCGCGGCCGCGGGTAGCGCCTACACGGCGACCTCGGGCACGCTGACGTTCCCGGGGGGCGCGACGAGCTTGACGTTCGCGGTGCCGATTCTCGACAACCCGGTGCTCGGGGGCGACAAGACCTTCCAGGTGTCGCTGAGCAACCCGACCGGCGGCGGGACGCTCGGCACGCCGGCGGTGGCCGGCGTGACAATCTTGGAGAACGACACCCCCGGATCCTTCCAGTTCTCGTCGACGACGTACGCGGCGACCGAGGGCGGGCCGGCCGCGAGCATCACCGTCACCCGGACGGGCACGAACCTGGCCGGCGGCGTGGGCATCGCCTACGCGACCAGCAACGGCACCGCCACCTCCGGTGCGGACTACACGGCGACGTCGGGCACGCTCACCTTCGCGGCCGGCGTGACGAGCATGGTCTTCACCGTGCCTATCGTGAACGACGCGATCCTCGAGCCCGCCGAGACGGTCAATCTCAGCCTCACGGTGCCTGCCGGGAGCCCGGCCGTGCTCGGCGCCCCGACCTCGGCGGTGCTGACGATCCAGGACAACGACGGTCCCACCTTCCGGTTCTCCGTGGCCAGCCAGTCGGTGGCCGAGGGCGGCTCGGCGAGCGTCGTCGTCGTGCGCGCGGGCATCCTCACGACCCCGGTGACCGTCGACTACCAGGTCGCCGGCGGGACCGCCTCGGGCGGCGGCGTCGATTTCACGCTCGCCAACGGGACCCTGTCGTTTGCCGTGGGCCAGGCGTCGAGGACGATCGTCGTCCCGACCGTCAACGACACGCTGTTCGAAGGCCCGGAGACCATCGTGCTGCAGCTCACGAATCCGACCGGCAGCGCCACGATCGGCACGCCGGCCTCCACCACCCTCACCATCACCGACAACGACACCGCCGGCACGGTGCAGTTCGGCGCCGCAGCCTACAGCGTTGCCGAGAACGCCCCCTCCGGCAGCATCAACCTCCTCGTCACTCGCACCGGGGCCAACCTCGCCTCCGGCATCGCCGTGAACTACACCGTCACCGGCGGCACGGCCACCAACGGTGTCGACTACACCCTGGCCAACGGCACCCTCACCTTCGCCGCCGGCCAGAGGTCACTGCCCATCCCCGTCCTCATCCACAACGACGCGGCCCCCGAGGGCAACGAAACCGTCGTCGTCACGCTGAGTAGCGCCACCGCCACGCTCGGCGCCAACCGCGTCGCCACCCTCACGATCCTCGACGACGAGCCGGCGCTGACCTTCAGCGCCGCGGCCTACACCGCCACCGAGGGGGCCGCCTCGATGGCCATCCCCATCCTTCGCGCCGGTCCCACCCCGGCCGGCACCACCGTCACTTGCCAGACCGTCGCCGGCGGCTCCGCCGTCGCCGACGTCGACTATCGCGCCGTGAACACCACGCTGACCTTTGCGGCCGGCAGCCGCATGGTCACCTGCAGGGTCCCACTGCTGAACGACACCGTCGTCGACGGCCCCCGGACCGTCAACCTCGCGCTGTCCGTCCCGCCCACCAGCCCGGGGATGCTCGGCGCGCCCGCCGCCGCCGTGCTGAACCTCAATGACAACGACCAGGGGGGCACCATCCGCTTCGGCGCCGCCACCTACACCGTCGCCGAGGGCGCCACCGCCACCCTCACCGTCCTGCGCGCCGGCGTCAACCTCGCCAGCGCCGTCACCGTCGACTACACCGTCACCGGCGGCAGCGCGCTCGGTGGCGGCACCGATTACACCCTGGCCAACGGCACCCTGTCGTTCACCGCCGGCCTCACCAGCCGCACCATCGCCGTGCCCACGTTCAACGACACCCTCGCCGAGGGGCCCGAGACCGTCGTCGTCACGCTCAGCAACCTCACCGGCGGCGCCGCCCTCGGCACGCCCGCGGCCACCACGCTGACCATCGCGGACAACGACACCCCCGGCACCGTGCGGTTCAGCGCCGCCGCCTACTCCGTTCCCGAGAACGTCGCCGGCGGCGTCTACAACCTGCTCGTCACCCGCACCGGCACTGGCCTCGCCTCCGGCATCGTGGTGAACTACACCGTCACCGGCGGAACGGCCACCAACGGCGTCGACTACACCCTGGCCAACGGCACGCTCACCTTCGCCGCCGGCCAGACGTCACTGCCCATCCCCGTCCTGATCCACAACGACGCCGACGTCGAGGCCAACAAGACCGTCGTCGTCACGCTGAGCAGCGCCACCGCCACGCTCGGGCCGGTCTCCGTCGCTACCCTCACGATCCTCGACGACGAGTAGGCGCCACGCGGAGACACTCGACGACCCCGGGAGATCCCTGCCGAACGTCGAGGTGGTCAGGCGGGCGGCGCCTTGTGCAGGCGTCCATCCTTCATGATCACGAGCAGGGCGTCCTGGCGCTGTAGCAGCTTGATGTCGGCGAGCGGGTCGCCGTCGACGAGCAGGAGGTCGGCGAGGTAGCCGGGCTTGATCTGGCCCAGCTCCTCCGCCATTCCCATGATCTCGCCGCCCATCCGGGTGGCGGCCACGAGCGTTTCCATCGGCGTGAAGCCCAGCACGTCGACGAAGAGCAGGAGGTCGCGCGCGTAGGTCCCGTGCGGGTTCCAGGCAAAGCCATAGTCGCCGCCTGGCAGTACCCTGATGCCCCGCTTCCGCATCTGACCCATCACCTCGACCGACACTTCCAGCTCGTGCAGGATCCCGCGCTCCCTCGCCATGGCCGGGGTGATGCCCCACTCGCTGGCGGCGTAGCACGCCTGATAGGTGAGGCCCAGGGCCGGGCCCACGAAGCACCAGTCGCGGTTGGCCTCGAGCAGGTCGAGGGCTTCCTCGTCCGCGAAGTTGGCGTGGTAAATGATGCCGATGCCGTGCCGCACGCACATCTTGACCGACTCCGCGCTGCGGGCGTGCGCGTACACGCGGACGGCGCCGGCTCGCGCCATCTCCATCGCTGCCGCCACCTCGGCGTCGGTCATCACCGCGCGCTGCGAGCGGCTGTTGCGCGGCCCGGTGTCGCCCGAGATGTTCAGCTTCAACAGGTCGACGCCCTCGCGCAGGAGCAGGCGGCAGACCTTCCGGATCTCGTCCGGCCCGTCCGCCACCCAGGCGAACGTCGGCGTCTCGTGGTGCGGCAGGTGGAGCGCATTCTCGTCGCCGAGCCCGCCGCTGACGGTGATCTCCGGGCCATTGGCGAGGTAGCGCGGACCGGGGATGCGGCCGGCGTCGATCTCGTTCCTGATGACGACGTCGAGCCGGGGCTTGGCCGAGGCGGCCGACAGCACGCTCGTGTAGCCGCAATCGAGCATGGTCTTGGCATTGCGCATGGTGACGAGGACGTGCTCCTCGGGCGGCAGGCGCGTGAAGTCCGCGTTGCGGGCGGCGTCGGGGTAGCTCACGTGGCCGTGCGGCTCGACCAGCCCGGGCATCAGCGTGGCGCCGGTGCCGTCGATGACGCGCGCGTTGCCGCGCGGCAGTCCTCCGCCCCGCTGCACCGCGACGATGCGCTGGCCCTCGACCAGCACGTCGCCGGCGAACGGCTGACTCCCGCTACCGTCGAGAATCGTGGTGTTGGCGATCAGCGTCCTGTCCATGGGCCCCTCCCGTGGGGGGGCACGATATCAGCGCTCGCGCACGTACACCAGAACGAGGATCCCCTTTCGGTGCGATCGCGTTGAACACCGGCACCGGCCTGAGAAAGCCCTTGAGCGTGAGGTCGCCAATCGGCTCCGCCTCCACGACGTGCTCGACCGCGCCGAAGACGCGCCGGGAGACGAGGATCTGTCCGGGCTTGGCCTCCTCGCACAGGCGGGCGGCGAGGTTGGTCACCGTGCCGATGACTCCGTAGTCCCAACGGCCCTCGAAGCCGATGGGGCCAACGGTGGCGTAGCCCTGGGCGACGCCGACCGCGAAGTCGAGGTCGTGGTTCAGCTTCCGCCAGTTCAAGGTGAGCTGGCCCAGGTGATGGCGCATATCGAAGGCCATGCTCAGCGCGCGTTCCGGGGGTTTGGGAACGGACACGGGATCGTCGAAGAAGACCATCATGCCGTCCCCGGTGAAGCGCTCGAGCACTCCCGCGTGGGCGGCGATCAGGCGGCCCATCTCCGCGTGGTACTCCCGGAGAACGTCCAGCACGTCCTCGGGCTCAGCGGTCTCGGAGAAGGCGGTGAAACCACGCAGGTCGATGAAGACCACGGTCACCTGCCGGCGCTGGGTGTCGAGGGGATTCACCGCGGTGCCTCCCGGGGGCACGGCGAGTCGCTCGAGCTGCGCCACCTTGTCCGCCAGGGTCTGCACGAGGTCGTACAGTCCCTTGACGCAGTGCCGCTCGCACTCCTCGTGGCGGCGGCCGCGGGGCAGGCTGACGTCGCGGAGGGCGGGGACCGCCCGCTCTGTGGCCAGGCTCAACGACGCGTCGCGCAGGGGCGTCATCGCACGATCTCCGCACCGGCGCTCGACGAGGCCTCCGACGTCCGAGGGCCGGTTGGATACGACGCCGGCTGGGTCCGGGTCACCGCCGACAACGCGGAGATCGCCAGCCCGAAGAGGACCAGCCACACCGCCCCGGCGACCGCCACGTCGCACCAGAGGTTCCAGACGCAGCGGGGGTGCCGGTCCTGCCTGATCGATGGTCGTACCTCGACAGAAAGGTCGACCGAGGGCTGTGGTCGCCGCCTCGCGGAGTGGTGGCTGCCTGTCGTCACGTCGTCCCGACACACCGTCGCTTTCATCGCTCCAACTTCCTCCGACTGATCCCTAGAGCAAGCCGGAGACCAAGCCGAACGCGCCGGGAGTCAACGAATGACCGCGGTTGGATTGCGCAAGGAGGGCTGGTGAGTCACCGGTCCATGCATCAGCGAGCGGGACTGGCCGTCGATCATTTTCGTAGACATTTCAGGCCGATATGCTGCAAGGGGTAGCCGTATTGTTCCGCGGTCGCGGCTCGGCGTTCCGCGGGGTGGACGTGGACACCGGTGGGCACTGCTCAGGTCGTTGACTGGCTAGTGACCAGGCCCCCTTCCTGGCGGCGCGGGGCTCAGGGCGTCGCGGCCGAGGGCCCGTGCACGGCCCGCGATGATACGATGCCGCAGGGCTTCGACCCTCGACGGGGAGGATCTACGCGATGATCGAGATTCGCCGCCTGGGGCCTCAGATCGGCGCCGAGATTCGTGAAGTCGACGTCAAGACGCTGGACGAGGCGGGCTTCGCCACGATCTATCGCGCGTGGCTCGATCACAACGTCGTCGTCGTGCCCGGCCAGGAGCTGCAGATCGAAGACTTCCTGCGTTACAGCCGCCGCTTCGGGCTCGTCGTCCCGCACCCGTCGAAGATGACGCGCCACCCGGACTATCCCGAGATCACCATGCTCGGCATCAACAAGTTCGGCGCGGACGGCCAGCTCGACATGGCGATCTACCGGCGGGGCGCCGAGGGGTGGCACACCGACGGTGCCTACGACGAAGAGCCGTTCAAGGCCACCCAGCTCTACGCGCTCGCGGTGCCGAGCCGGGGTGGCGACACGTTCTTCGCCAGCATGTACGCGGCGTACGACGCGCTGCCGCCGCGGCTGAAGCAGCGCCTGGAGGGGCGCCGGGGCGCCTTCACCTACGGTGGCCGCCGCAAGGCGACGGCGCTGCTCAACGCCGAGGACCGTGACTGGACGCCGGTCTTCCATCCGATCATCCGCACGCACCCCGAGACCGGCCGCAAGGGGCTCTACTTCGATCCCGGCAAGATCCTCCGCATCGAGGGCGTGGACGAGGGGGAGAGCGACGCGCTGATCGAGGAGCTGGCCGAGCGGATGATCCGGCCCGAGGGCGAGTATCGCCACCGGTGGCGCAAGGGCGACGTCGTCATCTGGGACAACCGCTGCTCCTACCACAAGGCCGCCGGCGACTATCCCCCCGACGAAGACCGCATCCACTGGCGCGTCTCGATCAAGGAGCGCCAGGCCGCCTGACCCGCTACCTTTGCATCACCTCGGCCGCGTGCTCGTACACGTCCTGGATGCGGCCGTGCGAGATGGCCGCCGCCTGCACCGCCGCCACCAGGTGGCGCCAGCGGAGCGACGGTCGGGTGGCGTGGAATTCCTCGTAGGT
>Ga0210377_10001982_pt1 | contig 18225 bp, 13 predicted proteins | sample PLM4_65_b1redo_FD_155480 | JGI IMG/M metagenome (GOLD analysis project Ga0210377, IMG submission 155480) | Groundwater sediment microbial communities from an aquifer in East River, Colorado, USA - PLM4_65_b1 redo | ecosystem: Environmental > Terrestrial > Soil > Riparian zone | place: USA: East...
TCCTGACCGTCATGGCCACGAAGATGCCCTTTATCGGGCGGGGATAAGGAACCTAGCCCGCATTTCTCACCAGGGTTCGTAGCGAGGTGGTGGAGATGGGCGTGGGCCGCTCCCGGCCATCCATGGCCTCCGCGGCATACAGCCATCCCTGGCCGCAATACAAGGCGCGCGACCGAGGGCCCCGGAGGCGTAGTTTACACTACGCCGAGGAGCCCGACCGAGCGCCCCACTCCCGTACAAAGAACGCTCCCTGGGGTACCCCGAACGCGGGAAGAGGGGCACAACGCAGTAGACATGCCCATATCCGCCGCCGCAGTAGAAGCCTGGTGAGAAATGCGGGCTACAGGCGCTCCGCTCCCGCCACCCTGGTAAGCCGCTTTCCGGTCGCGTCATACGTGTCGAAGTACGCCTTGAGGGCGGCGGCGATCGCCTCCGGACTTTCCTCGTCCAGCACGACGTTCAGCGGATCGGAGATCCAGGGGATGAGCTTCCTGGCGGTGGTCGTCCACCGCAAGATCTCCCTGGCCGTGTCGACCGACTTCCCCTTGAGCTTTCCCGCCTCCTCGTCCAGAAGCCGCAGGAACACCTCCCCGGTCAGCCGCTTTCCGGCCAACGGCCCCTCTCCCTGGAGGACGGCCCCGACGTGCAGACGCTTCCAGAGGGCGGCCCGGCGGATCTCCGCCGTTGCCAGATCCTCCATCAGCTGCAGCTTGAGTTGCGGACTCGTCACGGCCGCCGCGGCGCTTCCCTGGAGGTAGGAGGCCATGTACTGGAGGGCGATGGTGATGTCCTCCCGCATCCCGGCCTCGGACAACAACCCCTCCGGGAACGCCCGGAGTCCGGCCGCAAGCTCCCCGCCGTACCAGTCGGTCCGCGCCGGAGCGGTGCCCAGCGCGGCCAGGAGGCCCTCCCTGGCGGCCCTCTCGAAGATCGGCTGGATGACGGCGACCATGTCCGGCGTCGCCACCCAGGCTCCGTAGTAGCAACGGCGCCCGCCGTCCTTGGCCAGCCGCAACCCCGATTCCCGGGCTTTGTCGTCGCTCGCCTTCTCGAGGGCGACCTTGTTGTTGTAGGCCCGCGCGACGAATGCCTCCAGGATCCCGAGGATCTGCTTCCGTTGCGGCTCGTAGGGCGCCGGCAGGCCGGGAAGGGCGTCCGCCCCCGTCTGGAACTTCCCGGTGACGTTCCCCTTGGGATCCAGGTACCCCGCGGCCTGAAGGGCGCTCAACAGGGCAGGCGCACCCTCCTTTCCGGCGATTTTCTCGAAGTCCCCCGGGCGCAGGGTGGCCCGGAGCAATATGTTGGCCGACATCCCGCCCCAGGGGACGGCGGCGCGCCTGCGCGCCATGTCCGAGACGTACTGTTCGTACACCGCGAGGAACCTGGCCCCGTCCAGCGTCACGAGGTTCGTGTCGGGCGGGATGCCCGCGAGGTCGGCCCGGGTGGCCCGGTACATGCTGGCGAGGTAATCCCAGCGGCCGACGTTCGGCCCGATGAAGCGGGAGGCGGGGACGGCCTTCCCGGTCCGCGCGTCGCGGATCGGCCGGGTGAAGGCGTACATCATCTCCTCGAGCTGATACGTGGCGTTGATGATCTCCACGAGGAGGTAGATCTTGACCGTCCCGGGCGGAAGATCCAGCGCCTTCTCCGTCTCGTACAGGAAGGTGTGCCAGAGGTCGGCCTCCTGCACGCACTCCAGCTTGGGAAGGTAAAAGGCGACCGGCAGGCCGCGGTCCAGAAGCGCCTTCGCGTTATGCCTGAGGAACAGCCAGGCGTCCACGAAGGCGCCGGATACGGCTTGCCCGTCCACAAGAAGGTGCCGGTCGTCGAGGTGCAGGCCCCGGGGCCGGTAGATCATCATCGCCACGTCGGTTTCGGGCTTCAGGAACTTTCCGCCCACTCCATCGATGGCGCGCTTCCCCTCGGGCGTCCAGGTGCAGAGAAGCTTGAGGGAGCGCTGCGTCCGCAACGGGCTGTCGGTGGACTGCGCGGCGGCGTCCTCGCTGTCCGCCATCCACTGCTGCCCCGTGTTCATGGCGCCGATCGCCATGCCGGGATCCGAGCACGGGCCGGTGAGCTGGACGTGCCGCCCGTCGAGCTTCGCCGGCTGCCCGTCGACTTTCCATTCGGCCTCGCGGATCTGCCGGACCGTCATCGTGGTCCCGTCCAGGAAGGCGATCACCTCGCCCGCCGGAAGGAAGTTGAGCGGCTCGCCGGCATCCAGCCGGGCCTGCTTCACCGGCCGGGCCTCCACGAGGGACCGGCGGACTTCCTCCAGGGTGCGCCCATCCGCAACCTTGGTGTGGACGAGCCCGGCGAACCGGGTCAACGTATCGGACGTGAGGATGTCTTCGGTGAATTCCCGGGCCAGGCTTGGGCGGATGAATGTCACTTCGTTCATGGATGCCTCCTTGGCCGGGACCTCGGGGAAACGGCTCCCGCCAGTGTTATGTTCTTCCCGAATTCCGTGCTCCGTAGGAAGGATAGTCTATCACCATTGTCCGCTACGCCTTCCTCGCGGTGCACCGGTCGACCAGGTAGGCGATCGACTGGTACGGCAGGCCGCTTTGCAGGGAGAGCCCGATCTCGCAGGTGCGGCTGTTCGAAACCCCGGATCGGCATCCGGCCGGCAAGCCGTCACGGAGCGCGGAAAGCGCCGATTCGTTGAGCTCCGGGAAGAAGAAGATCCGGTCGCCCGCCACGCCGCAGCACCCCGCGCGATCGGGGACCACCACCGTTTCCGCGCACGCGCCCGCCACCGCGAGGAACTTCTCCCGGAGACCCAGCTTGATCGAGCTGCACGTAACGTGCACGGCGATCGTCTCCGGGATTTTCGTGAACTCCAGGGCGTCCATGAGGAAGGTGTGGATGAACTCGACCGGCTCGTAGAGCCGCAGGCGCGGGTCCGATTTCTGCTTCACCGTGTAGAGGCACGGGCTCGTGTCGAAGAGCACCGGGTATTCCCCGTCCCGGCTGCACGCCAGGAGGGCCGCTTCGAGCTCCCCGCGCTTCCGCTCGGCTTCCTCGAAAAACCCCTTGCTCCCGAACGGCATGCCGCAGCACAGGCGGGACATGTCGGGAGGGTACAGGATCTCGTACCCGGCCTTCTCGAGCAGCGAGCGGATGGCCTCGAAGAGGGCGCGCTGGTCCGGGTCCCCGGGGGAAGGCCCCATCGTCCGCACGATGCAGCTGGGGAAATAGACCACCTTGCGGGCGGAGCCGGTGGACGGGCGCCGGAACGTCCGCGCCGGGGCCGCGCTCGGCATGCGGGCATTCCAAAGGGGAAGGCGATCGCCCGAAAGGGCCCTGAGCCTTCGCGCCGCGGAGCCCAGGGCGCGGTCCCCGAGCACCGTCCGCGCCGCGCCCAACGCGGCAAGACCCCCCCGGACCCCGGCGGTGACCGTCGCGTAGTGGCCGGCGGTCCACCGGGCCGCGGACCGGCCAAAGCTGCCATTTTGCAGGGACCGAAGCTCCTTCGTGTGTTCCCCCGTGTTGATCGACACGGGGCAGGTCGTGGCGCACAATCCGTCCGTCGCGCACGTCTGCTCGCCCAGGTAGCGGTAATCGGCCTCGAGGCGGCGAAGCGCCTGCCCGTCGCCTCCGACGGCCCCCAACCGGGAGATCTCCCGCCGGATGACGATGCGCTGCCGCGGCGTCGTCGTGAGGTCCCTGGACGGACACATGATCTCGCAGAACCCGCACTCGATGCATTTGTCGATGATCTCGTGCACCTTCGGCAGGGGCTTCAGGTCTTCCAGGTATACCCGGGGGTTGTCGTTGATGATCACGCCGGGGCTGAGGAGGCGTTTCGGGTCGAAGGTCCGCTTGATCCGCTTCATCAACGCGTACGCCTTCTCCCCCCACTCCATCTCCACGAAGGGGGCCATGTTCCGGCCCGTGCCGTGCTCCCCCTTGAGGGACCCGTCGTACTTCCTCACCGTCATGTCGCACACGTCTTCCATCAACCGCTGGTAGCGCACCACCTCCCCGGGGTCGCTGAAATCCTGGGTGAAGACGAAGTGGAGGTTCCCCTCCAGGGCGTGGCCGAAGATGATCCCATCCTCGTATCCGTGCTTCTTCATCAGTCCTTCGAGCTCCACGGTCGCGTCCGCGAGCGTCTCGATGGGGAACACCACGTCCTCGATGACCACCGTGGTCCCGATCCGCCGCGCCGCCCCGACGGCGGGGAAAAGCCCTTTCCGGACGTCCCAGAGCTTCTCGTACTCCGCCTTCCGGTCCGTGAAGGCGGCGGGAAAGACGGTCGGGACATCGGCAAGGAGTCCATGGAGCTCCTCCACCTGCCTCGCCAGCGACTCCGCATCGTTGGACCGCGTCTCCACCAGGAGCCCCGTCGCGGAATCCCCGAGGCCTTTCAGGTAGGCCGGCATCCCTTTCTGGTCCTCGACGGAGCGCAGGGAAGCGCGGTCCATCAGTTCCACGGCGGACACCGGTCCCGCCTTGAGCCGGATCGTCGCCCGGCACGCGTTCCAGATGTCCGGGAACAGGATCAGGGCGGATGCCTTGAACGCCTGCTCCTCCACGGTCCGGTACGTGACTTCCGCGATGAACCCCAGGGTCCCTTCGGACCCGACCATCAGGTGGAGAAGGATGTCGACGGGGTCGGAGTAGTCCACGAAGGCGTTGATGCTGTATCCCGTGGTGTTCTTGATGCGGAACTTGTGCCGGATCCGCTCCCGGAGAACGCCGTCTCCGGCGATCTCGTCCCGGATTTCCTCGATCCCCCGGACCATCTCCGCGTGGGACGCCAGGAAGGAGCGGCGCGACTCCGGGTCGGCGGTGTCCAGCACCGACCCGTCGTGGAGGATGATCTTCATGCTCTCGACGGTCCGGTAGCTGTTCTGCGCCGTTCCGCAGCACATGCCGCTCGCGTTGTTGGCGGCGATCCCCCCGATCATGCAATGATTGATCGAGGCGGGGTCCGGGCCGATCTTCCGCCGGAACGGCGCGAGGCGGGCGTTGGCCTCGGCGCCGATGACCCCCGGCCCCAGCGAGATCTTCTCCCCGTTGTCATGGAGAACGCAGTCCCGCCATCCTCCGGCCAGCACCACCAGGACGGAATCCGTCACGGACTGGCCCGACAGGCTCGTGCCAGCGGCGCGAAACGTGACGGGAATGTTCAAGGGCGCCGCGGTCCGCAGGAGATGCGCGACCTCCTCCGGGGTGTTCGCCTTGACGACGATTTTCGGGACGAGGCGGTAGAAACTGGCGTCCGTGCCGAAGGCGAGCGTCCGGAAGGGGTCGCAGAAGATCCTGGAGGTGGGGATGGGGGGGGAGATGCCGGCATGGAACGCCCTGTACGCTTCCGGGAGCGCAAGATAATCCTCTTTCCTCAACCGTATGACCATTGCGCGCGTCCCTCCCGTGGCGATCTCCGTGGGTCAAGCCGGGCCGCCCTCCGCTTTCCCGACGCCCAACAGTCTATACAAATTCCCGTGGAACGGAAAAGGGAAAGGGAAATCCTTGCTGTGACCCGCGGGATCCGGTAAAGTTTCCGTTCCATGTCCCGTACTGCACCCGTCTGGATGTCCTGGCTGATGTGGGGGTTGGTGGCCGGCTTCTACCTGATCGGGTTCTTCCAGCGCGTCGCTCCGGCCGTGATGGTGGACGAGCTGATGCGGGAATTCGACATCGGCGGCGCCCTGCTCGGAAATTTATCGGCCACCTACTTCTATTCCTACACGGCGATGCAGATCCCCAGCGGACTTCTGGCGGACGGGATCGGCCCGAGGCGTCTGAGCGCCGCGGCGGCGTTCCTGGCCGCGGTCGGCACGCTGATGTTCGGCCTTGCGGAGGGCCTGTGGATGGCCTACGCGGGCCGTCTGCTGGTCGGAGCGGCGGTCGGCGTCGCGTTCGTCACCTGCATGAAGCTCGCCGGGCACTGGTTCCCGTCCAACCGCTTCGCCACGGTGACGGGCGTGGCCCTGCTCCTGGGAAACATCGGCGGCGTGCTCGGCGGCGTGCCGCTCTCGGAGGCCGTTAGCTTCTTCGGCTGGCGGACCGCGATGGTGGCGAGCGCCGCGTGCACGTTCGTCCTGGCCGCGGCGGTCTGGGGGATCGTGCGGGACGACCCGAGAGAGCGCGGATTCGAGAGCTTCGTCCACGCCTCGGTGCTCGAGAGCGGCAGCCTGCCCCCCATGCGCGCGCTGCGCGTCGTATCGGCCCGGCGGGAAACCTGGCTGCTGCTGGCCGCCGGAGGCCTGTCCGCCGCTCCGGTACTGGTGTTCGCCGGGTTGTGGGGCGTCCCCTATCTGACCCAGGTGCACGGGATCGGCCGCAGTCATGCGGCCGCGCTGACATCGACCATGCTGATCGCCTGGGCCGTCGGGGGCCCGACCCTCGGGGCGATGTCCGACCGCCTCGGGCGGCGAAAGCTTCCCTACCTGGCGGCGAACGTCGCGAGCGCGACGCTGTGGGGGATCTTCCTTTTCCAGGGGGACATTCCCAGGATCCTGTTGTATCCCCTGTTCGCCGCCATCGGGTTCACCTCCGGGGCCCTGATCATCGGCTTCGCCCACTCCCGGGAGGCCAACCCTCCCGGGGCGGCGGGAGCCGTGGCCGGGATCGTCAACATGGGCCCCATCGGCTTCGCCGCGATCCTGCAGCCCTTGCTGGGGAGCATTCTCGACGGGCATTGGGGCGGCCTGCTGGTCAACGGGGCGCGGATCTACGATGCGCGCGCCTATTCGGCGGCATTCCTGTGGCTGTTCCTGAGCTCCTGCCTGTCGGTAGGGGCTGTGTACTTCACCCGGGAGACCTATTGCCGCGTCCGGGAGTTCGACGAAACGTAACGATCGGGGGGGAGGGACATCGATGAAAGTGGCGATTGTAGGAGCGGGCGGAGTGGGCGGCTATTTCGGCGGACGGCTCGCGCAGGCGGGCGAGGACGTCGTCTTCATCGCCCGCGGGGAGCACCTGCGGGCGATGCGGGGAAACGGGCTCCGTGTCGACAGCATCGACGGCGATTTTCGCGTCGATCCGGTCCTGGCGACGGGCGATCCCGCGACCGTGGGCGAAGTCGACTATGTCCTGGTCGCCGTCAAGACGTGGCAGTTACGCGACGCCATCGAAACGATGCGCCCCATGGTGGGGAAGACGACATCGATCGTGCCCTTGCTGAACGGCGTCGAGGCGCCCGATCAGCTGGCGGATGCCTTCGGAGCCGAACGCGTGCTCGGCGGGACATGCAGCGTGATCAGCATGATCGCGGGTCCCGGCCACGTCCGCCACGCCGGGGCGCATCCGACGATCAAATTCGGCGAACTGGATCATCGTCCAAGCGCGCGGGGGGAACGCCTGCGAACTGCGTTCTCACGGGCGGAAGGCGTGCAGGTCGAGGTGCCGGAAGACATCCACGTCGCGATGTGGAACAAGTACATCTTCATCGCGCCCTGGAGCGGCGTGGGCGCGGTGACCCGGGCGCCCGCCGGAGTGACCCGCAGCCTGCCGGAGACGCGGGCCCTGCTCGAAGGCGCCATGGAGGAGATCTCCCTGCTGGCGCGCGCGCGAAAGGTCGCCATGGATCGGGAAGCGATCCCCCGGGCGATGGCGTTCATCGACGCGCTCCCCTACGAGGGCACCGCCTCCATGCAGCGGGACATCATGGCGGGACGGCCGTCGGAGCTGGACGCCCAGAACGGCACGGTGGTTCGACTCGGGAAAGAGGCGGGCGTGGCGACGCCGGTGAACGGCATGATCTACGCGAGTCTCCTCCCGCTCGAGAGGCGGGCCAGGAAAGAAGTGCACTTCGACTGAAGGTGTTCCGGCGGGCCGTTCACGGCCCGCCGGAACCTCAATGGCCGTACACCAGGCTCGGCAGCCACAACCCGATCTGCGGGAACATGTACAGCAGGAAGATGGCGAGGATCTGGAGCACCATGAACGGCATCATCCCCAGGAAGATCTGGTTCAGCGTCACGTGCGCCGGCGACACGCCCTTCAGGTAGAACGCCGCCATCGCCACCGGCGGCGACAGGAACGCCGTCTGCAGGTTGAGCGCAACGATCAGGCCGAAGAAGAGCGGATCGACGTTGAAGTGCGCGATCAGCGGGAGGAAGATCGGCATGAAGATGATGATGATCTCGGTCCATTCCAGCGGCCACCCCAGCAGGAAGATGATCACCTGCGCCAGGAGCATGAATCCCAGCGGCGACAGGTCGAGCGAGGTAAACCACGCATTGACGATCTCCTGGCCGCCCAGCAGCGCGAACCCCGCGGCGAAAATGCCCGACCCGACGAACAGCCAGCACACCATCGCGCTGGTCCTCGCGGTGAGGAAGACCGACTCCTTGAGCATCCGCATGTTGAACTGTCCGTAGACGACCGCCAGGAGCAACGCTCCGAACGATCCCATCGCCGCCGCCTCGGTCGGCGTCGCCAGGCCGGCGATGATGGATCCGAGCACCCCGAGGATCAGGAGCGCCAGCGGGAAGAACGATCCCAGCAGCATCTTGAAGACCTCGAACCGGGCGAAGTCGAAGATCACATAGAAGACCGCGACGCTCGCCAGGCAAAGACCAAGGACAATCCAGAACCACAACGGGGCGGGCACGCGCGTCGCCGGCGCCTTGTCGGGGGCGGCGCCCGCTGCCGGGGCCGCCACCGAAGCCGTTTCGGCAGGCGCTGCCTCGGCGACGGCACCCGGCGGTTCCTGCAGACCCCCGGCTCCATCCGGCTCCTGCAGCCCCCCGGCAACTTCCGGCTCCTGCAGCCCCCCGGAACCTTCCGGCTCCTGCAACCCTCCGGCGTCGGACGAGGCTTGCACGTCCGACGCCGCGAATCCCATCGCGACCACGCCCTCGGCCACGACTTCCTTGGGCGCCGTCACGCCGAGATAGATCGAGCCCATGAGCAGCACGGCCGCCAGCGCCGGCAGGAGCGCAATGCCCAACTGCCTGACCAGGATGGGCCTCGGGACGTCGGTGGTTCGCTGTCCCCTGATCGCGCCGGTCAGCCCCGCAACGGCGTTGCTGCCGTCCCGGGAGAGGTCTTCCGCGAATTTGGGCAGCTCCACGCGCCTGTCTTCCGCCGACAGCGGCGGCGCGGCGCTGGGCTTGAGTTTCGCGTAGATGATGATGGCCACGATGTAGAGCCCCGCCAGCATGAGGCCCGGGAAGAAGGCGCCTGCGTAGAGCTGCATCACCGAAACGCCGGCGGTGGCGCCGTAGAGGATCAGGAGCACCGACGGGGGGATCAGGATGCCGAGGGTGCCGCCCGCGGTCACGGCGCCCGCCGCGAGCCGGGTGCTGTATCCGGCCTTGAGCATCGCCGGAAACGCGAGCAGGCCCATGAGCGTCACCACCGCGCCGATGATCCCGGAAGCGCAGGCGAAGATCGCGCAGGTCACGACCGTCGCGACGGCCAGCGCTCCGGGGATGCGCGCGGTCGCCAGGTGCAGGCCCTTGAACAGGCGCTGGATCAGGTTGGCGCGCTCGACCAGGTAGCCCATGAAGACGAACAGGGGGACCGAGATCAGCACGTCGTTGTTCATCACCCAATAGGCGCGCTGCACCATCAGGTCGAGCGTCTGCCGCACCGCCGTCGACGGGTCCACGCTGTAGTAGGCGAACCAGGTGAACATCGTGCCCAGGCCCATCAACGTGAACGCGGTGGGAAAGCCGAGCATGATCGCCACGACGATCAGCCCCAGCATCAGGAGGCCGAGGTGGCCGTTGGTCATGTGCTCCCGCGACGGCATCACCCAGAACAGGCCGATGACGACCAGCGCCATCATGGCAAGTCCGAACCAGACCCCTTTTTTCATTTGCGGTCCTTCTCCCTCGCGGTGATGATCGCATCGAGCTTTTCGATGTCCTCGTCCTTGACGTTCAGCTTTTCCTTCAGCTCTTCGACGTCGACCTCCTCCACGTCTTTCTGGCGCGGGGGCCACTTGCCATCCTTCAGGCAAATGACGCAGCGGATCATTTCCACGATCCCCTGCACCAGCAGGAACGCCCCGGCGACCGGGATGACGGTTTTGAACGGGTAGATCGGCGGGCCTTCGGCGGTGATGCTCGAGCGCTCCAGGATCCTCCAGGAATCGCCGGCATAGTAGTAGCCGGCCCAGCAGAGCGCGACCACCCCGGGAAGGAAGAAGACGAAGAACAGCGTCAGGTCGAGGGCGGCCTGCGCCCGCGGCGGGAAGAAGCCGTACATGACATCGCCGCGGACGTGGCCGTTCCGCGACAGGGTGTAGGCGCCCGCCATCATGAACAGGGCCCCGTACATCATGAGCATGAGGTCGAAGGCCCAGGGATGCGGCTCGTTGAGCGCGTACCGCGAGAACACTTCAAAGGTGATGAGAAGGGTGAGCGACACGATCAGCCAGGAAACCGTTTTCCCGACGAAGGCGCTGATCCTGTCGATGAAAAGCAGTGTTTTTTGCATGTTCGACCTTTCGAAAAGCAGCCATCCGGGCAGGACCCGGATGGCTGCCGGCTGATGCCGAAAAATCCTTAGCCTTTCGGTCCGGCCTTCTTCGGCGCCGCTTTCTTGGGCCCGAAGTAATGGTTGTACGCCATGCGCCGGCTGACGTTGGTGTCCATGTCCCAGCTCACCGCGCGCTTGGCGAACGCCTTCTGCGATTCGATGATCTCCTTGAACAGCGGGTTCTCCGCCGCCTTCTTCTCCGCGACCGCGTCGTAGGCGTCCAGCTCCTTTTGCAGGACCGAGTCGGGGGTCTTGTAGAACTTCACTTTGTCCTTGGTCTGCATCTCGATGTAGTCCTTCGAGTAGCGGTCGATCGCCTTCCACGACATGTCGGCCGAGGCCGCTTCCACGCAGACCTCGATGAGCGCCTGCAGCTTGGCGGGCAGCGCGTTGAACTTGTCCTTGTTGAAGATGACCTCGAACGATTCCGCGTTCTGGTGGTAGCTCTGCAGCATGCACACCTTGGAGACGTCCGGGAAGCCGAGCAGGCGGTCGGAGCTGGCGTTGTTGAACTCCGCCCCGTCGAGGAGGCCGCGGTCCAGCGCCGGCACGATCTCGCCGCCGGGCAGCGCGTTGACCGCCGCGCCCATGGCGGTGAATACGTCGACGGAGATCCCCACGGTGCGGAATTTCTGGCCCTTGAGGTCCTCGAACCTGGTGATCGGCTTCTTGAACCAGCCTAACGGCTGCGTCGCCATCGGCCCGTAGGCGAACGCGACCACGTTCGCGCCGATGGACTTGTAGAGCTTCTCCATGAATTGCTTGCCGCCGCCGTATTTGTGCCAGGCCAGCAGCATGTTCGCGTCCATGGCGTAGGCGGGGCCCGACCCCCACAGCGCCAGGGCGTTCTGCTTGCCGTAGTTATAGACCGTCACGCCGTGGCCGCCGTCGAGCGTCCCCTTGGACACCGCTTCCAGCAGGGCGAAGGCCGGCACCACGGAACCCGCGGGGAGCACCTCGATCTTGAGGTCCCCGCCGGTCGTGTCGTTGACCTTCTTGGCGAAATCGAGGGCGTACTCGTGGAAAATGTCCTTGCTCGGCCAGGTGCTCTGCCAGCGCATCGTAACCGGCCCAGCCGACCTGGCGATCGACGGGAAGCCCAACGCCGCGGCCCCGGCCGTCGCGACGGCGGCGCCGGTGAGGAACTTGCGGCGGGATACGCACGTCTTCTTTGCGTCTGCGCCCGATTCTTTCTTCGTCATGATTTCCCTCCCAGGTGGTCTCGTGGATCTGCGGCACTTGGATGCGAACTTCCGGTCTGCCTTTTTCCGCGCGCAATCCAACCAAGATGCTTTTCCCGATTGTTCTTCTTCCTGACCTCACCTCCTTCTGTCGCCTCGGCAAGGACCATGGCGGATAAGGTATTTTATCGCTGGTCGCCGGCACCTCGTCCAGGGAGTGGGTGGAATGGGTGGTACGGGTTGGTCCTGAAAACGTGGCGTTGTCGCATTACCGCATAGGAAACAAGGGGCTTTAGGAGTAGCCGCAGCATGGGTCCTGATATCACGGGCAGAGGAAACGTGTCAATGGGATACACGCGAATCCGGTCGCTCTCAGGCCACGCGGTCGCGGGGTTCCCGCCCGGCGAAGACGGCATCCAGGTTGTCGAGCGCCCGGAACCCCATGGCGTCCCTCGCTTCCTTCGTGGCGCTGGCGATGTGCGGCGTCAGGAATACGTTCGGCAACTTCCGGTACTCCGGATGGATGTCCGGTTCGTTCGTGTAGACGTCCAAGCCGGCCGCCGTCAGCTTCCCGGACTTCAACGCCCCGATCAGCGCTTCGTCGTCGACCACCGCGCCCCGGCTCGCGTTGACGACGATCGCCCCGTCCGGCAGGAGGGCGATGCGCCCGGCGTTCAGCAACCGGAAGGTTTCCGGGGAGGACACGCAGTGGAGCGTCAGGAAATCGCAATGCGGCATCAGCGCCTCGGGCGTCGGATGGAAGATCGCGCCTCCCTCCGTTTCCGGCGTCCTTCTCCGCACATCGTGATAGTGGATCTCCATGTCGAATCCGCGGGCCCTCCTGGCGACGACCTGTCCGATCCGTCCGAATCCGAGAATCCCGAGCCGCTTGCCCGTGACTTGCGTCCCCATCATGAAACGTGGACTCCAGTCCTTCCACGCGCCGGCGCGGATCAGCCGTTCGCCCTCGCCGGCCCGCCGCGCCGCGCCCAGCAGTAGCATCATGGTCAGTTCCGCCGTGGCGTCGGACAGCACCTCGGGCGTGTTCGTGACGATGATCCCCCGGGCGTTGGCGGCCTTTACGTCCACGTGATCGTAGCCGACGGAAAAATTCGCGATGGCGCGCACCCGTATGGGCAACCGGGCGATCACTTCCGCGGTGAACTTTTCCGTGTGACAGGGAAGGATGGCGTCGACGTCCCTGGCCCGTTCGATCAGCTCGTCCCGGGAATAGAGGACGTCATCGGGGTTCAGCCGGGCGTCGTAGTCCCGCCGAAGACGCTCCTCGACGGCGTCCGGAAGTCTGCGTGTAACCAGTATAACGGGCTTCATTTTTCCCTCCTCTACCCGGGAGCGGAATACAGCGGGGTCACGTATGGGCCTTCCGGCACCACGGCGATGTCCGGGTCGGCGTGGGCCTTGACGCTTTCGGCGACCGCCGCTTCCACCGAGGGAACGGGGTCCACGAATGCGTCCCTCAGGCCCTCTTTTCCCAGCCCCGTGGTATAGAGCTTGACGGTCCCGACCCGCAGGGCCTTGAGCAGCATCTCGGTCTGCCATTCGTCGATCCGCGCCTTGTCGCGGCGTTCCAGCACGGACAGGAACCGGTCCGCCCCCGTTTCGCGCAGCAACCGCTGGGCGGCGACGAATTCGTCGCTGCCCATCCCTTCCGAGCACGCGCTGGCGATGATGATGGTTCCCCCGGGTTCGAGGATGTCGATTACGCCCACCATCCCCTTGACGGTCTGGTAGTACGTCCTGTCCAGGGGATAGCCCGCGCCGGAAGTGACGACGGTGCGGAAACGGCGGGGGACGACCACCTCCGCGCGCTTCCGCACGTAGGCTACCGCTTCGCGGTGGCTGGCCTCGATCTCGCCGAAATTGACGAATCCGATGCGCCGCTTCTCGTCGATGGCGACGTTCAGCGCCATGATCCCGCCGATGGCCCGGACGATCTCGATCTGCTCCTCGTGCAGGGGATTCCCCTCGATGACGCAATTGGCGGATTTTGGATGTTCGAGGATGCGCGAACTGTGGAACGCCAGGATGGTGTCCTGGTGGGCGACCCCCGGAGCGACCACCTTGCGGCCTCCGGAGTATCCGGCCATGAAGTGGGGCTCCACCAGGCCGATGACGATTTTCAGGTCGGCCTCGATGAAGCGCCTGTCGATCAGGATCGGGATCCCGCGGCGCGTTTTCCCGAGGTCCGCGTGGGCTTCCCGGTCCCGGGCGAAGTGGTTCCCGGCGCGGATGGTCCGGAACACCTCCTCCGAGCCGATGATCTCCCTGAGCTCTTCCCCTTCGTTGGGACGGTGCAGCCCGGTGGCCACGAGGATCAGGATGTTTTCTCGGGGGATGCCCGCACCGGCAAGCGTCTCGATGATGGGCGGGAGCAACGCGCCGTTGGGCACGGGCCGCGTGATGTCGCAGATGAGGATGCAGGCGCTCTTCCGGCCGCGGGCCATCACCGAAAGCGGCGGGGACCCCACCGGGTTCTCCAGCGCCTCCTTCACGGCCCGGATCGGTTCCCGGACGGGGTCCATCGGACGCTTGCCGATCACCGTGACCCGGAGATCGTCCGGCAGCCGGACCGTCAGGGTCTTTCTTCCGTATAAGAGGTCGACGTTCATGGATGGATCCCCTGCCCTGCATGCTTCGGATGAGCGCAGAAAGCGCTTATTATTCTACATAATTCGTGGGTAGACTGACGGCAAAATGCCATCGGCGGGTCACCGGCTTCCCCGTCCACGGAAGAGCACCAGGCTGAACAGGAACACGGGAATGGCGATCAGGAAGTAGGCGAGCGCGTATCGGTGGCCGGCGCCCGCGATCCCGCCGAAGATCGGAGGGGCGACCACCCCTCCGAAGAACGTGAAGAACAGGGTCCCCCCCGTGGCCATGCCCGCCATCCCCGGAGGCGCCTTGCGCGCGACCTCGGCAAGGTACACGCCGTTCCAGCCGACCGCGGAGGCGCCGAAGAGGGCCCCGAGGACGACGATGGCGGCGTACGGCCATGAAAGGGAGAGGAGGCAGGTCCCCGCCGCCGAGAATGCCATGACGAGGCCCAGTATCCCGAGCATCCGGCGCGGCACGATCAGCCGGTCCGCGATGCCGCCCCAGACGATGCGTCCCGCGACCCCCGCGCCCAGGGCGACGGTCAGCGTCAGCCCGGCGCGGACCAGCGGAACGCCCAGGCTCGTCGTCAGGAAGGAGACGAGGTAGGTGCTCAGGCACACCTGCATGGAAGCGAAAAAAAACGACGTCGTGGCCAGTTCCCGGAGCGGTTTGCTGGAAAAGACCATTTTCAGCGGCCCGGCGACTCCCTTGAAACGTATCGGCCGGTCCTTTTCCCTGTCGACGTCGAGGCCCGCCCTGGGCAGCTCGGAGAGGAAGGCGAGGAGGACGCAGATCGCGCCCACCGCGATCGCCGCCCCCTTCCACCCGTAGAACAGGACCAGCGGAGGAACCAGGGCCCCGGCGATCGCCCCCCCCAGCGGAACGCCGGTCTGCTTCAGGGAGAACGTCAGGGACAAGCGGCCGGGCGGGGCGGTCCGGGCCAGGATCTGGGAACTCGCGGGCGTCACCGGCCCGTACCCGGCCCCGATCAGCAGGGCGCCGAGGACCATGAGCGGGACGGATCCCGCCGCCGTGGCGGCCAGCCCGAGCCCGGAGAGGACCAGGCAGCACTGGCTGACCCGGATCGGGCCGTACCGCAGGATGAAATCCCCGCTGGCGAGGGTGGATGCCATCCCCCCGACGTAGACGAACGCCATGAAGACGCCGAGGTACGCGAGGGCGATCCCCGTATCCGCGGACGCCGCGGGCGCGAGCACGGGAACCGTGACCGAGGCCATCGCGACCAGCGCCTGGATCGCCAACGTGACGGCCAGGGGGATGACGACCCCGGAACCTGTTTTTTCCACTGCCGTCCTCGTTCTGGGGATCAAAAGGCGTTCCCTATATATTTAATCCAATATATCTTGTCAATCTGGAAACGGGTTCTCCAAAGGCACGTCGGAAGTCCTCCCTGCGGGGGAAAGGAGTCGGCATCATGAAGATCGGGTTCATCGGACTGGGGATCATGGGCAAGCCGATGAGCAGGAATCTGCTCAAGGCAGGCTACGAACTCGTGGTGCTGGACAGGAAGCCGGACGTCATGAACGCCCTCGCTTCCGAAGGCGCCGGGACGGCGGCCACGCCGAAAGAGGTCGCGGAAGCGACGGATATCGTCATCACCATGCTGCCGAATTCCCCGCACGTCAAAGAGGTGGTTCTGGGGGCGGATGGGGTGATCCACGGCGCCAAACCGGGCGCCGTGGTGATCGACATGAGCTCGATCGCACCGCTGGTGAGCCGCGAGGTCGGGCAACGGCTGGCGGAGAAAGGAGTGGAAATGCTGGACGCACCGGTCAGCGGCGGGGAGCCCAAGGCGATCGCCGGGACCCTTTCCGTGATGGTCGGCGGGAAGAAAGAGGTGTTCGAGCGGTACTACCCGGTGATGAAGGCGATGGCGGGATCCGTCGTCCTGACCGGGGATCTCGGGGCCGGGAATATCACGAAGCTGGCCAACCAGATCATCGTCGCGCTCAATATCGCGGCGATGTCCGAAGCGCTGGTCCTGGCCAGCAAGGCAGGCGTGTCGCCGGATCTCGTCTACCAGGCCATCCGCGGGGGGCTGGCCGGAAGCGCCGTGCTCGATGCCAAGGCGCCGCTGGTGATGGATCGGAAATTCGATCCCGGGTTCCGCATCCACCTGCATATCAAGGACCTGGCGAACGTGCTGGAGACCTCCCACGAAATCGGCGTGCCGCTTCCGCTGACCGCTTCGGTGATGGAGGTGATGCAGGCGCTCAAGACGGATGGCTTCGGCGATCTGGACCACGGCGCGCTGATCCGATATTACGAAACGCTGGCGAAGGTCGAGGTGAAACGATAACTCGTGGTACAGTGATTTCACCGAACGCGTGAGGTGTCGAGATGCATGTGGGGACCTGGAAGGACCTGGAGGGGAAGGCGGTCACGGACGCGGGGGCGGGCGGGGTCACCATCCGTGTCCTGATGGGCGACAACGTCGGGGCCCCGAACTTCACGACCCGCCACTTCGAAGTGGCCCCGGGCGGCCACACGCCGTTCCACGCCCACGCGTGGGAGCACGAGGTGTTCGTCCTCTCGGGGAAGGGGAAGGTGAAGCGCAAGGATGGCGAGACGGACGTCGGACCGGGAAGCTTCGTGTTCGTCCCTCCCGGCGAGGAGCACGCCTTCGCCAACGCGGGGGCGGAGACCTTCTCCTTCCTGTGCGCCATCCCGGCGACGAAGGTGTGCCTGAGATAAGCCGCAAGCGAAATCTCCTCGACTTGTCGCTCGCCGTGGCGCTCGTTCTCTTCCTGCCGCTGGCGGGCGCGGTGGCCATGGGGAAACCGCCCGCGGCGTATCTGCAATTCCCCCCGAAGACCCCGGACGTGCCGCACGCGCCGTTCTCCCTTCCGGTCTTCCTCGGCCTGGCGCTTCTGATCCTCGCGGCGACGACCCCCATCCTCCTTCGCCTGGTCTCTTTCCGGGGCGGAGACGGTCTCCGGAAGCCCGTCCTGCCGTTCCCGTGGTGGGGATGGACCGGCGCCGGCCTGGGCGCGGCGTCCTGGATTCTCGCATGGAGCCGGATCCCGGGACTGGGCGGTTTCCATGCGCACGCGTTCACACCCCTGTGGATCGGCTTCATCCTGGTCGTGAACGCGTTCACGGCGCGGAGGACGGGCCGGTGCCTTCTCCTCTCCCGGACCCGCTCCTTCCTCCTCCTCTTCCCGGTCAGCGCGGGGTTCTGGTGGTCCTTCGAGTACCTCAACCGATTCGTCGGGAACTGGCGCTACGTCGGCGCGGTGGAATTCGGGGCGGTGGAGTATTTCCTCTTCGCCACCCTCCCGTTCTCCACCGTCCTCCCGGCGGTCCTGTCGACCCGCGAGCTGCTGCTCTCCTGCCCGCGCATCGACCGCTCGTTCCGCGAATGGGAGCCCCTCTCCCCGGCAAGACCGAAAACGATCGGCCTCGCCGCGCTGTTTCTCTCCTGCGCGGGGCTCTTCGCCGTCGGGATCGCTCCCGACGTCGTCTTCCCGCTGGTATGGGTCGCCCCGCCCACGCTCCTGATCTCCCTCGCCGCGCTTCGCGGAGAACCGCACACGCTTTCCGGGATCGCCTCCGGCGACTGGCGCACCGCGGCATCCTCCATCCTCGCCGCCCTTCTCTGCGGCGTCTTCTGGGAAACGTGGAATTTCGGAAGCACCGCGAAGTGGGTGTACGCCATCCCCTACGTCGACGCCCTGCACGTCTTCGAGATGCCTCTCCTCGGGTATGCCGGCTACCTGCCGTTCGGGGTGCTGTGCGCCGGAATCGGGGACCTCGTCGTCGGTATCGTCATCAAGGAGTAGAAAAAATCCCCGTTTCATAACGGGTGCGATAAAATCGATTCGCGGCGCAAGCCGCCGTTCATCCCCACGTTTCAGGAAGGGGTCCGATGACCCGAACGCGCCAGCAGACCGCCGTCGCCGCGGACCGCCCGTGCCGCTCTCTTCGCCGCCGCCGGGGGATCGCGGGATGAACCCACTGG
>Ga0210377_10001983_pt1 | contig 18223 bp, 16 predicted proteins | sample PLM4_65_b1redo_FD_155480 | JGI IMG/M metagenome (GOLD analysis project Ga0210377, IMG submission 155480) | Groundwater sediment microbial communities from an aquifer in East River, Colorado, USA - PLM4_65_b1 redo | ecosystem: Environmental > Terrestrial > Soil > Riparian zone | place: USA: East...
AGGCGTCGGACCTGCTGATTGAAGACGCACATGAATAAACAGTCACAAAATCGCTCTTATCCCGCCATAGACAGCCATGTGGACCTTATCTATGACCTGATCCGCCATCACCCGGACAAGCCGCTCCAAGATATCCCCGAAGCCTGGGTGACCCTTCCCAGACTAGCGGAAGGTGGGGTGCGGCTTTTCGTCTCGGTCTTCTACTGCCCTGATGCCTATAACGGCCCGGTCAAATCAGCCGATTATCTCCGATACCTGCTGGAATACGCGGAGAAGCACGTGCAGGGGTTCAAGGCCATCCGTACCGCCGGGGAGCTTGCGGACTTCTATAATGGAACCGGGACGCCGGGTGTTCTGCTCCTCCTGGAAAATGCCGACCCGCTCCTGGAGTATCCGCCCCAGGCCCTGAAAGAAAGGGGATTCCACGCCGTGGGCCTGACCCATGTGGGGAGAAACCGGATCGGCGACGGCAATGCGATAGAGGAGCCGCAAGGGCTTACCCCGGCTGGCCGTAACCTTGTGCTGGAACTGGACCGGCTCGGCTTCGCCATTGACACGGCCCACCTCTCCGAGCCGGCATTTCAGGAGACGGCTGATCTCTTTACCGGTCCCCTCTTCTCTTCCCATACCGGTTTCCGCGCCTTCAAAGACACCCCCCGCAACCTCTCCGACGGGCAGATACGGACAATACTCTCCCGTGACGGGGTCGTGGGGATGGCGGCAGCACCGGGGATGATCTCCAACGATGCAAAAGTGGGGATCAGCCACGTCTTCCATCAGATCGACTGGTTCGTTCAGAAATACGGGGCCGACGGAATAGCCATAGGCTCTGATATGGGCGGATATGACGGTGTCTGCGAGGGGTTCAACGACCACTCGGATTTCCCGAGGCTTGCGGAACTTCTTGCCGGGGCGGGTTATCCCGACCCAGCCATCGAAGGGATCATGGGAGGAAACTGGTTCAGGTTCTTCTCCCGGCTACTGGCAGGTTCAACTGCGGAAAAAGGTCAAACGGGGTAATATTTTCCTTGCGTACGACCTATTTTGTTGAGGTGCATAATGAAGATGACTTCTCATGGTGGTCAATTGAAATCGGCCACGGCAGCTCAAGCTGCTCGAAGTCAACATTGAACTTGACCTTTACATGTCCACAATGTACAATTTGTACAATTGGAGGTTGTTATCATGGCAAACATATCAACAGCAGATGCTCGTAACGATTTTGCCGAGCTCATCAATCGTGCATCGTTCGGCAAGGAGCGCTTTGTCCTGACCCGGCGCGGGAAAAAACTAGTCGCGATTATCCCTGTTGAGGATCTTGAACTTCTCGAAGAGTTGGAGGATCGAATGGATGTTGAAGCGGCGAGGGCGGCATTGGCGGAATCCGATGAGCGGGTATCGTATCAGGATCTGCGTCGTGAATTGGGGCTTGAATGACCTATCGGATCGAGTTGACCAAGACGGCTGCGAGGGATCTCAAATCGGTTCCTAAGCCGCTGCTGAAACGGTTGGATGCCTGCATACTTGGACTGTCAGACGATCCGTTGCCGCCGGGAGTTAAGAAGCTCAAAAACGAAAACGCTCTGTATCGTGTAAGGGTAAGCGATTATCGCATCATCTACAGCATAGAGCAGGATGTTTTGATCATACTGATTGTCAAGATAGGGCACCGGCGGGAAGTCTATCGATGACACGCTCGATCTCCCTGGTCGCTGGTCATCGGTCTCCGCTCTCTCAACCGGCACACATTGCAAAGGGCAGCAGCGGCGAACAGTCACACGCTGTAAAATCAGGGGGCGAATCGGGAAGGTGACTTCTCGCGGTGGTCAATGACCATCAGCCATGGCAGCACAGATGACCGTCAGGCAATAAAACTGCGCAATTCCCGTTGTCAAATAAACAGGTAAGCCTTCTAGACCCGCATCAACTTGGTAACATGGAAGCCTGGCCTAGGCCCAATATCCCCTTTCTCACCTAATTCACTGTTCTGCATCTCTCAAGATCTTTTCTTCCAATCGCCTGGCATCCGCAATGCCTAAACTAACAAGTGCGGCCAGAACACGATCAACATCAGACCTCAAGGGCTCATTCGATTTGAGTATAGCAGGATCTTTACGCCAAACTTCCTCAATCCATCCACAAAGTCGACGACCGATATCTTGATCGGCCCAGAATTTTGTATTATCCGGGAAGCGTTTAAGCCATGTCATGGCGGCGGTTACAACAAATGGCAGATGATTCGGCCTTGGCGAGACTTCAAATAGATTGAGCGTAACTACAGCGACAAGAATACAAGGACAGCTATCGACCAATTTCCCCAACACCGGGAGGAACGGGTCAAGACAATCGATACATTGTTCAGTCAAATAGCAGCTGGGATATTGAGAAAATTCCTTTTTATTAAAGAAGAGGGTGGCTATGGCCGGGCCTATATGCCATTCAATGGAGTCGGTACAGTCACCTTTAAGTCGCCTCCAGCCACGGCTTGCCATCATTCTATCTGCGAGAGAGGCCCTAATGAAAAATGCCATTTCCGCATTTAAATTTTTATCATCGAAAAATAACACATCAACGCTTTGAAGAAACGGTGTCATTGCGTCGAAGAAAGGCGCTTCAGGCATCGGTTTAATTATGTCAAGAGCAATTTTTTCGACCTCAACTGTCGAAAGGCCGGGTATGCATCTTGCCAACATGTCAAAAAATGCATCGTTCCATTCAAGAGGTGTATGATGGGGTTCTTCTGAATTGTCCAGGCCAACACCGTTTATTGCTGCAGTCCACTGGCCATAAGCGCAAGCGATGTCACGCAGCCAGGGCCGTTCAGTCACATTGAAGAGCAATCTTGATTTGCTTAGCCAGAGTGCCGCAGTCTGGTGGTTAACATATTCTTCATGCTGAGAGCGCTGTTTCCTAATTGATTTCTGCGGTGATCGGTCACCAGTCACCCTTAAGCCGTATCTGGGAATAACTTCTACAGGCGGAAATACCGGCCATTGGGGTTCAGGTCCACAGTTGTTTAACCATGACAATTCAGAATCCACAGACGCATGAATTTTTTGATTATAGCTTTCCGATAAGGCAGTGACCTTTTCTTCAGGAAGATCCCATTTGTATCTCGGTTGAATACATGCCGTAAATGCGCAACGTAAAAGCGAGGGGGGCAACCGTTTGTCAATGGCGGCGATGGTGACAGCCGCCGCACCGAAACCGTGGGCCGCAGCGGGGTTATTGTCTGCGGCCGATTCGAGGAGTATTCTCATATCATTAATTGACGGATTGTACTTCAGCAAACAGACAATACCGACAAATGCAATTGCGATGGGATTGAACCTGAGACCATGTCGATGGTAATGGACCGGGTCCGCTTTACTCTTCAGCGCCTGTAAGAAAACCCCTCTCGCCCATGATATATGTTGCTCACGGATATCTTTATTCCCGTCACGTATCGTGATTAGCGCAGCAGCAACAATGGCTTGTTGACGCAACCACTCATCATCTGAATCTTCTTGCTTCGGTGCTGAAACGGTATGCTGTGCCCATTCAGCAGCCTCTGCAGCAAGCTCAGGTGAAGACCGGGAGGGATCTTCCAGCGCCAGCCCGAGGGCAGACTGCATATTTGCGTCTGTAAGCGTCTCCCGTGAAGCTTCAAGCAGTGGATCAAGATGTCGTTTCTCGTCTTCTGGTTGCAGATACTGGACGGCCAATCTCTGTGTGCCATCGACTTGTTCGACTAACGTTTCTTGCCAGTTATCTGGGTCGAGCAAATTGAGTGCATGCACTGCCATGAAGGCGGGATCGCTTAAGTCCGACGCGTCATCTGGCGGTCCTAGTCGAGCAGCAGCGCCTTGAAGAAGATCAACAATAGATTCACGAAGATCGGGCGGCCCGTATACTGCGTATTGGCCGAGGAGCTGGTCTAGCCTGAGCTTACGTGAAACTCGCTTCTTCAGGCTTTCAAGATTGACGGTGCCGACGGGTTCTTTCTTAAGTGCCTGCAAACCGAAAAAATCTGGAACCACCATGGTGTCCTGAGTCAGTCGGCTGCGGTCAACACAGAGAAGCTCAGGACTGGCCAGGAAAGGTATTGCCGCTTCGCGTGATTTCGGCCAATGGGAGAGTAGGAGATCAACCGCAACAAGGAGATAGGCAGCAGGGGATCCAGTTGGACCGATAACGTCGACCAACACCTTGTCAACGGGCTCATCATTCTCAATTCGACGATGCGCCCAGGCTTCAAGAGCCATCAATGCAGATGTTACGCAGGAAGGTGCCGCTTGCCACTCCCGTGACCAGAGGTAGGATCGCTGCCATGGGAAATCACGTTTCCCATCGGAGAAAGGCAGCGTTATGGCATCGCTATCATACTTCTTGCCACCGGTAAAGAACGATATCGCGTGGTCAATCAGCCTGTGGATAAGAGACAGGCCATGCTCCGGGGCATTAACAAGCAAATCAAAAAAAGGCCCCTTTGCCGGTGATGCGGGGGAGAACTCATGATCAATAATGCTGAATGGTCTCTTTAAATCATTACGATCACTGAGCTCCTTAGACGGAGGTGACGGCATAAGCGCTGTCACAGTCAACTCCATGAGCTCAGCAGGGGCCGCCTGGGCCAGCATCCCGTGAAATTTCATTATGCTGCGCACAGAATTGTCGTAACTTCTTAGTTTACATAATAATTGCAGGTAGTCCGCTGCAAGAGCCGGCGTACGGTTGCAGAATGCAAGAAAACCAGTGCGAAGATCGGTCTCCAACATCCTGATCCGGTCATGGTCTAGCTCGCCGTCGAAAGGCCGTCTCCATTCGCCGAACACTTTGCCTTCTTTTGCCGTTTCAATCTCTTTGAGCCAGCTATAAAGACACTTTAGAAGTACGGGTGTAAGCTGGTCTTGCCCCAACATCCCGAAGGACCAATTGGTGTATAGGGTTACAACATCGGGGATCGCCGCTGCCGGTAAATTATGTTCGAGACTGAGTAACCACCGGATGAGCCTGAACCAGGAAGGGTTGCTTGGGAAATCTAAGTTTGCCGGGATATTCTGAGAATCAACTCCGAATCGTGCTAAAAGCTTTGTGGCCGGCACGACATCGACCGCCATAACTGTGCGGATAAGCTCGCAGAGGATTGCAGCACGATTGGCATGAAGAAATTCCGACGCACGAGAAAGAAGTTCAATACCGATCTCTGACCGAACGAGCGACAACAACACAGCCCGGCGCCATGAACCATTTGCGCCGCCGCAACAGAGACGATCAAGCATCAACTGCCAGCGCGTGTCATCGGCAGAATGCTCAATGGCCATGCGCGCAGCGAGCTCGACGCCCCTTGACAATGCGGCGGATGCGGGCCGGGTTAAGGGAAGTCGCTCGATTATCTCGGGATCGGAGTTAAGAATACATGCCATTGCCCACTCACGAAGGACATCGTGACGAAAGGAAACTTGATCTGTCCCCGTGTCAAGTAATGTTTCGGTCCGGATCAGGGCGGCGATCACATCGGCTGGATGATCACGTACATCAAACGGCTCATACCCCGACAATGCCGCTTCCGCCAAAAATCTGAGTAGCCTCGCCCGTTCCCTGCGGCCCTCAGACTTCCCATCGGCGGTCTGCCACCACTGGCTTGCCATGTCGATCTCGGTTCGTGGCATCTGTTCACCCGTCGGCCAACTGGCCAGGCGGGAGAGGCGGTAAAGATTTCTCGTCACAGCGCGTGCCGGGTGATTATTCGCCAAGAGCGGCGCAAGCCCGGGAGAAGCTTGCATCAACTCCTCAACTTCAACTTCATTCAATTCGTCGATAATGATAGGTTCAGCAAAACCCAAATTGCATATTGCGTCAGCAGGAAGCCAGTTGGGCTCCTCAACTCCAAAACTCCGTCTCGCAGTAACAATTACAGAGAATCCCGCTACGTTGGCGGCTTCGCGAACAAGGTCAATGACTGTACTTCGCTCCTCGTCGGAGAAGAAGTCCAGATTGTCTACAAAGAGGATAGCTCCCCCATTGCCTGCCAGATCTGTCAGCAGGTCACGGGCGCTACCATCAAAACCGATTGCAGACCGCATTGCCAACCAGCCTTTCGATATAGTTCTACCAGGTCTGAGTACAACTATCTGCGATTCTGTGCCTACCTGGATGGCAAGATGTTTTAGAATACCCGATTTTCCGACACCGCCGTCGCCGCGGATTTCGAGATATCGACCAGTATCAAGTGCAGTATGGACAGCCGTGACACGTTCATGCCGGGTCAAAGATACTCCACCCACCCTATCGCTTATTTCGTCAAGGGCCAATCTGGAAGCCTCGGCAAGGGCCGCTCGTGAAGATGAAAACCGAAGTCCTCCAGCAAGGCTAAACAACTGAAGATCGGTATCCGCTATCAGTCTATCACGTGTCCGGTCCCCGCCAGATGCCGCAATCCGCAATGCAAGCTCAATTAATGAGTTCCAAAGATTCCCGGCACGGGGCGTATCATCGGGATGGAGTGCCCTTGCGGCTCGTTCCCTGGCAAGCGCCTCGGATGCAGAACCTGGGGCGGTGAAATCAAAGACGAGTATCTGGACCTTACCCAGCAGACGCCAGACTGTTGCATCATCTTCTGGTGCGCCTTCGTCTCGCAGATGTGCTTTGAATGTTTGGACGAAGGTTCGCATATCCGGATTTGCGGAGCCCGGTCGGTTGATCCTGGAAAAAAAAGTTTCTGCATCGCCTAACTGTCTGGCCCAAGTAAGGACATCTTGGTAGGCGCCATTGATCTTCCTGGACGTACGGGCGGTGGCGATTGCCAGTTCGTAACGGCTTGTCCAGAAATCTTCCCTTTCCGAGGCCTTGACGATCTGACCGACTACTTTACGGAATACTGTATCGCTGGGCGAAAAGGTGATAGTCCTCTTGACCTGGATCTCGAGAACAGCCGGATATCCTCGCATATCGTGGGAATGCACAATAACATCATCCAGCCACCGCCCCTCAGCCGCCCGTTGGAGTTCGACACGGTCTATCAGTGTGCCGGGCAAACCGCGAGGCTCTGAACCCGTTAGCATGGAGAGTAAGTAAAATGCCCCGACCTGACCCTCAAAGTGGGGACCAGCTGGGCCGCTCGATGCAGGACTGTTTGCGATCTCCGTCACTAGTCATTGCCTCCACAACTATTATTCAGCTTTGAAGGATACTCACTCATCATGTGCCAGAGGTTTCCAGGGCATAAAAAAACAAAGCCGCCCCACCGGCGAAATCCCGGAAAAGCCGGCTTTTGATTTCTTGTGGCGCGAATCCGTGCACCATCCGCTCCTCCATTAAACGCCCTTACAATTACCCCTATCCCCCTGTCCTGTCAAGAAAATCATCCGAAGATGACCTGCTGCGTTCGACATGCTACTGGCATGAGGCCCTGGTCCTGGCATATCTGTTTTCCGCACCCCTTCCCCAAAATAGATCGTTGGCTGATCTATTTTTATATCAAAAGCAAGCTCCCGTTAAAAAGTCTTTTGAATAATTCAGGCTTTAAGGTAAAATGATTCACCGGGAATCATCACATCCCAATTTTCCGGAACACCCCACACGAGAAATCTGCAAAGGAGTATATTGTGGCAGCTCATAAAACACATTTGACCTACGATGATGTCGTGGCGACGCTTCCCCATCTGGACCCGGAGGAACAGCTCAATCTGCTGGAGGTCCTTTCCTCAGTGCTGAAAAAGAGAATCGCACCCGGAACAGCCAGAAAACACAGCCTTCTTGAGCTTGAAGGGCTCGGCGAGGGAATATGGTCGAAGTTGGACGTGGATGAGTACGTCAGACAGGAACGCGACTCATGGCACTAAGCCGCATGGTGAAAGGGAAAACCGTTTTTCTCGATACCGCTCCATTCATCTACTTCATCGAGAAGAACAGTCGTTACCACGACCTGATGAAGCCGGTCATATCCCTCATTGATACTCAGGAGTCACAGGGTGTTACCTCGACAATAACGCTTCTGGAGGTTCTGGTGCATCCCCTTCGTGACGGCAACAAGAAGCTCGCAGATCGGTACAAAGCCATCCTCTTATCATCGAACGGCCTGGTGACCTACGAGGTTTCCCATGAAATATCGGAAAGGGCGGCACTCCTTCGGGCAAAACATGGATTAAGGACGCCGGACGCCATTCAGCTTGCCACCGCTTTGATCTCGAAAGCAGATTGCTTCCTGACGAATGATCCGGCATTGAAGAAAGTAAAAGAGTTGAAAGTGGTCGTTCTCGACGACTATTTGCCGCAAAAGTGAAGGGGGTCTTAGGGTCAGGCTTCCAAGATGTCAAGTTGATCGTAAAAGCAAAAACCGCCCCTCCGGCATAATCCCGGCAAAGGCGGCTTTTCATTCCATATGGCGCGAATCCGGGATCCCATCCGCTCCTCCATTAATCCCCTTATAATTACCCCTATTCCCCTATTCTATCAAGACTATCGTCCCTCTTTAAACTAAATCATCCCTGTATCATGTATGGCAATAGCGTTTTTTATGCTATAGTGCAAAAAGACAACATGGAGAGGCTGTTAAATAAATCCCTTTTCTATTCTTTTCTATTCTGATATGGGGGGTTATGACGGCGTCTGCGAAGGATTCAACGCCCTTTTTCAATAAACCAAATTCTGATTCAGCTTTTGCAATTTTGCCAAAGTCAATGTCAGTTTTGAGATTATCCCGGCAAGGCAGCGAGGAGAAGGCCCCGGAAGCAATAGACGACAGAATGGCAATCTAAAGCGAAACGAAACCAGTCAGTCCATGAAAATCAATTAGATGGACAACTCCTTCAATGCTCCTGCTCAGAAATCCGAAAGTCCAACAGTATCCCATACTCTTTTCCCATCTAATGGATCCAAAACTACCCAGATTTACGGAAATTCCATTGACAATTGCAAATCATGGGTGATAAACTTTGCTGCCCGAAAAAGCAATTTCCTATCCAACGGAAAGCTGGATAAACTGCCCTCCTGCATTGATTGACAACTTATAAATGCAGACTGACATCTTCATTGCGGATCACCCTATTGAAAACCTGCTGAACTTGCATTAACAACTGATATAAGGTAACTTCCCAAAAATCCATGCAATGTACAGCTGTATATGGAGGAACCATGAAGGGTATTCTGAATCTGCTTGCAAAGGCCAATCTAATTGAGTTGAGTGATGAAGAGAAGGCAGAAGCCGGTATTGAAAACCTCGAGATGCCACAGACTGAACAGGCAGCCATACCGCCTGAGTCTCCAGAACCACCACCACTTCAGAATTTTCCGCCATCCGGAAACGAAATTCTTGAGAACAGGTCACTTGAAGATATTTATGTCGCAGCAACTCTGCCACACTCCCCTTACCCGGCAGAAAAGCTGCTAAGGTTGCTGGACGGGCTGCGTACCATGGATGCCGTTACCCGCAAGGCAGCTGTTCTGGCGATGGATGTCGCTGATGATAACTGGCAGATAAGCGATTGCATTGATGATGCAAATAACAAAATTGGCGCCCTTAATAGTTACAAACAATATTTATCTTCACAGTTGCAGGCCGCTGAACAGCAATCTGTAACAAGAATAGAAGAACTCAGAACTGGCCTTGAGAATGCGACCTCCGAGATACGCAAGCAGATATCTGAACTGGAACAGTTGCTTGAAAGGGAGATTACGAAAACAGCCCAGGATACAACGGGCATTGAAGCGGGAGTTCGTGCGATACGGGAAACTGTCGGCAGGGAGTCACGCCGGATAGATGCCGAGATTGAACGTCTGCGTGAGATACCGGCTCAGTTCAAGGCCGAAAAAGCAGAAATATAGGAGAATATTTATGGCTCAGATGACACCGCTGGCAAAAGGACTGGTTTCAGTAATCGTTATCGGAATTGCTGCCTCAGTCGCCTGGAATCTTGGACTGAAAGACCGTTTTTCAAAGACAAAGAGCGCAGTTTCTGCGAAGGATGCCACAACTACTTTGCCCCCTGCGAATGCGAATTCGCCGTTAGGTTCGCCAAGCAATCCGCTGAAGGTAAGCCTGGTAAGTTTCCACGGGTATGCGCCCGCGCTGGTTGCCAATGGCAACAGCCTTGTCACCCAACCTGACTCGATATATGAAGGCAAGGGAGTGACAGTCCAGTTCCTGGTTCAGGATGATATTCCAACCCTGTCAACGATATTCGAGTCCGGTGCCGCCCACTGCGCTTGGCGCACTTCAGACTTCTGGGCTCAGGAGCAGCCAAACCTCCGCAATTCCGGCAAGGATGGCAGGGCGGTCATGATTGTTGACAATACGCAGGGGGGCGACGCAATAATTGCACGCGATCCGGCGATCCGCTCGATAGAGGATCTTGCCGGACGCTCGGTTGCTCTTCTGCAGTTTACCCCGTCCCACGGCATGCTGATAGATGCCATTGACAACTCCTCGCTTACCGCCCGCAAGAAGGAAAGCATCAAGACCGTTTTCATCAACGCGGAAGAAGGAACGGCCGGCGTGCGTGCCGCATATGAATCGGGCAATGTGGATGCCGCGGTCCTGTGGGACCCTGATCTTGCCCTTGCCCAGCGAAATGTGAAGGGTTCCCATGTTGTCTATTCGACCAAGACCGCCACAAATCTGATCTTTGACGTGATGGTCTGTGATTCGCGCATTCTGGCAAAACCTGAAGGTCAGGCAGTGGTGCAGAAATTTGTGGACGGATGGATGGATGGGGTCAAGGCCGCACGTTCCAATCCTGACAATGCGGTTGAAGCCCTGGTGCAGACCGAAGAGTTCTTCAAGCTTCTTGCCGACAAGGAGGGCAAACCTTTTGTCAAGAGCCTGTTTGGAAACCTTGTCTGGACAGGTCTGGAAGATAATGCCCGAATACTTGGTCTGGCGGGCGGCACAAACCATTACGAGCGGGTATATCGCCGTTTTGACGAGATATACCGCAAGGCCGGCGCCCTGGCGAACCCCAAGTCTCCGGTGATTACCCCCCAGGACAGCTTTGACTATCGTTTCATAAAAACAATGCTGGGGCAGGACAAGGGGGCCACAAAGGCAGCCGCCAAGCCGCAGGATACCTTCTCTCAGACAGAACTTGCCCAGGCGACGAAACAGAAGTCCGCCATAGTTACCAAGCCTGTCATGGTCGGTTTTGGAACAGGTTCGGCCACGCTGTCAAAAAGGGCTCAAAAGACCATTGACGCGGAGATGGTGCCGTTCATTGAAAACAATGGCAAGGCTTACTTCGAGGTGAGCGGAAACACGGATTCCACAGGCGCCCGGAGCACCAACCTGCGTCTTTCAGGAGCACGTGCAAAGGCGGTTGTGGATTATCTTGCCAGCCAGTGGGAGTTTTCGAGGGATAGATTCAAGATTTCAGGCAACGGTTCAGAGCGTCCATTATGCAACGAGGCAGATCCATCGGCTGACGGGCTGTCCCTTGAGGAGTGCCGCGCCATGAACCGCACCACCCGCGTAGCCGTCTATGGGGGCCGCTAAAGGCATGGGGAATTTCTGGAACCCTTATCTGTCTCCCGCGTCTTCGCAGCGCCGGGCCATAGGTGTCGGCTCGGTAGCTTCCGTGCTTATCATTTGGAGCCTGCTGTCAGTCACCGGCCTTGTCAGCCCGGCCAGGCTTCCGGCGCCCTGGGATGTGGTCAGAGCATTCGGATATCTGGCCTGGCATGACGGTGAAAGCATGCTGTTTACCGCTACGCTCTGGTCGGCAGGCAGGCTTGTTGTCGCTGGAATAATTGTCGTATCCTTCGGAATACCTGTCGGGATTTTCATGGGGGCTTCGCCGCGGATAAACGCGGCAATTTCTCCCCTGGTGGATCCCTTCCGCTCGGCGCCGGTAGTTGCGCTGCTGCCGATTCTAGTGATGTGGCTCGGTATCGGCGAGGCGATGAAGATTGCATTTCTGTTTACCGGTGCAGTGGTCTACCTGATACCGATGGTTCGTGACTCGATACAGGCAGTTCCGCAGAGTTACTGGATAAGCGCCCGTGATCTCGGCGCAACCCCATGGGAGTGCATCCGCAAGGCGGTAATCCCGATGGCGATGCCCCGCATTACCGATGCGGTCATCGTCGCATTCTCCGTCATGTGGACCTACATAACCGTTGCGGAGTATGTCAATGCAAAGGCCGGCCTTGGCCAGCTCATACAGAATGCCCGCCGTTTCAGCGCCTGGGATCAGGTTTTTGCCGGTATCATCGTAATTGTGGCCCTGGCGCTCTTTACCTATCATCTGATGGTCTGGATCAAGCGCAGACTATATCCCTGGGAGACCCAGCAATGAGCGCCCAGACTGATTCGTCCCGGCAAAATGGGGCCGATACGGCCATTTCCATTGAACTTAAGGATATTGTCCAGGAATATCCGGCTCAGGATGGTGGTGTTTCCCGTGTTGTTGACGGAATAAACCTTGTCTTCGAACGTCCGGGGATAAACATGCTGCTTGGCCCTTCCGGTTGCGGCAAGAGCACAATCCTGCACATGCTGGGCGGAGTCAGGCCGATGAATGCCAAAACCCCTACATCCGGCAGCATTCTTATTGACGGAATCGAATGTGATGACGCCCATGACGATTCCATCATGGTTTTTCAGCGTTACGCCAACCGGCCTGATCTTTCGGTTTTTGACAACGTTGCCTTTCCGTTTAGTCTGAACCTGTGGAAAAAGCGTGTCCCGGAGTCGGATTGGCGAAAGCGAGTAACCGGGATGCTCGAATCGGTCGGCCTGGCGGACAAAAAGAACCTGCGGCCTTCACAGCTTTCAGGTGGTCAGAATCAGCGCGTCGCACTTGCCAGGGCATTGGTTCTGAGACCGCGTATCCTGCTCATGGATGAGCCATTCGGTGCGCTGGATGCCCAGACCCGTGAGGAGATGCAACTGCTTCTCATCGACCTGTACAAAGAACGCCCCTGTCTTGTTGTTTTCGTCACCCACGATGTTACGGAAGCGCTTGTGCTCGGCGACCGGGTGATTGTACTTTCAACACAGCCCGCCAGGATTGCCGACGATTTCACCTTAGATGCCCCGCGCCCCCGTTCAGCCTCATGGCAGCGCTCCGATGAGGCGGTCCAGTTCGAAAAGAGGATTCTGGCGCAATTGCATAAAGCTCCGGGCAAGGGTTCTGTCCGGGTATCGGTCTGAAGGGCTCACCGTGACAGAGAATCAGCCATCATACCTGAAAGAAATGCTTACAAGCCAGGGCAACATGTATGCCGGTCTTGCTTCAGTGGCTACCGCCGTACTCCTCTCCATACCTTTCGGCTTCGGTTTCGGGGCAATTCCGCTTATTGCTTTTGCAGCGGGTGAGTTCATTGCGGCAATGTACGTACCAGCCACCATCACGTTTCGTGATGCAGCTGACAGAAGGTTCCGGGCAAGAAACAGGGCGGCGGCGCGCAACAGACTTCTTGATGAAATCCAGGCACGGGACAAGAAAAGAACCGCATTCGATCAGACTCTCAAAACCTGGCGCAAGATGTCCGAAAGGGTGGAGTCACTATACAGGCATGCCGCGGAAACCCGGACAAACCTGCTGATAATCGAGATAGAAAGACTGGATGACGCGACGATTGAATATCTTTGCATCTGGCTTGCCAGACTGGTTATGGAGGACAGGGCCGAATCCGTAAACCTGAAAGAGATCGAGCAGCGTGTGGCAACGATAAACAGGGAGCTTGAGAACGCACGACCGGGGGTGGATGCACGGCAGCTCCAGAAAGCAAAGGCGGAATACCTTGCCCTGGTAGAGCGGCACAACCGAATGATGAGCCGAAAGACGGCCATAGAGGCGGCCATGCTCTCCATGCCTGACCAGATGGAGGAGATATACCAGACCATAATGACCACCCCGGCATCCGAGGACATCGGCTCAAGACTTGAGGATTCCATTGAAAATCTCAGGCTTCAGGAGGATATCGAGGCCGAGCTTTCGGGTGAGCTTGAGGATGCCCTGCCGGGAATGGTCCCGCCGCTGCAACGCACGGTTGCAAAAAATCAGCAGATGGCAAAAACAGCCGGACAACTTTCATAACAGATTACCGAAGAAAGGAAGATTCCAAATGGCCAATATCAATTTGGTGGCACGTCTTGCAAATCTCTGGGCCGGATTTGTTTCACTCTGGATTTCAGATGTGGAAAAGAATCATCCGGAGATTGCCTATCAAAACGCAATAGATTCCATGATCGACAAGTATGGCAAGCTCAAATCCGCCACCGCCGCGATCATGAGGCGACGTGAAGAGATAAGTTCCCGGTTGTCCCGCGAAAAAACCGAACTTGAGGCCATTAATGCCGATCTGAATGCCGCGCTGGCAACAGGCCAGGACGAGCTGGGAATCGTCCTCATCCAGAAGAAGAATACTCTGGCTGCAAGTATCAAGGTGCTTGAACAGGACATGGAGCTGGCAAGAACCGATGCCGAAGAGGCAAAAGCTTCTCTGTTGCAGGTCAAGAGCGAGGTTCAGAAACTCAAGGATGAAAAGGACCGGATGCTCGCCCAGATGCTCAGCGCCCAGGCACGGCTCAAGATCCAGAACCAGCTGGATGGGCTTTCGGTGGATGCCGAGGTCAGGGCGCTGGACAACGTCCGTGAGCATATCAAGAACACAGTTGCCGAGGCCAAGATGGGAAGCGAGCTGAGGGAATCCGATCTTGATGTTCAGTTGGCAAAGTTGCGTCAGAGCAGCGGGTCCATCACCGCCAGGCAGGAACTCGAAGAGATGAAACGGGCCAGGGCCGGGCAGGCGGCAACCGCCAAAACGATTTGACAGGCAGGTGACATGGCATTTAAGGAGATCAACAGGCCAATTCTCCCCCAGTGGGCAGAAACAGTTCGTCAGAAATATCTGGCAGGAGAAGCTACCGTCTTCATCCTGTACGGAAATGTTTTTGACCGGACGCTCATATCCGGCAAGAGTTACGGAGTTGTTTCGTTTCTGGCCGATGTTCTGCTTATAGATAAGAAACAGCGGATTTTCGAGCTCTCTCTGGATCGTGGTCTCAAGGTTCTCCAAGGTGGAAGCCCGGAGGAGAAGAACGAGATATACCGGCATCTTGAGGGGAAAGGTCTGGCCGGCATATTCGAATCCCTTGAAAGGCGGATGCGGGAAAATCCTTCAAATGCGCTGATCATACCATATTCCGGCTCTCTGCTTCCTGCGGCGGAGCCGCAGTTTCTCTCCCTTGACGAACGCAGTGCGTTTATTGCGCTGCACAGATGGTCTCTTGATGAAGAGCTCTCGGCAAATGACAATCTGATAATTCTGATCACCGAGTCGCTTGCTGAACTGAACCCTGCATTGCCTGCCAACCCTCGTGTGGCGGCAATCGAGATTCCGATGCCCGACCGGACGGCAAGGGATCTGGCGATACGTCACTACGCCCCGGGGATGTCCAATGACCAGGCAAGCCATCTCGCGGATCAGACTGCCGGTCTTCGCATCGTACAGCTGGCAACGATTGTGGCCAGTGATGCTCCGCAGGGGCTTGACGAAAAGCAGCGGGCTGCCCTGATTGACGACCTGCTCAAGGGGACGCCCAATGCCAAAGAGCGCTCGGCAAAGCTGGCATCCATAACCTCGGGGATGACGCCGGACGAGATCAGGCAGCTGATAGACCCCGCCCGCAGCCTGCCTGAAGCTGAAGATCCTTATGAAGAGATGATCGAGGTGGTGCGGAGGCGCAAGCGTGAACTGATCGTGAAGGAATGTTCCGGACTGATTGAATTCATCGAGCCCAGGTATGGACTGGAGGCGGTGGGTGGCAATGAACATATCAAGAATGAGCTGATGGAGATCGCCAGGTTGATAAAAAGCGGTGACCGCAGCCGGGCTCCGATGGGTCTTCTGGCGGTTGGCGCAATGGGAGCCGGCAAGACCTTTGTCATCAAGGCTTTTCTCAAGGAGGCCGGTCTTTCCGGGATTGCGCTCAAGAACTTCCGATCCAAGTGGGTAGGTTCCACCGAGGCCAATCTTGAAAAGGTCCTGTCAACTGTCAAGGCAATGGGGCCGATAGCCCTGGTGATAGACGAGGGGGACAGGAGTTTCGGCAACCAGAGTGAAGATTCTGACGGCGGCACCAGCTCCCGTGTCATCGCCCGGTTGAAGGAGTTCATGTCCGACCCGGAAAACCGGGGACAGGTGCTGTTTATCCTGATGACCAACCGCCCTGACAAGCTGGACACCGACATTAAACGACCGGGCCGTCTCGATCGCAAGATACCTTTTTTCTACGCCGAGACCGCCACGGAGCGTGCCGCCATAATCACCGCAATACTTACCCGGTACGGCGTAACCGGCAGTATTGAAAAGCCTGCACTGGAGAAGATCTGTGAGCCGCTTGAAGGTTACTCCAATGCGGATCTTGAGGCTCTGACGCTACTGGCGCTTGAGTTTGCGGAGCGGGAAAAGACCGGGGTGGATGAAAAGCTGTTTCTACAGGCGATCGATGATTTCATGCCGCCGCGAGACATTGCCATGCTCCGCTATATGGAGATGCTGGCGGTGTTTGAAACTTCCCGCCGTTCACTTCTTCCGCAAAGGTTCCGTACAATGTCACCGGAGTTGATACATGAAAAACTGGCCGAGTTGAGGCTTCAGATCAAACATTGAAGGAGCAAATCATGTTTCCACTTAAAACAGATACCCCTTTTACCCCGGAACAGGTTGTTGAAGTCACCCGGGCAATGCTGCAGATTGCCCATGTTGACGGCGCGGGAACTGCCGAGGAAGTAGCCATGATCGGTCAGTTCTATGATGGGTTCAGGGTTCCCGGTGGGGGGGAATGGCCCGGATTTGAAACCATCTGCAACGATTTCGGTGGAGTATCCATTTCAGCAGCACAATTCCCTGATGCTGAACAGAGGGAGATGATTGCCGCAACCTGCATCATGGTCGCATTTGCCGATGGCGTAATGACGGAGGCAGAGCTTTCGGCCCTCCGGAAGATATCAGAAAACCTAAGTATCGGTAACGACCGTTTCGAGCAGGTACTTGCCCTGGTAAAGGATTTTATGCTGATGCAACTGGCCGGGCTGCCTGATCCGGAATCAATCATGGCAGTTGCGAGGGAACTCGGGTGACTATCAGCCTCCAGGGTGAGTCAGGCGGGAGGTTACGTAACGCACAGATATTCGGTGCGCCATGCGTTGATGCTGCCAATGCACCCTGAATTGGCCCATCCGGGAGAGGTCTTAGGGTTCCAAAATGCCAAGTTGATCGTAAAAGCAAAAAGCCGCCCCTCCGGCATAATCCCGGCAAAGGCGGCTTTTCATTCCATATGGCGCGAATCCCATCCGCTCCTCCATTAAACGCCCTTATAATTCCCCCTATCCCCCTGCCCTGTCAAGAAAATTATCCCCCTTTGTCCTTGTGTTCCTTCTGAAACAAACGAACTTAATTACTGTCGACAGCCTACAGAAACACCCGGTAATCAGACACATGTAACGCTTCGGAGATCTTCTTTGCCCTCTCCCTGCCGATCTGCCGCTTGCCGCCCTCCATTTCGGATATATGCCGTTGGGGGATCCCTGTCAACTCGGCAAGCTGTCTCTGTGTCAATCCCTCCCTGTAACGCGCCCCTCGCAAGGCAAGGCCCAAGGGATTATCTGCGTAACCGGGAAAAGCCTCATCGATGCTGACGGTATCGGTAGCATCACTAACGCCGATCTTTCTGGCGTATTCACGGAGTTTCCCTATTTTCTCCTGACTGCCGATAAAGCGGACCTCAAGCGGCTTTTCAGTATGGCGCCTTTTCGTGTGTTCCAACATAAGTGATCTCCACAAGCCTGATTTCGCCGCCTATCTCTTCCCACACGGCAACGTATGTTGGCTTTCCTTTCCTGATATGGCAATGGTGCTGCTTCGGCCCAAGCTTGCTGTAGTTCGGCCAGTCTCCCCTTACAGGTCCGTTCCGGGCGATCTCATGGAGCAGAAAGAGAAGAGCGCCCTTGACCTGCTCAGGTAGCTTCTCCTTCTGTTTTTCGGTCTTGCGGGACAGTTTTACAATCCATGTCATAAATATACCTTATTTGTGTATCAAGATCAAGCGCATAATCAGAAAATCATCCGGAGATAACTTGCTGCGTTCAGCGTGCTACAGGCAAGAGGCTCAGGTCCTGGCATAACACTGAAGGCCATGCAGTCTAACCGCATGGCCTTCAGTGTTAACAGTAAGTGTTGATTTTCATAAAATTAGTCACTCCATGATTATAAGAAGATCCTCCTTCTCCACCTTGTCCCC
>Ga0210377_10001984_pt1 | contig 18218 bp, 16 predicted proteins | sample PLM4_65_b1redo_FD_155480 | JGI IMG/M metagenome (GOLD analysis project Ga0210377, IMG submission 155480) | Groundwater sediment microbial communities from an aquifer in East River, Colorado, USA - PLM4_65_b1 redo | ecosystem: Environmental > Terrestrial > Soil > Riparian zone | place: USA: East...
ACTCTGCCGGCGACCGACCCCGAGGCGATGAGGCTGCCCTGAATGGACTCACCGTGAAGATCCAGCACTTCTTCGATGAGCACACCTCGACGCTCTCCTACGTCGTCCACGATGGGCGCGCGGGCGTGGTGATCGATCCGCTCCGCGACTACGACCCGAAGAGCGGGCGAACCTCGTGGTCGTCCTCCGAGAGGGTGGCGGCCTACATCGATCGCGAGCGGCTGCAGATCCCGTACGTGATCGACACACATGCGCACGCCGACCACATGACGGGGCTGCCTTTCTTCAAGGAGCGCTACGGCGCGAAGAGCGTGACCGGAGCTCACGTCGGCGAGGTGCAGCGCGCGTTCCGCGACATCTACAACCTGCCCCGCGACTTCCCGGTCGACGGCCGCCAGTTCGACGTCCTGGTCGACGAAGGCAAGCGCCTCGGCTTCGGCACGCTCGAGATCGAGGCCCTGGACACGCCCGGGCACACGCCCGCCCACATGTCGTGGCGGGTCCGCGACGCGATCTTCGTCGGCGACACGCTCTTCATGCCGGACTACGGCTCGGCGCGCTGCGACTTTCCCGGCGGGTCGGCGGCGATTCTGTACGACTCGATCCAGCGGCTGTATGCAATGCCCGGCGAGACACGGCTCTTCATGTGCCACGACTACATGCCCAACGGTCGGCCGCTCGCGTTCCAGACGACCGTCGCGGAGCAGAAGCGCAAGAACATCCAGATCAGCGAGCGCACGACCCGAGCGGGGTATGTCGCGATGCGCAACGAGCGAGACGCCGGCCTCGAGTCACCGGCGCTCATCCTGCCGTCGATCCAGGTGAACATCCGAGGGGGCGAGTTGCCGGAGCCGGAGGCGAATGGCACCTCGTACCTGAAGATTCCGCTCAACGTTCTGGGAGGCCGATGACCATGTCGTTCGAAGAGATCTCCGCCGAGGAAGCCCATCGACGCCGTGACGAGTTCCACGCGATCGACGTCCGCGCCGAGCACGAGTTCCGCGGCCCGCTCGGTCGCGTGCGGAGCTCGACGCTCCTGCCGCTCCCCGAGCTCGAGGCGAGGGTGAAGGAGCTCCCGAAGGGTCGGCCGCTCCTGCTGATCTGCCGCTCGGGCGGCCGCTCCGGCAAGGCTTGCGAGAAGCTCACTGCGCTCGGGATCGACTCCGTCGTGAATCTCGCCGGCGGAATGATCGCCTGGAATCGCGCGAAGCTGCCCGTAGAGCACGTGGCTCCTGGGTCGCTCGCGGATCTCCTCGAGCAGGTGGTTCGATGGGTCGCGCAGGTCAGCTCGCAGACGCCCGACGAGGCGCGCGAGCTGCTCGGTGCACGTCTCGGGAAGCTCGGCGCGACCGTCACATCACCGACGCACGCGGCGCTCGACGCGCTGCTCGACTTCGTCGAGGAGTCACTCTCGCGGAAGGACGCGCCTCCGGACCTGGATCTTTCGATCGCGTCCTTCCGTCGCTCGCTTGCGGTGCTCTGAGCCAAGCCGATGGCAGCGCTCGGTTTCGCGCTCAGCGTCCTGATCGGGGTCTCGCTTGGCTTCTTTGGCGGCGGCGGCTCGATCCTCTCCGTGCCCTTGCTCGTCTACGTCTTCGGGCTCGAGCCGAAGCAGGCGATCGCGAGCTCGCTCTTGATCGTGGGTGCGGCGAGCGTCTCAGGGGCGATCCAGCACTGGCGCGCGGGAAACGTCGAGCTGCGCACGAGTCTGTTCTTCGGCGCTGCCGGCATGGCGGGAGCGCACATCGGCGGACGGGCCGCCGCGTTCCTCGACGGGACGCTGCTGCTCTTGCTCTTCGCAGCGATGATGGTGATCACGGCCCTGGCCATGTGGCGCGGCAGGCGCGTGCCGAAGGCCGCGGTGCTCGGCAAGCGGTCGCTCGGACCGCTGCTCGCGCAGGGCTTCGGCGTCGGGCTCTTTACCGGGCTCGTCGGTGCGGGCGGCGGCTTCCTGATCGTCCCCGCGCTCGCGCTCTGGGCGGGGCTCCCGATGCCCGCCGCGGTCGGGACCTCGCTCGTCATCATCGTTGCGAACACGCTCGCCGGCTTCTCCGGCTACGCGGGCCACGTGCACGTGAGCTACGAGCTGATCGCGGCCGTCGCCGCGTGCGCGATCGCGGGCTCATTCATCGGGACGTATCTCGCGCACCGCATCAACCCGACCTCGCTTCGGCGCGCCTTCGCGGGCTTCGTGCTGGCCATGGCGACGCTCATCATCGTCCGCGAAGTCGATACCTGGCTCGTCACGGCCCGCGCGGCGCTGCCGGCCTCGGTTCCGCAGCTCGTCTTCGCGCTCGTCGTGCTCGCGATCGGAATCGCCACGGGTCGCGTGTATCGCAAGGCGGCGACGGATCCCGTGCCCGACGGCGCCTTCGAGCAAGGGGCGGGAATATGACCGAGACGACGTTCACACCCGTCGCGGGCCTGGTCGGCGGAGCGCTGATCGGCCTGGCCAGCGCGGCCCTGCTCCTCGCCGAGGGGAAGATCGCGGGCGTCAGCGGGATTCTCGGCCGCAGCTTCTTCCCGGCGAAGCGCGATCTCGGCTGGCGCCTCGCCTTTCTCGCCGGGCTTCCGATCGGTGCGTGGCTCGCGACGCGCGCGACCGCCGACGCGCTCGGCTTCGCGATCACCGACGATCCGCTTCTGCTCGTCGCGGGCGGCCTCCTGGTCGGGATCGGCACGCAGCTCGGCAGTGGCTGCACGAGTGGACACGGCGTGTGCGGGATGGCGCGCGGATCGAAGCGCTCGATCCTGGCGACGCTCACGTTCATGGCCAGCGGAGCGGCCACCGTTTACGTGATGCGTCACGTGTGGGGAGCCGGCTGATGCACAGCGTCGTCGCGGGCGTGTGTGGAATCGTCTTCGGTGCCGGTCTCGCGATCTCCGGAATGACGAATCCGGCCAAGGTGCTCGCGTTCCTCGACGTGTTCGGCCGCTGGGACCCGACGCTGGCGTTCGTGATGGGCGGCGCGCTCGGAGTGACTGCGATCGGCTTCGCGCTCGCGCGCCGGCGCGCGTCTCCCTGGCTCCGAGAGGCGTTCGCGCTCCCCACCCGGAGCGACATCGATGCGCGGCTGATCGGCGGCGCCGCGCTCTTCGGCGTGGGGTGGGGTATCGTGGGGCTGTGCCCGGGACCGGCGCTGGCGAACTTGAGCCGTGGCTCCGGCGAGATCATGATCTTCGTCGCCGCGATGATCGCCGGCGTCGTGCTGCATCGTCTGGTAATCGAGAGGAAGCCATGAGATCTCGCACTGCGAAGCTCCCCATTTCGCTCGTCGCGCTCTGCACCGCTCTCTCACTCGTGACTTCCGGTTGCAACCGGAAGGCCTTCTCCGCGGAGATTCCCGCAAGCGAGCTGCTCGCCGGCATCGATGCGAACGCAGCGCCGCTGATTCTCGATGTGCGCACGCCGGAGGAATTCGCGCGGGGGCACGTGCCGGGCGCACGGAACATCGCGATCGACGAGCTCGCGCGGCGCATCGATGAGCTCTCCGGCCATCGCCAAGAAGAAATCGTCGTTTACTGCGAGGGAGGCCCCCGCGCCGAGAGGGCTTCGGACCTGCTGGCCGACGCGGGCTTCGACTCCGTCCGCCACCTCGAAGGCGACATGTCGGGCTGGCGCGCCGCCGGCCTGCCAACGGACAACTAGGCAAAGTCAGGGAGAGCCGTCTTCATGAGATCAGTGACAGTGTCGGGAGTCGTGTGTTGTCTGCTTCTGGTGAGTGGCGTGGGCCACGACGCCGCGGCCCAGCAAGCGGCCGGTGCACCGGGTTCGCCGGCGGCCACGACGACGATCGACGGCAAGCAGCTTCCGCCGCCGCCGCCGAAGTTCGGCGGGAAGATCGAGCGCAACGCGGCGCAGTCCAAGCCGTACTGGCCGGCGCGCGTCGAGCCGCCGAAGTCCGCGCCGAACGTGCTGCTGATCATCACCGACGACACGGGCTATGGCACGCCGAGCACCTTCGGCGGCGTGATCCCAACGCCGAACCTCGACCGGGTTGCCTCGAACGGTCTGCGCTACACGAACTTCCACTCGACGGCGCTGTGCTCGCCCACGCGCGCGGCGCTGATCACCGGGCGCAATCACCACTCGGCCGGCTTCGGCGTGATCTCCGAGCAGTCGACCGGCTACCCCGGGTACAACAGCATCATCGAGCGCGACAAGGCCACGATCGGCCGCATCCTCAAGGACAACGGCTACCGCACGTCCTGGTTCGGCAAGGACCACAACGTGCCGTCGTTCCAGGCGAGCCAGGACGGGCCCTTCGATCAATGGCCGATCGGGATGGGCTTCGAGTACTTCTACGGCTTCATCGGCGGCGACTCCAATCAGTGGGCGCCGAACCTGTTCCGCAACACCACGCAGATCTATCCGTTCGTGGGCAAGCCGGGCTGGAACCTGACCACCGCGATGGCGGATGACGCGATCGCGTACATGAACCGCATCAACGCGCTCTCGCCGGACCAGCCGTTCTTCGTCAAGTACGCACCGGGGGGAGTGCACGCGCCGCATCACGCGACGCCGGAGTGGATCGAGAAGATCAGCAAGCTGCACCTGTTCGATCAGGGCTGGAACAAGCTCCGCGAGCAGATCTTCGAGAACCAGAAGAAGCTCGGCGTGATCCCGGCCAACGCCAAGCTGACGCCATGGCCCAAGGACCTGCTGAAGGAGTGGGACGCGCTCACTCCCGACGAGAAGAAGATGTTCGTCCGCCAGGTGGACGTCTTCGCCGCCTACGTGGCCTACACCGACCACGAGATCGGCCGCGTGATCCAGGCGCTCGATGACATGGGCAAGCTCGACAACACGCTGGTCATCTACATCAGCGGCGACAACGGTGGCAGCGCCGAGGGCACGCTGATCGGCACGCCGAACGAGGTGGCGATGTTCAACGGCGTCGAGGTGCCGGTGGAGGATCAGCTCAAGCTCTTCTACGACGCCTGGGGCTCCGACAAGACGTACAACCACATGGCGGTGCCGTGGTCGTGGGCGTTCGACACGCCGTTCTCGTGGACCAAACAGATCGCGTCGCACTTCGGCGGGGTCAGGCAGGGCATGGCGATCATGTGGCCGAAGCGAATCACCGACAAGGGCGGCGTCCGCCACCAGTTCCACCACGTGATCGACATCGTGCCGACGATTCTCGAAGCGGCCGGCATCCGCCAGCCCGAGGTCGTCGACGGCATCGTGCAGAGCCCGATCGAGGGCGTGAGCCTCGCCTACACCTTCGACAAGAAGAACGAGAAGGCGCCCTCGACCCACAAGACGCAGTACTTCGAGATGATGGGCGACCACGCGATCTACCACGAGGGCTGGATCGCGAGCACGAAGGTGATGCGGCCGCCCTGGGTCACGTTCGCGCCGACGAGTCAGGATCCCGCCGGCTTCCCGTGGGAGCTTTACGATCTCTCGAACGACTGGACGCAGTCCGAGGACCTCGCCACCAAGAAGCCCGAGAAGGTCAAGGAGATGGAGAAGCTCTTCTGGGCCGAAGCGAGCAAGTACCACGTGCTGCCACTCGACTCCTCGGTGGCGACGCGTCTCGTCACGCCGCGGCCGAGCATCACCGCGGGTCGCAACGAGTTCGCTTGGACGCTTCCGCTGACGGGCACACCGAACGGCGACGCGCCGAGCATTCTGAACGCCTCGTACAACTTCAAGGCCGCGATCGAGGTCCCGCAGGGCGGAGCCGAAGGCATGCTGATCACGCAGGGCGGGCGCTTCGGCGGCTACGGCTTCTACCTGGTGAAATCCAAGCCGGTGTTCACCTGGAACCTCGTCGACATGCAGCGGGTCAAGTGGCAGGGACCCGACGCACTGTCCGCCGGGAAGCACACGCTCGAGTTCGACTTCAAGTACGACGGCCTGGGCATCGCCACGCTCGCCTTCAACAACCTCTCCGGCATCGGCCGCAGCGGCACCGGCGTGCTCAAGGTGGACGGCAAGGCCGTCGCCACGCAGACCATGGAGCGCACGCTGCCGCTGATCCTGCAGTGGGACGAGAACCTCGATGTCGGCTCGGACACGCTCACCGGCGTCGACGACACGGACTACCAGCCGCCGTTCACGTTCACGGGCAAGCTCGACAAGATCACGCTGAAGATCGATCGGCCGAAGCTCACGCCCGAAGACGAGAAGAAGCTGATGGAGGCGGCGCGCAACAACAAGACGAGCGAGTAGCCGAGAGTGACCGCGGTCTCGCGACAACGCCGTCCAGTGTCGCGCAGGTGTGCCGCGCCGTTTCGGCCCGACGGGATCCGGAGTTCGGCGGGAGCGACGAGACAACGGCCCCGACAGATGAACCTGGGCGACGCTACGGGTCCCTCGGGGTTTTCGGCCCGCGCCACCTCACGGTGTCGCCTGGTGCCGTCATCCGCGCCGCGGGGTGCCGCTGCGCGCATCCGCGTGCCGCGCAACCCCGCGAAGTCCCGTCACTCGCTGGTGTCGGGATCCTCTGAAAATCCGCGTGTCCCCGGTTCGATCCCGGGCTGCGCCACCAGGAACGTATGAGGAAGAGCCGATTCAATGAAGAGCAGATCATTGGAGTGCTGCGTGAGGGTGGGACGGGCCGCAAGGAGGCGGACGTCTGCCGGAAGCACGGCATCAGCGAGCAGACGTACCACCGCTGGAAATCCGGTCGAGCCGCGCGCGCCCGACCCCGCCCGGAACTCATCTCCTCCGAGACTCACCGACTCCGCTCCGAGCTCGCGAAACTACGGAGTGCGCCGTGTGGTTTCAATTCCCGGCACCTGGAACAGCTTCCTCCTTCTCCCGCCCGCACTCCGCGACCGCAGCGATCAGCGCTTCCTTGTCGATCGGCTTGGCGAGGAACGCGTCGCAGCCCGCGACGAGGCAGCGTTCGCGATCGCCAGCCATCGCGTTGGCAGTGAGCGCGACGATCCGGTGCGGGTAGCCGCGTCGGCGCAGGGCCTGGCTCGCGCCGTAGCCGTCGAGTACGGGCATCTGCATGTCCATCAGCACGACGTCGTAGGGCTCGTCATCTCGGGCGGCGTCGAGCGCGCGCTCGACGGCGGATTGGCCGTTGTCGACGATCGTGACCGTCGCGCCCGCGCGGCGCAAAAGGAAGGCGATCAAGGTCTGATTGTCGGGACCGTCCTCGGCCAGCAGGATGCGGCGGCCCGCGCACCGGTTTCTCGGGTCGGGGCTGCCCTCCGCTCGCGAGCTCGCGGCGCCGCGGATCGACTCGCCCGCGTGGGTGATGAGCTCGACCTCGGGGCCGACTCCAGTCGGGATCGAGAAGCGGAACGTCGAGCCGACCCCGAGCTTCGACTCGGCCGAGATCGTGCCGCCGAGCTTGCGGGCCAGGCCCTGCGAGATCGCGAGGCCTAGACCAGAGCCGCCGTACTTTCGCGACGTCGAGCTGTCGCCCTGCGTGAACGGCGCGAACAGAACGAGCAGCTGCGCGTCGGTCAGCCCGATGCCCGTGTCCGCGACCGCGAACTCGATCCGTGCGTCGCCGTCATCGCCGGCGAGCGCGGCGCTGAGCGTGACGGTCCCGGCGTCGGTGAACTTGATCGCGTTGCCGACGAGGTTGATCAGGATCTGGCGCGCTCGGCGCGGGTCGGTCTCGATCGTCTCGGGCAGCGGCGTGTCGAAGCGCACTTGGAGCGCGATCCCGCTCGTCTCCGCGCGCGCGCGCATCATTGAAGCGACCTCGGCGACCAGCGCGAACGGCGAGCGGCGCGTACGCTCGAACTCGAGCTTGTCCGCCTCGATCCGGGAGAGGTCCAGGATGTCGTTGATCAGCTGGAGCAGGTGCTGGCCGTTGCGCCTGACGATGTCGAGCCAGCTCCACTCCTCGGAGCAGACGTCGAAGCGCTCGAGCGTCACGTCCGTGAAGCCGAGGATCGCCGTCAGGGGGGTGCGGATCTCGTGGCTCATGTTCGCGAGGAACGCGCTCTTCGCCCTGCTCGCGGCGACGGCCTCCTCGCGCGCTCGCTCGAGCGCGCGGTTCGTCTCCGCGCTCTCGCGCAACGCCGCGTCCTTCGCGAACTCGTAGGCGTAGGTCATGCTGGCGACCGCGGCGAGCAGGCCGATCTGCGCCAGGAAATGGACGGTGCGGCGCCACGCGTCCGGAAGGTCGTGGCCCACCGGCCGCGCGCCGGCGTCGACGAGGTGCCAGCCGACCACGAGAAGGGCCCCGCAGAGCAGCGCAGCGAGCGACTGCCGGCGGGTCCACTGGCCGATGCCGACCATCGGGAGAATCACGTACCACCAGAGCGCGGGCGATTCCGCGCCGTCGGTGAACCAGCCGATCACGCTCAACGTGAGCGCGAGGTTCGCGAACAGCGTGACGCCGCGGCCGTGCGCCGCCCACCAGAGGCGGCCCGCCAGGAGCTCCACGCAGACGACGACGAAGAAGGCGGCGGTCGCGCCGGCCACGTAAATCCGTATGTCCGGGGAGAGCGTGAGCCAGTAGACGACCGTGAATACGATCGACGAGAAGCCGCAGACCAAGCAGAATCCGACGATCGAGCGCGCGCGGCGCGCGGCTTCGACCCCCTCGGCGAGCCGCGCCGGAGGCACGAACCGATCGATCGCTCGCCCGATCACGACACACTCATCCCGGCGATCTTGATTCGCCCTCGCACGACCCTGATTCGGACCACTCTCGGTGTGGCTTGAGGCGCGCGATCGACGCAGCGCCGCCTGTGATATCAGTGCGATGGTGTGACTCGCCTCGCGCTGTCTGGATCGGACACCCTCATTCGTGCGTGCAGATGCCGCGCTTTTCTCCAGACCGACTCATATACTCAGTCAACAGTGGATTCGATATCACCGGTGATTTGAAGAACCGATGCCTGGTGTCACGACTCCGTCATACTAAAGGGCGATTGGCCATTGTTCGAAACACGGGTTCAGGAGACGTCGAGAGCCAGCGAACGGAGGGGTAGCGTGGCGAACGGCTCGGAGCGCGTTCTTCTCTGTCGCGCGGGCAGGATGCTCTGCGCGCTGCCGCTCGCCCACGTCGTCGAGACGATGCGTCCGCTGCCGGTCGATGCGATCGGTGCAGCGCCGACCTCCGTGCTCGGTCTCGCGCTCGTGCGCGGAGAACCGACGCTCGTGATCGACCTCGCGCGCCTGCTCGGTGCGGGCGAGTCCTCGCCGCGGCGCTTCGTCAGCGTGCGCACGGGGAGCCGAACGGTGGCGCTCGCGGTCGACGAAGTGATTGGGACGCGCGCGCTGTCGCGCGACGAGCTGCGCGCGCTGCCACCGCTCTTGCGCGAAGCCGAGCTCGACTCGATTGCGGCGATCGGGCGCCATGACGCGGAGCTGCTCGCCGTGCTCGAGAGCGGCCAGATCGTCTCCGGCATCGAGGCCGCGGGCACGCCCGCGGGGCCCGCGTGACTCCGGCGCGAACGGCCTGCGAGGTCGAGCGCTTTCGCAGCGCGATCGCGCGAGAGCTCGGACTGTTCTTCGAGGACGCGCGTCTCTCGTTGCTCGAGAATCTGCTCGACCGGCGCGCAACGGCTCGCGCGTGCAGCCGCTCGTCCTATCTCGCCGAGCTCGAATCCGGCGGGTTTCGGGGGGAGCGAGCAGCGCTCGCGCAGGAGCTGACGATCCCCGAAACCTACTTGTTTCGGCACATCGACCAATTTCACGCGTTCCGCGACGTCGCGCTTTCGGAGCTCCTGCTCTCGCCCCGCGCGGCCGGTCGGATGCGCGTGCTCTCGGCGGGCTGCGCGACCGGCGACGAAGCGTACTCCGTGGCGATCCTGCTGCGCGAGGCAGGGGTCGAGAGGTCGCCGCACGTCTTCGTGCGTGCGGTCGACGTGAATCCCGTCGTGCTGGACCGCGCGCGCCGTGCACGCTTCGGGAGCTGGGCTCTGCGCGAAACGCCGCCCGAGGTGCAGCGCCGCTGGTTCTGCGAAGATGGCCGCGAGCTGGTGCTCGACGAGAGTGTGCGTCGCTTCGTCAGCTTCGAGGAACGGAACCTCGTCGCGGACGACCCCGAGCTATGGAGCGAGGGCAGCTACGACGTGGTCTTCTTCCGCAACGTCGTGATGTACTTCACGCCGGAGCATGCCCGCGCGGTGATCGCGCGCATCGCGCGCGCCCTCGTCCCCGGCGGCTATCTGTTCCTGGGTCACGCGGAGACCTTGCGCGGGCTCTCGCACGACTTCTCGCTTCACCAGTCCCACGGCGCGTTCTACTACCAGCGCAAGCACGCACAGCTCCAGCCCTTTGCGGAGTCCTCCGATCGCATCGCGTCCCTCCAGGCGCAAGGCGCTGGCGTTGCGCGGGAGCTCGACACGGGCTGGGCCGAAGCGATTTCGCGCGCAAGCGAGCGCATCCGCGTGCTGAGTGCCGGTAGGGAGTCCAGAGAGCCGGCGGAAGCTGCTCGCCGCGCGGCGCCGGAGCTCACCTCGACTCTCGAGCTGCTCGGGCGCGAGCGCTTCGTTCAGGCGCTCGACTCGCTGCAGCAGCTCTCCACCGACGCGAGCAGACACCCCGACCCGTTGCTGCTGCAGGCGGTCCTGCTCGCGCAGAGCGGGGATCTCGGACGCGCCGAGAAGGTGTGCCACGAGCTGCTCGAGCTCGATGAGCTGAACGCAGGTGCACACTACACGCTCGCGTTGTGCCGTGAGGGCGCGGGTGATCGGCGCGGCGCCGCCGGCCACGACCGCACCGCGATCCACCTCGATCCCGCCTTCTCCATGCCGCGACTCCACCTCGGGCTGCTGGCGCGGCGTGCCGGCGACGTCGCGAGCGCGCGGCGTGAGCTGATGCAGGCGCTGGTGCTGCTCGAGCGCGAAGACGCGTCGCGCGTGCTCTTGTTCGGCGGCGGCTTTCGGCGCGAGGCCCTGATCGCTTTGTGCCGCGCGGAGCTCGGCACCTGCGGCAAGGGCTCGTGAGCACGTCCGCCCCTTCCGAGGCGGCCGAGCTCGCTTCGCGCTTGCGCAGCGAGTTCGATCGCGGCTTCGCCGCTCCCCGCGCGGCCTCGGCCCCCGTGGAGAGCGACTTCCTGGCCATCGCGTTGGCCGGCGAGTCGTACGCGCTGCCGCTCGCGGCCGTCGCCGCACTCCACATCGATCGAAAGATCCTGAGGCTACCGAGTGCCGCGCCCGAGCTGCTCGGCTTCTGCGTGCTCGGCGGCGTGGTCCTGCCCGTGTATGACCTGCGACTCCTGCTGGGACAAGCGGCAGCGAGCACGCCGCGCTGGACGATTGCGGTTGCGGGGCAACCGCTCGCGCTCGCGTTCGACGCCTTCGAGGGCCACCTGCGCTTGCCGCGCACGGCGGTCACGTCGGGCGCGACCACCGACGCCGCGCATGTCCACGTGAGCGGCGCCGTGCAGGGCCGGGAGTGCGTGCGTCGCATCATCGACGTGCCTTCGATCGTCTCACGCATCCGCCGCCTCGTCGCCACCTCTACACCCGAGAAGGAACGCTAGACATGTCGAGACACTGGACCTTCGGCCAGAAGATCGGTGCGGGCTTCGCGATCACGATCGCCTTGCTGATCGCGATCAGCGTGGTCACGGTTCGCGCCATGCGCCAAGTCGTCGCTGAGAAGGATCGGGTCATCGACGTGCTCGCGCACGCGGCGCTCGAGGCCGAGCGGCTGAACTCCGCGTCGGAGCGGATGACCGTCAATGCTCGCGGCTACATCATCACGCACAAGGACGAGTTCCTGGAGCGCAAGGAGCAGGCACACCGCGACTTCCTGAGCTCATGGGAAGCCCTGCGCCGGACTTCGTCGGAAGGCGAAGAAGACAGGCTGCTCGACGAGATCGCACGCCTGGACGGCGAATACAACCGGACGCTCGATTCGGTGATCACGCAGCGGCGGGACAGCGACGATCTCGAGGCGGTCGCCGCGACGTTCGCACGCGACGTCGTCCCCGCGCGGCGAGCGCTGCAGAATGTCGTCGAGTCCCTGGCGAGCCTGCAGGAGCGCGCCCTCCAGGACTCGCAGATCGCAGCCTCCGAGACCGCCAACCGAGCGCTGCGACTTGTGAACCTGCTCGCGGCGACCGCGTGCCTGTTCGCCGCGGCAGCCGCGTGGCTGCTCACGACCACGCTGAGCCGGCAGATCGGGACCGCCGTCGGACACGTGCAGAGCTCTTCTGCGGAGCTGCAGATGGCCGCCAACCAGCAGGCCGCGGGCGCGAAGGAGCAGGCGACCGCGATGAGCGAGATCACCACGACGATCAGCGAGCTGCTCGCGAGCTCGCGGCAGATCGCCGACAGCGCCCAGCGCGTGGCGGCGATCGCGCAGGAGACGACGCGTTCGGCGGGCACGGGTGAGGGCACGGTCGAGCTCGCGCACGAGTCGATCGGATCGATCCGGCGGCAAGTGGATCTGGTCGTCGCCCACATGCTCGAGCTCGGCAAGAAGTCGCAGGAGATCGGCGGCGTGCTCGAGATCGTCGCCGAGCTCGCCGAGCAGACGAACATCCTCGCGATCAACGCAACGATCGAGGCGGCCGGCGCCGGCGAGAGCGGCAGCCGCTTCGCGGTCGTCGCCGACGAGATCCGCAAGCTGGCCGATCGCGTCGCCGCGTCGACCAAGGACATCCGTGTCCTGATCGAGGACGTGCGCAGCGCCGTCAACACGACCGTGATGGCGACGGAGACCGGCTCGAAGGCCGTCGACTCGGGCTCGCGCCAGTTCGCCGACGTGGCGGCGGCGTTCCGTCAGATCGCCGAGCTCGTCTCGAAGACGACCGAGTCCGCGCGCGAGATCGGCTTGTCGACGAAGCAGCAGGCGACCGCGATCGAACAGGTGAACGTCGCGATCGCGAGCGTGGGCCAGGCTTCGCGCGAGACCGAGGCGAGCTCTACGCAGACGGTGCAGACGGCGGCGGAGCTCGCGCACCTGTCCCGCGATCTCCTCCGGCTCGTCCAGGCGCAGGCGGCCGGCTAGTCGTGGCCGCCGATCCGTACCGCTACTTCCGAGGCGAGGCGCGCGAGCTGGTCGAGCAGCTCGGCGTCGGCGTCCTCGAGCTCGAGCGCGACGCGCCCTCCGGAGACGTGATGGCTCGCCTCCTGCGCTGCGCGCACACGCTGAAGGGAGCGGCGCGCGTCATGCGCCTGGCCGAGATCGCCGACCGAGCGCATGCCTTCGAAGACGCGCTCTCCCCGCACCGTGAGGCGAAGGAGCCGGTCCCGCAAGCGACGCTGGACGCGCTGCTGCTGCTCGTGGACGAGATCTCCGGCCGGCTCGCGGAGCTCGCCGCGCCGCCGGAAGGCGCGAGCGGGGAGTCAGTCGCGCCCGAAGGCGGAGCTTGCGCGCAGCACGAGCCGAGCGTGCGGCAACTCGAGCCGCGCACGGTGCGCGCCGAAGTCACGGACGTGGACGCGCTGCTCGATGCGCTCGCCCGCTCGCACGCGCAGGTCGAGATGCTGCGGAGCAGCGAGGGGGTGCTCGAGCAGGCGCGCCATCGCGCGACGCTGCTTGCCGAGCAGTTGGTGGCGCGCGGCCGCGGAACCGCCGCCGGAGATCGCGTGCACGCGCTCGCGAAGGAGCTCGCCGTCCTGGTCACGCGCTCGGAGGGTCTGGTCGCGACCAGCGCGGAGCGCATCGAGCGCCTGCTCCAACAGGCGCGCGGCTCCGCGGAGCAGCTTCGCCTCGCTTCGGCGGGCTCGCTCTTTCCGGCGCTCGAGCGACTCGCACGCGACGCCGCCCACACGCTCGGCAAGCGGATCGCCTTCGTCTGCCGCGGCGGCGACGTGCGCATCGACGCGAGCGTGCTCGAGCAGGTGCAGGCGGCGCTGGTCCAGATCGTGCGCAACGCCGTCGTGCACGGCATCGAGTCCCCGGGCGAGCGCGAGGCTGCCGGCAAGCCTGGCGAAGGCCGAGTGACGCTCGATGTGATCCGGCGCGGGCGTCGCGTGGTTTTCCGCTGCAGCGACGACGGGCGTGGCGTCGACTTGGACGCGGTCCGCCGCGCGGCAGAGCGGCAAGGCGTGGCGCCGGCCCGCGTGCGCGAGCTCGGGCAAGCGGAGCTCCTGCGCCTCGTGCTGCAGGGCGGACTCACGACGTCGAGCGTCGTCACGCAGCTCGCCGGTCGCGGAGTCGGGCTCGACGTGGTGCGCGAGACGACGACGCGGCTCGGCGGCGAGGTCGGTCTCGAGACGGATCCCGGCGCGGGTACGGCGATCGAGCTCTTCGTGCCGATCGAGCTCGCATCCGCCCGCGGCCTGATCGTCGAGGCCGATGGCATCACGGCGGTGATCCCGCTCGCCTCCGTGCGCCGTGCCGCGCGCGTCGAAGTCGGTGATCGGGCGCGCAGCGCGGACGGCGAGGCGATCGTCTGCGATGGCGAGCTCGTGCCGTTCCTGCGCTTGAGTCGGGCGCTCGGCCTAGCGGGCGCCCGCATGGACACCGGTCGGGCCGAGCTCGCAGCGATCGTTCATGGTTCGGACGGCGTGGTCGCGCTCGGCATCGACCGCATCCTGGGCACGTCCGACGTCGCAATCCGCCGCGTGCCCGAGCTTGCGCCTTTCCTGCCGATTCTGGCCGGCCTCTCGGTTCTGGGCGACGGCGAGGCGCGGCCCGTACTCGACCCGGACGCCCTCGTCCACGAAGCGAGGCGTTTCCGTCCGTGCGAAGCCGCCCCGACCGCGCCGCGCCACCCTGTACTGGTCGTAGACGACTCACTGACTACGCGGATGCTCGAGCAGAGCATTCTCGAGTCGGCAGGCTACGAGGTCGAGCTCGCGACGTGTGCCGAGGAGGCGCTCGAGCTCGCACACAAGCGACGCTATGCGCTCTTCCTCGTCGATGTCGAGATGCCGGGCATGGACGGCTTCGAGTTCATCTCGCGCATTCGCGCCGACGCGTCTCTCCGCGACATCCCTGCGATCCTGATCACGTCGCGCGGAGCCGCCGAAGACCGTCAGCGCGGACTCGAGGTGGGCGCCCAGGCCTTCGTGGTGAAGAGCGAGTTCGATCAGCGCCAGCTGCTCGCGCGCATCGCCGGGCTGGTGGGGTCGGCGCCTTGAAGCGCGTGCGCGTCCTGGTCGCCGACGACTCCGCGACCATGCGACACCACCTCTGCAACGTGCTGGCGGCCGACTCGGACTTCGAGGTGGTCGGAGAGGCCGAGGACGGCAAGCGGGCGATCGAGCTCTGCCAAGACCTGCGTCCAGACGTCGTGACAATGGACATGATGATGCCCGTGATGACGGGCTTGGCGGCCACCGAGTACATCATGGCGCACTGTCCAACACCGATCCTCGTGGTCTCGTCTTCTCTGAATCGCGGCGAGCTGTTCAAGACCTACGACGCTCTCGCAGCCGGCGCCGTCGACGTGCTCGACAAACCTTCGGGCGCCGAGCCGCCGCGGGCCTGGGAGCGCGGCTTCCTCGCGGCAGTGAAGGTCGCGTCGCGCATCCGCGTCGTCACGCATCGGCCCGCGCGGGTTGCAGGCCTCGGCCGAGTCGCGCAGCCTCCGGGCGCGGTCGGCTGCTCACCCGAGCACCGCGCCCTCGAAGTCGTCGCGATCGGTGCGTCGACCGGCGGGCCGGGGGCAATCGTGGAGCTCCTACGCGCGCTTCCGCCGTCGTTCCGCCCGCCGATCCTGCTGGTGCTACACATCGCCGAGCCATTCGCCGCTTCGTTCGCGGATTGGCTCGACGGGCAGACCGCGCGGCGAGTCGCGTTGGTCCGGGATGGCGAGCCGCTCGCGAGCTTCGTCGGCCGCGTGGCGATGGCGCCGCCCGATCGCCACCTCGTCGTCCGCGGCGCGCGCCTCCATCTCAGCTCGGATCCGCCCCGCCACTCCTGCCGGCCGTCGATCGACGTGCTCCTCGAATCGGTCGCGCAGAACTGCGGGGCGTCGGCGGCCGGATGCCTCCTGACCGGGATGGGCTGTGACGGCGCGCGAGGTCTGTTCGAGATCCGGCGCAGCGGAGGACTGGCGCTCGCGCAGGACGAGGCGAGCTGCGTGGTGTACGGGATGCCTCGCGCGGCAGCCGAGCTCGGAGCTGCCGAGCACGTGCTGCCGCCCCGAGAGATGGCAGCGGTGCTCGCAACACTCGAGCGCGCGCGGGCGAAGGCGCCGTCGTGAGCTACTGCGCGCTCGTCGTCGACGACAGTCTCACCGTCCGGATGGATCTGGCCGAGGCGCTTCGTTCCGCCGGCTTCGAGTCACTTCTCGCGGCGACGCTTGCGGAGGCGCGGGTGCTGCTCGAGCGGGAGCTGCCGGACGTGCTCGTACTCGACGTTCTGCTGCCCGACGGCGACGGGATCGACCTCCTGCGCGAGATCCGCGCGTCAGCGCGCCTCGTCGGCACGATCGTCTTCCTCCTCTCGAGCGAGGTGGAGGTGCACGACCGCGTCCGCGGCCTGCGCTCAGGCGCGGACGAATATGTCGGCAAGCCGTACGACGCGGGCTACATCGTCGCGAAGGCGCGCGAGCTGCTGCGCCGGCGTTCCACGAACCACAGCCCGCAGCGCCCGAGCGTGCTCGTGATCGACGACAGCGCGACCTCCCGCGCGCTGCTCTCCAGGGCGCTCGACGGCGCGAGCTACGACGTGCTCGAAGCGGTGACCGGCGAGGAGGGTTTGCGCGTCGCGGCCGATCGACGGCCGAGCGCGATCATCGTCGATGGCGTGTTGCCGGGCATCGACGGACCGACGGTGATCCGCCGCCTGCGGCTGGACGAGGCGCTGCGCGGGACGCCGTGTCTTCTACTCACCGCGTCCGACACTCCCGGCGGTGAGCTGCGAGCGCTCGAGGCCGGTGCCGACGCGTTCGTGCGCAAGGACGACGAGCTCGACGTCATCCTGGCGCGGCTCGGCGCGATGCTACGCAACCATCCCGTGGCGTCGGGAACGGGCGCGGTGAGCGCCCTCGGGCCGTGCACGATCCTGGCCGTCGACGACAGTCCCACCTATCTGCACGAGGTAGGCGAGGTGCTGCGGCGCGAAGGCTACGACGTGGTGCTCGCGCCGTCCGGCGAGCAGGCGCTGGAGCTGCTGTCGCTGCAATGCGTCGACTGCATCCTGCTGGATCTCGTCATGCCCGGGATCGGCGGGCACGAGACTTGCCGGCGAATCAAAGCCGCTCCCGCCATGCGCGATATCCCGCTCATCCTTCTGACGTCGCTCGAGGGGCGGTCCGCCATGCTCGAGGGGCTGGGCGCGGGCGCCGATGACTTCATCCCGAAGTCGAGCGAGTTCGAGGTGCTGGTCGCGCGCGTGCGCGCGCAGATCCGCCGCCGGCAGTTCGAGGCCGAGAACCGCCGCTTCCGCGAGGAGCTGCTCAAGAGCGAGCTCACGGCCACCGAGGCGCGCGCCGCGAAGGAGCTCGCGGAAGCGCGCGCGGCGTACGTCGACGAGCTGCGGCGCAAGAACGACGAGCTCGAGGCGTTCAGCTACTCGGTCTCACACGACCTGCGTGCTCCACTCCGGGCGATCAGCAGCTTCACGAAGATCATCCTCGAGGACTGCTCGGACGCGCTCGACGAGGCGGGCCGGGGTCATCTGGAGCGCGTTCGCAAAGCGGCCGAGCGCATGGCTGAGCTGATCGACGATCTGCTCGAGCTCTCTCGCATCGGCCGCGCCGGCCTGGCACGACAGCCGATCGACTTGGGCGCGATCGCGCGACAGATCGTCGACGACCTGCGGGGTCGCGACCCGGAGCGCGCCGTCGACGTCGAGATCTGCGCCGAGATCCACACCGAGGGCGATCGGAAGCTCGTCAGGATCCTGCTGGAGAACTTGCTCGGGAACGCGTGGAAGTTCACCAGCAGAGTCGCGCGTGCGCGAATCGAGGTCGGAGCGCGCGTCGACACCGAGCCTGCGACCTATTTCGTGCGCGACAACGGCGTCGGCTTCGACATGTCGCACGCGAGCAAGCTCTTCCGTCCCTTCCAGCGGCTCCACGACGAGCGCGAGTTCACCGGCACGGGCATCGGCCTGGCGACGGTTCAGCGCATCATCGAGCGTCACAGCGGACGCATCTGGGCGGAGTCCGAGCCCGGCCAGGGCGCGACTTTCTCGTTCACGCTTGCGGGTGTGACCGGGGGCGAGGAGCTCGAGGTCACGAATGCGCAGCGGTAAGTCCCACCGCGCATCGCACCGAGGCGAGGTCATGCCGAAGCAAGTCACTCTGGCGTTCGCGATCTTGGCCGCATCCGTGATCGCGGTCGTCACCATCATCGCGTCCTCCGAGCGGCCTTAGCACCAGACGACGAGCCCCGCTGCAGGGCCACGCCCGGAGTGCTGCGAGTTGCGCGGCGGT
>Ga0210377_10001985_pt1 | contig 18215 bp, 15 predicted proteins | sample PLM4_65_b1redo_FD_155480 | JGI IMG/M metagenome (GOLD analysis project Ga0210377, IMG submission 155480) | Groundwater sediment microbial communities from an aquifer in East River, Colorado, USA - PLM4_65_b1 redo | ecosystem: Environmental > Terrestrial > Soil > Riparian zone | place: USA: East...
CGATATCACTGTGTCGTTCGCAAAGATCAAGACTGTGCTTGGCTTCGATACAACGCTCGATGTGGATGATGGTATCCGTGAATTGTTGTTCGCCTTGAAGACCGGCATCATTCAAAACCCGATGGATGCGCGTTACAGGAATGCCCAGTTTATTGTGCAATAATTAAATGTCATTGCGAGGAGCCTTTCGGGCGACGAAGCAATCCCTCGCGAATGTGGAGATTGCTTCGTGGTGCCTTGGCACCATTTGCGATGCTGGATAAGGAGAATTTATGACCGAAAACTTTTGGAAAGATAAACGTGTGATCGTGACGGGCGGTGCGGGGTTTCTCGGCTCGTTCGTTATTGAAAAGCTCAAAGGACGCGGCGCAACGGATATTTTCATCCCGCGCATCGAAAACTACAACCTGGTTGACCCGAATGACATCCGCCGATTGTATGTGGATACGCTGAAGGATGTTGACCCGAAGAATGTGGTTATCATCCATCTTGCCGCGAATGTAGGCGGCATCGGTGCTAACCGCGAACATCCTGCCGATTTCTTTTACGATAACCTGATGATGGGCGTGGAGTTGATGCATCAGGCGTATAAGAAAGGTGTTGGCAAGTTTGTCGCAATTGGAACAGTGTGTGCGTACCCCAAGTTCACGCCTGTTCCATTCAAGGAGGATGACCTGTGGATCGGTTATCCCGAGGAGACAAACGCACCTTATGGTCTCGCCAAGAAGATGATGCTGGTGCAGGCGCAGGCATATCGCCAGCAGTACGGCTTCAATGCGATCTTTCTACTGCCTGTGAATCTGTATGGTCCGCGCGACAACTTTAATTTGCAGTCGTCGCATGTGATCCCGGCATTGATCCGCAAGGCTGTGGAAGCACAAAGCCGGGGTGAAAAGGAACTTCCTGTGTGGGGCGATGGTTCTCCGACGCGTGAATTTTTGTACGTGGAAGATGCCGCCGATGGAATCGTCACTGCCGCTGAAAAATATAATGGCGACCAGCCCGTTAACCTTGGTTCCGGTTACGAGATCTCGATCAAGGACCTAAGCGAGATGATCGTGAAGATGACCGGCTTTGAAGGCACACTTGTCTGGCAGACCGACAAGCCGAATGGACAGCCGCGCCGCGGACTCGATGTTTCGCGCGCGAAGGAATATTTCGGCTGGAACGCACAGGTTCCGTTCGAAGAAGGGCTGCGCCGCACGATCGAATGGTTTAAAGTTAATCGAGAAAAGATAAGGTAACGCATGACCGAACTTACAAAACATGAACCCACCACCATTTACATCAAGCCGTCCAAAGGGATCACCGCGCTGAATCTGCGCGATCTGTGGGTTTATCGCGAGCTGATCTACTTCATGATCTGGCGTGATGTCAGGGTCCGCTACAAACAGACCATGCTTGGGGCGGCGTGGGCGGTCATTCAACCTGTTCTCACAATGCTGGTCTTCACGTTTATCTTTGGCAGGATCGCCAAATTGCCAACGGATAGCGATATTCCATATCCGATTTTTTCCTATGTGGCGCTTCTTCCCTGGGGATTGTTTGTCACCGCGTTGAACCAGGCATCACGTTCACTGACGTCGAACAATAATATGGTGACGAAGATCTACTTTCCGCGACTGGTTTTACCCCTTTCATCTGTCCTGGCTGGTCTGGTGGATTTTACCATCGCGTTTGTCATTCTCATCGGCATGATGTTTTATTACGGGGTTACGCCCTCGCTCAATGCGATCTGGGCATTGCCATTGTTCCTGCTTTTGGCAATTATCACTGCTTTGGGTGTGGCATTGTGGCTGGCGGCGATCAATGTTCAGTACCGGGATGTTAACTACGCCCTCCCTTTCATGACCCAGTTCTGGTTGTTTCTTACACCGGTTGCTTATTCGGCAAAACTCATTTCAGAGAAATGGCAGTTGGTCTATTCGCTCAACCCGATGGCAGGGGTTGTAAACGGCTTTCGCTGGGCTTTGCTCGGCACGGATACGGGGCCCGGCCCTGAAATGGCGGTTTCGGTTGCGATTTCCCTGCTCGTATTGATCGGCGGTCTTTTCTACTTCCGTAACATGGAAAAGACTTTCGCGGACACGATCTAATATGACCACAGCAATCAGTGTAAAGGACCTCGGCAAACAATACAAGATCGGCGCGACACAACAGAAGTTTCGCTACAACATGTTCCGCGATGTTCTTGTGGATACGCTCATGACCCCTGTGCGCGTCTATCGCGCCCTGAGCGGGAAGGGTATGCGCGGCACAAGCGGCATTGCCACCATCATTTGGGCGCTCAAGGATGTTTCCTTCGATCTTGAGGAGGGGAAGGTGCTTGGCATTGTCGGACGCAATGGCGCTGGCAAAAGCACATTGCTAAAGATCCTCTCCCGGGTGACCGAACCGACGCGCGGCACGGTATCAGTGCGCGGCCGGGTCGGATCGCTTCTCGAAGTTGGCACAGGATTCCACCCCGAGCTGACGGGCCGCGAGAATATCTATCTGAATGGAGCCGTGCTCGGTATGAAGAGCGCTGAGATCGACAGGAAATTCGATGAGATCGTGGATTTTTCCGAGGTCGACCAGTTCATTGATACACCTGTCAAGCGATATTCATCAGGCATGTATCTGAGACTCGCCTTTGCGGTTGCCGCGCATCTTGAACCGGAGATCCTCGTCGTGGATGAAGTGCTCGCGGTGGGTGATGCCGAATTTCAGCGCAAGTGTTTGGGCAAAATGGGCGACGTGGCCCAGCAGGGACGCACGGTCCTGTTCGTGAGTCACAACATGTCCGCCATTTTGCGGCTCACACAGGAAGCCATTGTTCTCAAAAAGGGGGAACTGATCAAGCGCGCGCCCACACCTGAAGCAGTGGATTTTTATCTCTCGTCCGGACAGGCTGAATCGGGCGAACACATCTGGCAGAATGACGAGATTCCCGTAAATGCCGCACCGTTCAAACCCATCGCGATCCGCATCAAGGATAAGGCTGGCAAGGTTATGGATACCGTCCGTTCCACGGAACCGACCACGGTTGAATGGGAATATCAGCTCGATGCACCGCTCACCGGCCTGCGCGTGGGCATGTATCTCAACACCATGCGTGGCGAATACGTTTTCACCGCCTTCGATACTGACGATGCAAAACAATATGAACAGTTCGGCGCGCGCAAGCCGGGACGTTACATCAGCCGCTGTGAGATTCCCGCCGATTTTTTCAACGAAGGTCGCTACTATCTCGGTGTGAACGCCAGCTCGTTCGGTATGCGCCGTTACTTCATGGATGAGAACGCCATCTCCTTCAACGTGGATATCTCCGGCGCGCCCGGCACACAATGGCCTGAGTTGCGCCAGGGTCCCATCCGTCCGCGGTTGGATTGGAAGATTGAAAAGATAGACTAAGACTGCTTTGCCACAGAGACCATAGAGACTCTGAGAAAAAACTCAAAAAACTCTGTGTGCTCTGTGTCTGAAAAATCATGTTCAACAAGACATCCCTCCGCAATTTTCTGGGCGAACTGCCCCTCGCCGCTGAACTCGATTACACCCTTCGGCAAAAGAATCGCGCTCGTAAGGATCATTACAATCTTTCCCGCCTGCAAAAGTCATTGCCGCACGCGGTCGCGCAGACTTTGCCCTTCGCGCAAACCGCAAAGCCCGGCAGGAACATTCTCTTTTTTGCCACACTCCATTACTGGATCGAACAAGCCGCGTTTCTTTCCCTCGCACTCAAAGGTCTCGGGCACAAAGTCACACTGATAACCCTCCCGTATTCCGAATGGCATAAGGAGATGGATAAACTCACCCAGAAACAACGCGCGCTTCACACGCGGGACGCACTTCGTCCGCTCTCCGCGCTGGCTCCGTTGGTTCAGCACGCCTCTCTTCTGGACTTGAAACCTGCCTCCGTTTTACCAGCCTCCCTCAAAGCGGACGTGGAAGAGATTTCCTTGTGGGACGCGCAATACACGCTCATGCGCGAAGAAGTGGATATGGACTCCGGAAAAGATCGCGCCCTCTATGAACTTCGTATCAAGCGCAACACCTTTGCCGCGCTCGCCGCGCTCGAATGGATGCAGAAGAACAAGCCGGATGTCGTGCTGATCCCCAATGGACTGATCCTTGAAATGGGAATCGTGTTCCGCGTGGCGCGTTATCTAAACATTCCCGCCGTGACATTTGAATTCAACGACCAGCGCGAACAGATCTGGCTGGCGCAAAACACATCCATCATGCGGCAGGACACAGATTATCTCGTGGAGGCGCGTTGCAAATTGCCGATGACCGATGCCATGTACGAACGTCTCGCCGACCTTGAGAATGCGCGGCGCGGCGCGCGGGTATGGGGAAAGTCAAAACGGTTATGGCAATATGTCTCTTCACAGGGCGCGGATGCAACGCGGAAAGTGCTTGGTCTCGATGAACGTCCCGTTGTTTTGCTCGCCGCGAATGTACTTGGGGACAGCCTCACATTAGGACGCAACATCTTCGCCGAGTCGATGAGCGAATGGATCACGCGCACGGTCCAATTTTTTGCGGGCAGGCCTGAGGTCCAGTTTGTGATCCGTGTGCATCCGGGAGAAAAACTTGTCCCGCAGGCAAAATCCATGGGGACAGTCGTACGCGAGGCATTGCCGGAAATCCCAAGCCATTTCCATTTGATCGGCGCGTTGGATAATGTCAACACGTATGATTTGATCGAGGTCGCTGACCTGGGTCTGGCGTACACGACGACAGTGGGCGTTGAGACCGCGATGAATGGCATCCCGGTGATATCCTGCGGGCAAACACATTATCGCGGCCGCGGCTTTACCATTGACCCAAATACCTGGGACGAATATTTTTCCACGCTTGAGAAGATGTTGCCTGATCTGCGTGCTCATCGCTTGAATGAGGAACAGGTCGCGAAGGCATGGAATTATGCCTATCGTTTTTTCTTTGAATATCCCCGCCCGTTCCCCTGGCGGTTGGTGAATTTTTGGGCCGACCTTGATATCTGGCCGATTGAAAAAATTTTGAGTGACCAGGGACAGGCTGAGTTCGGCGACACGTTCAAATTTCTGGTCGGCGAACCTTTTACATGGAAAGACTGATGGCAGACAACACAAAACAACAAGTGCGCGAGTTCTATGACGAGATCGGTTGGCAAAAGGAAGCGGACGGTCTTTATCAAAACGCGCATTACGAAGACCTGCGTCCGGTTTCACGGGAATATATCCACAATACACGTTTGCGCGTGAACGATCATTTATTGCCCACCGGGGATCTGTTTTTGGATGCCGGTTCCGGCCCCGTTCAATACGATGAATACCTGACCTATTCAAAGGGTTATCAAAAACGCATCTGCGCGGATATATCGATTCAAGCACTGCGGGAAGCGCGTACGCGGATTGGCGATCATGGTTTGTTCGTCGTTTGTGATGTGGCAAAACTGCCCTTCAAACCGGATGCGTTCGATGGGATCGTCTCCATGCACACAATCCATCATCTGCCTGCGAATGAACACAAGGTGGCATATGCCGAGTTGTACCGTGTGTTGAAGATTTCGCGCGTGGCTGTGATCGTCAATGGCTGGTCGAATTCGGTACTGGATAGTTTTGCCAAACTTTTGAATCGCACGCGTCGTTTCCTGCGCGGTAAACCTTTGACAGTTCAGCCGCAGGAGGAAAAGGGAACGTATGTCAGCAAGACGAGTGCAAAATGGTTACGAAAGGAACTGGGCAATTCGATAAAGGTTGAGATCTACGCCTGGCGCTCGGCGTCCACGCGCACCCTGCGTACGTTCATTCACGAAAAATTGGGCGGCAGGGGGATCTTGAAATGGCTTTTCAAAATGGAAGCAAAGTATCCGAAGTTCTTCGGTGAGAATGGGCAGTATCCCCTCATTCTATTCAGGAAATGACAAATGACAAAATTCACTGACCAACATTATTTGAAGACGGAGCAGTACAGGGATGCAACCAATCTCGATGCGCGCGTGGAAATCCACAAACGCTTCAGCACGAATCCATATGGCTGGTTCAATTGGGTCTTTGATGCGCTGGCAAAACTGCCTGCGAGCGCAAAAATTCTGGAATTGGGTTCCGGTCCTGGATATTTGTGGCGGGATGGCGTAAGCCGAATCCCCGCTGGCTGGGATATCACCCTCAGCGATCTTTCCTCGGGGATGGTGGATGCCGCGTGGAGAAGTCTGGTCGTCACCGGACGGGCGTTTAAGTTCAAGGAGATCGATGCGCAGTCAATTCCATTTGAAGATGAGACGTTCGACGCCGTGATCGCTAATTTCATGTTATATCATGTGCCAGACCGACCTAAGGCATTACGTGAAATCAAGCGTGTATTGAAACCCGGCCCCGATGGGCGTTTCATTGCCGCCACCGTCGGAAACAATCACATGCGTGAAGCGATCCACTGGACGCAGCAGGTCAGCAGAGAGTCTTCTTTGCCTTTTTCTGTTCCATTTACTTTGGAGAATGGCTTTGACCAATTGGCCTCTGTATTTTCAAACGTTAACCTGATCCGTTACCCCGACAGTTTGAAGGTGACAGAAGTAAAACCGTTAATTGCGTACATTCTTTCGAACGTATCTGCAGGTGATTTGGTTGAATCTGAATTGATAAATGTCGAGAAGGAATTGAGCAAAGAACTGGAAGCCAAAGGCGAGATTTCCATTACAAAAGATTCTGGTTTGTTTGAAGCTGTAAAGTAATGTTCAAACCCTGGTGGTCGAGTAGTCGGCGATGCTTGTCCGCCGTCATATCGAGACTACCAATCACAAGTAAAAATATAATTTCATGGTGTGGTCTCGATACGAGCCGGAAGAATACTCGCTCTACTCGACCAGCGGGACTACTCGACCACCATTTGAAACAAGGAGCAATCATGGACTGGAAAAATCAAGTTGTACTCATCACCGGTGGCACGGGTTCGTTTGGCAAGAAGTTCACCAAGACCCTGCTCGAAGAAAAAGGACCGAGGAAGATCATTATCTTCAGCCGCGATGAGTTGAAACAACACGAAATGCAGGTGCACGGATATAACCATCCGTCCCTGCGGTATTTCATTGGTGATATCCGTGATCGAGAACGACTATTGCGTGCCATGCACGGCGTGGATATCGTTGTCCATGCTGCGGCGTTGAAGCAGGTGCCTGCCTGTGAATACAACCCGATGGAAGCCATCAAGACCAACATCATGGGTACGGCGAATGTTGTGGAAGCCGCGCTGGATGCAGGTGTGAAGAAAGTGATGACCATCAGCACCGATAAAGCCGTAAGCCCCGCAAACTTATATGGCGCGACCAAACTTGCAGCGGAGAAGCTGACTGTTCAAAGCAACGCCTACGCCGCAGGTTCGGCGACCCGCTATTCGTGCGTCCGATACGGGAATGTGGTGGGGAGTCGCGGTTCGGTCGTTCCGCTTTTCCTCAAACAACGCGAGAATGGCACCGTCACCATCACAGATGACCGTATGACGCGCTTCTGGCTGTCGCTTGAGCAGGGAGTCCATTTCGTGATCGATTGCATCGAACAAATGGAAGGCGGCGAAGTCTTCGTGCCCAAGATCCCCAGTACCAAAGTGATTGACCTTGCCAAAGCCATTGTGCCGAATGCAAAGATCAACATTATCGGCATTCGTCCCGGAGAAAAACTTCATGAAGACCTGATCTCCGATGACGAGGCACGTCATACCATTGAACTGGAAAAGATGTATGTCATCCAACCCGCTGAAGCGATATGGTTTGGTTATTCGTGGAAGGGAAAGGGCAGGGAACTCCCTGAAGGTTATCATTATTCGAGCGATAACAACACCGAATGGCTCGACATTGACGGCATCAAGGAATTTGTCGCACCTTTTGAAGAGTTGTTCAAGCAGGGGAAATTAGAAGGATAGCCTGTTCCAACAGGGGCTTAGCCCCTGTTGAGCGATTAATATGAAACTCTTAATCACTGGCGCAAGCGGATTGCTCGGAATCAACATCGCCCTGGATGCCATGCGCGAGCATGAAGTCATTGGCGTGGATCGCGGCAAGTTAAAGTCTGCTCCGTTCCCGGTGAGCAAGGCGAATTTTTTTGATCACCATGTATTTGATTCAGTGTTGGATTCAACCCAGCCTGATTGGGTCATCAACTGTGCCGCGCTAGCGAATCTTGAAGAATGCGAAAAACATCCCGACCAGGCTAGAATTCTCAACACAGATCTGCCTCGCGAACTGGCAGAGGCGTGTGCGAAGCGAAATATCCGGTTCATACATCTTTCCACCGATGCGGTCTTCGACGGCATGAAAGAAGGTACGTACAAAGAGGATGATGAGCCAAACCCGCAAGGTGTGTACTCACGAACAAAACTTGATGGCGAACGTGCTGTGCAAAATGCCAGCCTGAATGCCATCATTGCGCGGGTCAATTTCTTCGGCTGGTCATTGAACGGCAGGCGAAGCCTCGGTGAATTCTTTGTCAACAACCTGAGCGATGGCAGGAATGTCAATGGCTTTACCGATGTCATCTTTTGCCCGATGTGGGTCAACCATTTGGGCAAAACTCTGATCGCCATGCTCGAGAAAAACCTGAGCGGTCTGTATCACGTTGTCGGCGCGCAGGCGATGAGCAAATACCAGTTCGGGGTCGAGATCGCGCGAACGTTTGGGCTGAGGGAAAGCCTCATTTCGCCGCAATCAGTCGAAGGGTCCAGCCTGACCGCAAAAAGATCCCACAATTTATGGCTGTCCATCCACAAATTATCCACAGATTTGGGGCACGCTGTCCCCGATTTCTCCACCGGATTGAACGGGTTTTACACACAATTCCAACAGGGTTATCCACAGAAAATCAGAAGTTATCAACAACCTGACGGCTAGAAAATAGCAGTTATCCACAGAACCCCGAATTTTTGGCACATTTACCCACCGATTTACTCACAGAAAATTCAGCTTTATCCACAGGATGATATCCACAGGAGACCCCATGAAAAACCTTCTCAAACTTGAAGAACTCCTTATGTTCGGGCTTGCGCTCTTTCTTTTTTCGGGATTGGATTACGGATGGGGTTGGTACGCCCTTTTATTTTTTGCCCCCGACCTAAGCATGATCGGCTATTTGATGAATCCCCGCCTCGGCTCCTGGACTTATAACCTGATCCACCACAAAGGGCTTGCGGTGGCACTTTATGTTTTGGGTTCCCTACTTACCATCCCCTGGCTTATGTTCGCAGGGACGATCCTATTCGGACACTCCAGCTTTGACCGCGTCCTCGGCTATGGCTTGAAATATCCTGATGCATTCCGGAATACGCATTTGGGTGTGATTGGCAGGTCCGGCTGATATGATTTGGTGAGAATCAGCATAAATGATATCCGTCCCAGGTGCCCGTGAACGATTGAATTCATATTTGAAATCCCGTAAAGGCCAGAATTTCGTCGCGTTACTTTTTATACTATTTTTCCTTTTCTTCAATGCCATGAGCGTACAGGGGAAGGACTGGACTTATGATGAGCCCAGACATTACAGGTACGGGGTTAATATTCTCAACGGGGATTCCACACGGTTCGACGACAGCAAAATGCCGGTATCAGCCTGGAATGCCTTACCTGCCAGGGTGGCTGATTTTTTGCCAGCCGGTCTCTTGAAAACCTACTTGAAGAAACTCATCACTGCCAGATTGATGACCACATTGTTCTCCATGGCGGTTGCCTTTATGGTCTTTCACTGGTCGCGCGAACTTTATGGATGGGTTCCCGCATTATTTTCCCTTGGATTGTACATCCTCGATCCGAATATTATTGCGCATTCACAACTTGTGACAACGGATATTTATGTCACCGGCATGGTATTGCTCTCATCCTATTGGTTATGGAAGTTCGCAAACAGTCGCAGGTGGCAGGATGGCCTTTGGTTTGCAGTTATGCTGGGCCTCGCACAATTAACAAAATATACGGCCTTTTCGCTTTATGGCTTGTTTGCAATCGCATTGCTGGTGTACGACTGGCCGTCCTTGAAAAAGGGTTTTGAGACAGGCCGCTGGCAGGAGATCAGGCATTCAATTTGGCAATATGCAAAATATACAATCGTGGTTGTTGCCATCAGCATTGTTATTATCAACGCCGGATTCCTTTTCAATCGCACTTTCATGTCGTTCGGTGATTATTCATTTCGTTCCGATCTATTTAAATCCGTTCAATCAAAAATATCCTTTGTTGTTCCGGTTCCATATCCTTTTCTGGAGGGCCTCGACTGGATTATCCAAAAGGAGAAAACAAATACTGGTTTTGGGTATATCTATTTGCTGGGTGAGACAAGGTTTGGCCAGGGTTTTCCCGGCTATTACATAATTGCATCGTTGTTGAAGGTGCCGATTGCCATACAGGTCATTTTGCTTGCCGCCGTTGCCGTTTACCTGGTGGATGGGGAACGGAGAGGAAGGTTTTTTCGTAACGAATGGTTCCTGCTCTGGCTGGTTTTGTTTTACACGATCTACTTTAACTTCTTTTACCGGGCTCAAATCGGTATCCGCTTTTATTTGATCGTTTTCCCACTGTTATATGTTTTCGCAGGCGTATTGTTTATGAAACGGTACAGCATTACGTGGAGGCAAAAAGGAGCCTTGGTTGTATTGGGTCTGTATTTGATATCTTCTGTGATCTCATATTATCCTAATTACATCTCATACTTCAACGAAATTGTATGGGACCGCAAAATGGCATATAAGTACCTTGCAGATTCCAACCTCGATTGGGGACAGGACGCCTTTATCTTGAAGGGTTATCGCGCTGAACACCCGGGTGTTCACAAAGCGCCAGAAACACCTGTATTGCTCACGGAGACAACAAGATATTATTTGGATGTGAATCAACTGGTCGGTGTTACCAGGGATCCGGGAACCTATAAATGGCTGCGTGATAATTTTGAACCTGTTGACATGATTGCGCCAAGTTATCTGTTGTTTGAAATAACCCCCAAAAATATGCGTGATTTGTGCAGACGCACGACATATTGTGATCAGGAATAAATGCAATCGAATAATGGAGAAGGATATGGAAATCAAATTTGGCAATCGAACGATTGGAAAGAAGAATCCCGACGTGTTTCAGAATATGTCTTTGGGTGTGATTGGTAGGTGAATCGGATGTTGTACGGCTAATCTTTGTATCATGGAAAACATATGTACAATCATGCGCCTCCTGAATATATTTGCCCATTCTGCTTGCTGGTTCAAGGCAAGGAAGATATCCAAAGCCAGCTAAAACAAACGGATATCGTTTTTCAAACCGCTGACACCACGGCTTTTATGGCAACAAGAAAATATCCCAACAATCAGGGTCATGTGCTTGTTATTCCCAACGAGCACTTTGAAAATATTTATGATCTGCCATTGGTTCTTTCATCAAAAATCCATTCGCTGAGCAGGGATATTGCCTTGGCAATGAAGGCAGAATATCAATGTGACGGAATTATACTTCGACAACACAATGAGCCCGCAGGGAATCAGAACATTTGGCATTATCATCTGCATGTCATCCCGCGTTACCAAAATGATGATTTTCACAGCGCTCAAAAAGTCCAATTTGAAGCAGATGAGCGTGCCAAGTATGCTCAAAAGTTGAGAAACTGGTTCAATAGACCTGAAGAATCGCTGATGGATAAAATCGGAAGCGAAAAAAAATGAGCAAAAAAGAATTGAAAGTTTGGGAAACTATTTCGAGAAAAACCATTCTCGATTACAACAAATTTCTATCGGTTGAAAATCATGTCGTGAGACTTCCCGATGGAAAAATAATACCTGATTGGGCATGGGTCGTCATTCCTGACTCATCCATTGTTTTGGCAGTAACTAAAGAAAACAAATTCTTGTGTTTCCGACAAACAAAATATGCCATACAAGGGACATCACTCGCGCCTGTAGGTGGCATGCTTGAACCAAACGAATTGCCACTTGACGCCGCTAAACGAGAACTGCTTGAGGAAATGGGGTACGAAGCGTCAGAATGGGTTAATTTGGGAAGTTATATTTTAGATCCTAATCGCGGTATTGGTACCATACATTTGTTTCTTGCGTTGAGCGCCCAAAGGGTAGCAGAGCCAAATAGTGATGATTTGGAAGAGCAGGAATTATTATCTCTCACTCGAAGCGAGATGGAAACTGTCCTAAAAGCAGGCGAATTCAAAGTATTGGCATGGTCAACGGTTGTGGCAATGTCACTAAGTTATCTGAGCGATTCTGAAAACAACAAAAACATGTAGTAGACGACTTATAGCCTGACAGTGAAGGAGTTTGCTCCCGCACTTCAAAATTTTCGGAGGACAAAATGGAAATCAGATTTGGAAATCGAACGATCGGTTTGAACCACCCGACCTATTTCATCGCGGATATTGCCGCCAATCATGATGGCGATTTGGAACGGGCGAAACTGCTCATCCGCCTTGCGAAGGAGGCGGGAGCGGACGCAGCCAAATTCCAGAACTTCGACGCGCCGAAAATTGTCTCAGATTATGGCTTCTCGCACATGAATTCACAGGTCAGTCATCAGTCAACATGGAAGAAATCCGTGACTGAGGTCTATCGCGCCGCGTCCATTCCCTTTGAGTGGACATTGACCCTGGGGGAAGAATGCCAGGAAGTGGGCATCGACTATTTCTCGTCACCGTATGATTTCGCCGCAATCGATTTCCTTGACCAGTACGTGCCTGTCTACAAAGCGGGTTCCGGCGAAATTGACTGGATCGAAGCGCTGGAGCGCATGGCGACCAAAGGCAAGCCATTCTTTGTCGCCACGGGCGCGTCCACGATTGGCGAGGTGCAGAAGGCTGTCCATGCCATTTTGAAGATCAACAAGCAGTTGGTGCTGATGCAGTGCAACACGAATTACACCGCCAGCCCGAACAATTATGACCATTTGCATGTGAATGTGTTGAAGACTTATGCGACGATGTTCCCTGATGTGATTCTGGGACTCTCTGACCACACGCACGCGGTCGCTCCCGTTCTCGGTGCTGTGACGCTTGGCGCGCGCGTCATCGAACGTCACTTCACGGACAGCAACGACCGCGAAGGTCCCGACCACAAGTTCGCGATGGACCCCGCGAAATGGGCGAGGATGGTCGAAGAGACACGTCTGCTTGAACGCGCGCTTGGTTCCGCCGATAAGTTCATCGCGGAGAACGAGATTGATACCGCAGTTGTGCAACGTCGCTGTCTGCGCGCGGCGCGGGATATCAAAGCTGGCGAGGTCTTCGTCCGTGACATGATCGATGTATTACGCCCTGCGACGGTTGGAGCAATCAAACCTGATCAGGTTGAGAATGTCATCGGCACGAAGGCGCTGACCGATATGCCAATGGGCAAGGAATTACGCTGGACGGATTTAGGCGCAGTGTAAAGATTCTTAACCACGAAGTGTCACAAAGGGTCACGAAGGATTCTTTGTGAGGAATTAAACCTTTGTGTTCCGTCGTGACCCTTTGTGGTCAAAATTAATTTCATGCGAATTATTTATTTCTCGAAAAACTACACCCCTCACGATTATCGGTTTCTGTCTTCGCTATCCAAGACGAAACACGAAATCTTCTTTCTGCAATTGGAAGCGACTAACCGCCAAACAGAGGATCGACCTGTCCCTGAGAATGTTCAGCAAATCCAGTGGGCGGGCGGACGAGGTGAGTTCCGCTGGCGTGACCTTCCGCGTTTGACGTTTGATCTGCGACGCATCGTGAAGGAAATCAAGCCCGATTTGATTCACGCGGGTCCGATACAGACTTGTGCATTCATCACAACACTAAGTGGATTTCGTCCGATTCTCACGATGTCCTGGGGATATGACCTTGTGTTTGAAGCGGATAAAAGTGCGTGGATGAGGCGAGTTACGAGTTACACGTTACGGCGTAGCGCTTTCTTCACAAGTGACGCAAACGTCACGCGTGAGAAGGCTATTGCGTTCGGGATGGATCCTCAGAAGACAGTCATTATTCCCTGGGGCACTGACTTGGAACATTTCCAACCATCAGAAAGAAAAAGGAGAAAAGATATAACCTTATTTTGCAGTCGTACATGGGAATCCATCTATGGCGTGGATGTGTTGGCGAAGGCATTTGTCAAAGTGACAGCAAAGAATCCAGATGTGAATCTCATCCTGTTGGGCGGAGGTTCACAGGGTGCGCGAATTCGTCAGATCTTGATGAACGGCGGTGTGATGGATAGAGTCCATTTTGGGGGGCAGGTGGGTCAACGCGATCTGCCACGCTGGTATCACATGGCGGATATTTATATTTCACCCTCACACGTGGACGGTTCGTCCGTGTCGTTAATGGAGGCGCTGGCGAGTGAATTGCCGTGTTTGGTGTCCGACATCGCTGGGAACAAGGAATGGGTCGAGAATGGAGTCAACGGCTGGCTGTTCCGTGATGGGGATGTGGATGATCTTGCGGAGAAGATTTTGTCCGCGATCAAAAATCGCAGGTTGTTCAAGAAGATTGGTGAGTCCGCGCGTCAGACCGCGGAACAAAAAGCGGACTGGGAGAAGAATTTTGGTAAACTTCTCGAGGCGTATGAGACTACCGTGAGGGTGCGTCGCACCTGACGGGTAGACTCATTTCGTTGAACAGAGAGAATCTCGTCGTTAGGATTCGTCTTTTTGAGTGAGGTGCGACGCACTCGCGCTCGAAGCGAATCAATTGTCGGCTTGGAAAGAGGCGTGCGTCAGTGTAGGTACAAGCTGGAGAGTTGAAATTCTTCCGTAGAAAATGAGGAGATTGCTTCGTCGCACACTTGCCCCGGCGATTTGCCAAGCAAATCGAAGTGCCGGGGACGAACGCTCCTCGCATTGACATGGAGACGAATATGTTAACGTTTGAAAAACTGGTCGAAGGTTTTCGCGAGTTGGGTGTGGAGGAGGGCGATACGCTGCTCGTCCATAGTTCGTATAAATCGTTTGGCGAAGTGGACGGCGGACCGCAGACTGTGATCCGCGCGCTGGAGGCGGCGCTCGGCACGGAAGGGACGCTGATCATGCCGACGTTCAATTTTGATTTTAACAAGGGCGTGCCGTGGGATGTGCGGAAGACGCGGTCGAAGATGGGCGCGTTGACGGAACTCGTGCGCGTGGACCCGCGCGCCAAACGAGTCTTCCATCCGTTCTATTCGTTTGCGATTTTGGGGAAGCACGCTGAGATGCTCGGGAGCCTGCGCTACAAGAGTAGTTATGAACGGAATTCAGTGTTCGGTAAACTGCGTGATTTGGATGGGAAGATCATGGTGATCGGATTGTCGTATACGAACAGCATGACGTTCTTCCATCATATCGAGCAAATGGAAGGCGTGGACTATCGTTTCCTGAAACAGTTCACGGGCGAAGTGACGGATTGGGATGGCAATACGTACACCGATACGTTCGAGATGCTTGTGCGTGACATTGATAAAGGCGTCATCACGGAAGTGAACCCAATGGGCGCGTTGATGGAGCAGGCTGGCGTGATCAAGTCTGCGAAGATCGGCGAAGCTGATGTGAAGTTGATGAAGGCGAATGAAGTGTATGAGTTCACGGCGCGTGAGATAAAGCGTGATCCACATTTGTTGTATTACATCAAGAAGGAGGACTCCGCTGGTTGAGTAGATTGTATCCTTCGGGTGTACCGAAACCGTCAGTAAGATATTTAACTGGTATCATTCTTAAATCTCTGTACGAAGGATACAAAATGAAAAAGATAAACGCTTTACTTCTGTTCGTTCTTGTGATGACTGCCTGTATTTCGCAGCCATCACCTACGACACCAGCACCTCAATCTACAGAGACTATTGTTACAGAGACCATTGCTTCCGATATAACCCCACAACCAACAGCATCACTAACTGCCACTTTGATTCCTGCAACTGAAACCAAATTATCAAGAGATACGTTTTTATTCCCATGCGATTCGAATCCAGCGAATGTGATTCCACTGCAAAAGGATACACCTCTTAAACTTCTTGGCAATTATGGGGAAATGGCGGTGGTGACAGCATATGCAGATACGTCAGAAGCCTGCGGGCTTGTTGCCTTGACCAGCCTTGAAAATAAACCTTCAAAGCCACTCTCTCCTGATTTTTTTTCCACATCGGAACCTGTCAATGCAATTCCGCTTTTCAAAAGTTCTGAGGATTATCCCCGTTTGCTTGTGAAAAATGACGAGAAATTAATTATAGATAATACTGTTGAGTCGGATACAAAAGATGGATATTACCTGGCGTTTAATAATGATGAACCAGTTTCAACAGTAAATCCGTTTGCCCTGTCTCTTCGTTTTGACGCTAAAGATGTGTCTGGCGTAACAGTTTTTGGGAGGCCGCGAGATTGGAATAAGGATTGGTGGCAGGACGTAACGTTTTTAGAGATTGCATGTAATCATAACCAGTGTGACGTATCATTTTTTGACGGCACAAGCGAAGACTCGCAATCGCTTACTTCCTTTGAGAACAATCCAGATCTTCCAGTTCAAATCTTATTTCAAGACCCACTTGGCAACGAGTTGGATTTTATATTCCCGGATGGAAAAACCAAGCATTTCAAATTGCATGCCCCCTTATTCCCTGAGAAAAAGATGGAAGTCGGAGCACAAGCTGGGCCCAATTCCATATTTGAAATAAATGAATATAAGATTCAACAAATTCCATCTTCTCGCGCGCCACAAGTAATTACGCCTGAAAACGTAGCTAATATTCAATTGCTGACTACGTGGGGGAAGGGAATTCCCTGGAGTACAACTTGGGATAAAAATCCCTTTACTGTTCAGAAGCCCATTCAATATGCCGATGATGGAAACATTATGGTTGTACAAACCCCATTGGGTGTATATCTTTACGCCACCGAGAGCGGAGAAGAAATCCATTCGATAATCGGTGCTGTGATATCGCAAGTTTCTGAAGATGGGGAACTTTTAGCCACTGGGCATACCGACGCTACAGTCAAAGTCTGGAATATTGTAGACCTAAAACTGATCGATGAATATTCGGCTGTGGATTTTATAATGGACCCGACACCTCAGCCTTGGGATAAATATAAGCTGTGCCAGGATCGGAAAGAATATTTGCCTCCCACGGTCCTTGCATTTTCCCATGATGGAAATTTGATTTCGGCAGGCTATTGTGACGGAGTAATGGGCGTTTGGGATGTCCGAAACCAGAAAAGACAGTCGCTTGTTTGGGGTGGATTTTTAGGGAGCGGCGACTTTGTGTTCTCCAAAGATGATCGTTACTTGGTCATGGCCAATTTTTGGGTAAATAAACTGAACAAAGAGAGTGTTGAAGGATTCCCGAGCCTGAACGGAAATTTTCAGGATTTTGATATTTCTCCCGACGACCAAATGATCGCCAAGATCTACTGTGAAGAAACAGAATGTAAAATAATCATTGCGTCATTGCAGGATGATCTGCAAGTCAAAAAAAGCTTTCTCATAAAAAAGAGTGATGCGTCACCAAAAATCACATATTCCAAAGATGGAACAAATATTTTTGTTGATTTTTCCGCGAGCGGCGAACGCCTGACGGTTGATGCAAATACGGGTCAAGTTATGGAAACCGTTGCCATACCACTGCCGCCTGAACTTCCTGACTACCATTGGCTGGTTGAAAGGGGACATATGGATGGAATGCAAAAGTACGGCCCTATTGGACTCTATAAGGGCTTGGATGGACAAAGTATCTTGTCAAATGGGCTGGCTTGGGGCTCAACCGGCACAGAGATTTATTGGTGGAATTTAGTCGACAACACGGTTAAGTTTTATCCGCAAGAAATCAGTGACATCGCCTTTCCTGCAGCAGGGGATTCCCCTGCAACAGAAGCGCAAAGTGTTTTCTTTTCCGCTAATGGCACACAGGCCGCATGGTGCAAAGATGGTCAGTTGGTTATTTTTTTTGAAAAAACTGGAGAGCGTAAAACCATTCCACTTCCGTTCCATCCATCTTGTGATGGTATAACCTTCTCACCTGATGGCGACAATTTGGCGGTTTGGACGGGTAACCATATTTCCCTTGTGTCTGTGGCATCAGGCGAGATACAAGATATTGCAGGGTATGATGCGCCTGGACATATTATTTTTTCACCGGACGGCTCATCACTGGCAGGTTCGGCAGCCGGCAAGGAAGTTTTCTTGTGGCAGGTTGCCCCGCTAAAAAATATATTCCAAAAACAGGCATATTATATAGAGACATTGAACTTTTCTCTCGATTCAAAGATTTTGATGGGAGTAGGGGTATTCAAG
>Ga0210377_10001986_pt1 | contig 18215 bp, 24 predicted proteins | sample PLM4_65_b1redo_FD_155480 | JGI IMG/M metagenome (GOLD analysis project Ga0210377, IMG submission 155480) | Groundwater sediment microbial communities from an aquifer in East River, Colorado, USA - PLM4_65_b1 redo | ecosystem: Environmental > Terrestrial > Soil > Riparian zone | place: USA: East...
CATCATTGCACCGGTCTCGACGGCGCGGGCGAGGCCCCACTGGAGATAGCGAACGCGATTGCTAGCCGGGAGGACGGGCCGGCCGGCGCGCGACCAGCTCCGCGCGCGGTCGAATCTCTCGTCATCTGCGGCGAGATAGGTGAGCGTGAGGCAGGTGTCGCTGAAGCCCTCGCCCTGGAAGCCGGCGCGGAAACGCATGCCGGGATGGGCGAGCATCACGTCGCCGGGCGCCACGCGCCAGCGGCCTTCGCCGACTTCGAGGTCGAAGGTTCCGCGCTCGACGAAACTGGCGCGGAAGCTTCCGGCGGTTTCTTCATAGGGCCGGTCTTCATGCTCGGCCGGATGGTCGAAGCGATGCAGGCTGATCTCGGCGGAACGCCAGAGGGGGATGGTGCGCGACATGCCCCGTCATATCAGGCCTCGGGCGAGGCGAGGCATGCGTTTTTGGAATGGGGTGATCGAAATGCCTTCGAACTCGGCAGTCCTAGGCCGCGACGCGGTTTTCTCCGGCTTCCTGAACGCACCTGGCGCGGAGCTTCTTGATCAGCGGGCGCTGGGGATTGGGCCAACCGGTGAGGTTCAGCGGCGGCTGGAGATCGGCGATGAGTTGGGCTTCCAGCTTGGCGATATCCTGGCCCTCGATCGGGACAATGCTGGCGAGAAGGTTGGCGCGCATCCAGCGCGAGACGATCTCCTCGCCGTCGAACGCGAACATGTAGTTGGACGTATTGGTTTTACTGGCGCCCGGCGCGCGCGGGACGGCGCGAAGAGCAAGCTCGCGGCGGAGGATTGCGCCGAGGCTGCGGCGCAGGGTGGAGAAGCCGCTGTTCATCTCGAAATGATTGCGAGCGTCGAGGCCGTCTTTGGTCATGCCGATGTAGAGCACGCGCTCGGGGCCCGGCTGGATCGGCAGCAGAAGCCCACGCGGCTGCAGGAAGAAGGCGTAGACGCCCTCATGCGCCGGCGGCACGAGCGTGTCGTGCGGTTGGCGGTTGGCCAGCAAAGCGGCGCGAATGTCGGCGTAGTTCATGATCTCTTTCCCAGTCCCTGCGGAAAATTAGGGACAAGGTTGCTAAGACAGAATTACAGAATCTGCCGGAATCAGGGGCCGGTCAAAGCGCCCCGATATGCTGCACTGCAAAAAAGGCGATTTCTCGCGAGCAATCGCTAGGGAATTTGCCGTGAATCCGGTTTCCGCAGCGGCGTGGCGCCGGCGCTGCTGCGGGCGTAGTGGTCGGCTGCGGCGTTGGCGCTTTCCCAACTGATTCGGTGTTCCAGCCAGATTTCCCGTGTGGGAGGGAAGGCGTTGGGCTGGTCGAGGCTCGCCGTCGTGATGTCGAGCGAGTCCGGCTTGTCGTCGGATTGATATGTCAGTTGCGTGCCGCATCGCGGGCAGAACTGGCGGGTGACGTTGTCCGAGGAGCGGAATCGCGCGGGCGTTCCGGCAGTGAATTGAACATCGCCGGCGTTCAGGACGAGCCAGGCCAGGGTGGGGCCACCGCTCGCCCGTCGGCAACTGTGGCAGTGGCAGAGCGTGCAGACGCGCGGCTCGCCGGTGATGCGGTAACGGATCGCGCCGCACAGGCATCCGCCTTCGGCTATGTTCGCGTCACTCATGCTCGATCCATGGATGTCGAGCGCGGCGATCGGCTGAGCGAGCCGCGCTCACAATCCCGCAAACGTATCGCACTGCTTCGGGTCGCCGGACTGGTAGCCCTTCTTAAGCCATTCGACACGCTCGGCGGATGAGCCGTGGGTAAAGTTCTCGGGGCTGACGCGGCCGCCGCCGCGTTTCTGCAGCGTGTCGTCGCCGATGGCGTTTGCGGTCTTGAGGCCTTCCTCGAGGTCGCCGGACTCCAGCGCGACTTGTCCGCCTGACGCGGCGGATGCATTGGCGGCCCATATACCGGCATAGCAGTCGGCCTGGAGTTCGAGCGCGACGGAGTAGCGGTTGGCTTCCCCGCCGCCGCTGGCGCGCGCCTGGTCGGCCTTCTGCGAGGCGCCGGTCATCGTCTGGATGTGATGGCCGAACTCGTGGGCGATGACATAGGCGCGGGCGAAGTCGGCGCCGGATGCGCCGAGCTGGGTTTCCATGTCCTGCCAGAAGGCGAGGTCGAGATAGACCGTCGCATCGTTCGGACAATAGAACGGGCCCATCGCCGACTGGCCGAAGCCGCAGCCGGTCTGCGTGCCTTGTTCATAGATCACCACTTTGGGCGGTTGGTAGCCGTTGATCTTCGAAGCCCAGACATCGTTGATGTTGGCGCCGATGACGTCGACGAACTGCCCGGCCTGGTCCGCGGGCGTGCCGGTCTTGCCCGGCTCGGACGAGCCGACGCCGCCGAACTGGCTGGCGACCTGCTGGGTGGTGAAGGGATCGATGCCGAAGACGAAATAGCCGATCAGGGCGATGATCGCGACGCCGATGCCGCCGCCGGCGGCGATGCCGCCCATTCCGCGCCGGTCCTCGACGCCCCCGCCGCGACGTCCGCCTATCCAACGCATGATCCGCCTCCGGCTGATGCCGCTGGGCAATCTAGGCGAAATCGCGGGCATGAGAAGGAGGGCAATGGCGGAATCGCCGCTGCTCAATGTCGGTCCCGCCGCTAACCTCGGCTGTTGGGACGTGGTTGTGTACACGAACAAGAGCAAAAAAGGAGAAAAGCCATGCTCAAACGCTATGTGATCGAACGTGACATCCCGGCCGTCGGCGCCATGACGCCTCCCCAGCTGATGGGCGCCGCCGAGACCTCGAACGCCGCGCTGTCGAAGTTGGCGCCGAAGGTCCAGTGGCAGCATTCCTACGTCGCCAAGGACAAGACCTTCTGCATCTATCTCGCCGAAGACGAAAACGCGATCCGCGAGCACGCCCGGCTTTCTGGTTTCCCGGCGAGCAAGATCACTGAAGTTCCCACGGTTATCGATCCCACGACCGCACGGGGCTGAGTGTGCTAGACAGCAGCCGCAAGACCAAAGGCGGCGCCGTGCTCGATGTTTGTGTTGTCCTTCTGGACGATGGTTACGCCTCGACGGCTCTCATGCCGATCGAGGTGTTCCATTCGGCCGGCGCGCTGTGGCGCGAACTGAAGGGCGAGGCCCCCGAGCCGCGCTTCCGCGTGGTGACCGCCTCGATCGATGGCAAGCCGGTGCGCAGCCCCTATGCCGGCCTGACCATGGCGCCGCAGTACTCGATCGCGGAGGTCACCCGCGCCGACATCGTCATCATGCCGACGTCTGGCCTGGAGCTCGACGGAAAGCTGGTGGAGAACAGCGCCCTGCTGCCGTGGCTGCGGATGCATTATGCGGCCGGGGGCTATCTCGCGGGCGTGTGCATGGGCGCGGCCTATCTCGCAGAGGCGGGGCTGCTCGACGGCAAGCGCGCAACCACGCACTGGGCGGTGGCCGCCGACATGCAGAAGCGCTACCCGGCGGTCGACTGGCAGCCGGACCACGTCGTGACGGAAGACAGCCGGCTGTTGTGCAGCGGCGGACTCACCGCGGCGGCGGACGTTAGCCTCTATCTGGTCGAGAAACTGTGCGGCCACGAGATCGCGGTGCAGACCGCCAAGGCGCTGCTGTTGTCGATGCCGCGAACGCACCAGTCGGGATATGCCGTGCTGCCGCTGTCGCCGCCGCATGGAGACGATCGCATCCGCGCGGTCGAGGCGTTCATCCAGGCGCGCTATGCCGACGGCATCAACAACGAGATGCTGGCCGAAGTAGCATGCATGAGCGAGCGCACTTTCCTGAGGCGCTTCAAGGCGGCCACGGGGCGGGTTCCGGCGGCTTACCTGCAGGCGGTGCGGATCGAGGCGGCGAAGGCCATGCTGGAAATCGAGAAGGCGCCAGTGCAGACGGTGTCGACACAGGTGGGATACGAGGACGTCTCGTTCTTCCGCACACTGTTCAAGCGCGCGACGGGAATGACGCCGGCCGAGTACCGGGCGCACTTTGCCGCTTTCAACGTGCGCCAGCCCGAGAGCGTGGACCTCAGCGAAGTGTAGACGGTCTTTGCGCGGCAGCCTGGCCAGCGTAGGCTTGCGCAATGCAGACAACGTTGACCCTCGCCACTCGCGGGCCCGGACTGCTTGAGTTCACCGATCAGGTGCGTGCGTTCGTGAAGCGGGCGGGCGTGGATGAGGGCGTGCTGACGCTGTTCGTGCAGCATACGTCGTGTTCGATCGTGATCCAGGAGAATGCCGATCCGGATGTGCGGCGGGATCTCGAGGAGTTCTTCCGGCGGCTGGCGCCTCACGCGGACCAGCCCGCGATGAGCTGGATCCGGCATCGCACCGAGGGGCCGGACGACATGCCTTCGCACCTCAAGGCCGCGGTGCTGCCGACATCGCTGTCGATACCGATCGTCGATGGAAAGCCGGCGCTGGGGACGTGGCAGGGCGTCTACCTGTTCGAGCATCGCGACGAGCCGCAGACACGCCGGGTGGTGGCGCATATCGCCGGCTAATCAGGGCTTCAGCACGAGAAGCGTCGAGGTGGCGTGGGCGAGGAGTTTGGCGTCCTTGTCGAAGACCTTCGCTTCGGTGAGCACCGTGCGGCCACCACGGTGGAGCACGCGGGCCTCGCATTTGACTTCCGGGGACGTCGCAGTGATGGCGCGGATGTAGCTGACTTTGAGTTCGAGTGTGGTCGGCACTTCGGCGGGCCCCATCGTGGTTTGGCCGGCGGTCCAGCAGGCGGCGTCCATCAGCGTGGCGACGAACCCGCCATGGACGATGCCGATCGGGTTGATGTGCTGCGGGCCGGGCCAAGCGTCGAAATAGGCAATGCCTGCTTCGACGGAGACAAGCTTCATGTCGATGAGGGCGGCGATGGGCGCGCGCGGGATGCCTGCGGCGAGCGCTTTTTGGAGGCGCTCCAGACCGGGGAGTTGCATCCATTCTGGCGGATAGTGGGCTTCCTCCCAGGTGATGGTGTGGGTGTGGGTTTTGGTCATGATGTCGCCGGCTTGCGCGAGCGTTTCACCATGAAGACGGTGGCGTAGACGACGAGGCCGAGGGCGATCCAGACGAAGAAACGGATCTGCGTGGCGGGCGGCAGGCTGACGAAGAGATAGATGCAGCCGAGAATCGCGAAGATCGCCAGCACCCAGCCGATCGGTGTGCGGAAGGGGCGGGGGCGGGATGGATCGCGCACGCGCATCACCATCAGGCTGACGCCGACGGCGATAAAGGCGGCGAGCGTGCCGGCGTTGGCGAGCGCGGCGATCTCGCCGAGCGGCAGGAGGCCGGCTAGCACGGAGACCAGGGCTGCGGTGACGATGGTGACGACGACCGGCGCGCCACGCTTTTCGTGCACGGCGCCGAGCCATTTCGGCAAAAGACCGTCGCGCGACATCACAAAGAAGATCCGGCTTTGGCCGAACAGGAAGGCGAGAATCACAGTCGGCAGGGCGAGTACGGCGACGCCGGCAACACCGGTGGCGATCTCGGGATAGCCCAGCGTGCGCAGGATGAAGGCCAGCGGCTCGCTGCTTTTGGCGAATTCGGCCGGCGCCATTGCGCCGACGGCGGCGGCGCCGACCGCCATGTAGAGCGCGGTGCAGACCACCATCGATCCGACGATGCCAATGGCGAGGTCGCGCGCCGGGTTCTTGGTCTCCTCGGCGGCGGTGGAGACGGCGTCGAACCCGTAGAAGGCGAAGAAGATGATCGAGGCCGCGGCCATGACGCCGATGCGCGCGCCATCGGCTGTGGTGGTCGCGACAAAGCCGTTGGGCATGAAGGGCGTGAAGTGGGCGGCGTTGAAGTGGGGCAGGGCCAGGGCGAGGAAAACCGCAAGCGCCGCCACTTTCAGGATGACCAGCACGGTGTTGACGGCGGCGCTCTCGCGCGTGCCGACACATAGAAGTCCCGCGACCAAGAAGAGGATCACGATGGCGGGCATGTTGATGATCCCGCCGGCGTCGGGTCCGGCCGTCAGCTCGACCGGAAGATGAATGCCGAGGCCGTTGAGAAAGCCAACAGCATAGCCGGACCAGCCGACTGCCACGGCGGCGCAGACCACGGAATATTCCAGGATCAGCGCCCAGCCGATCACCCAGGCGGCAAGTTCGCCGAGGGCGACGAAGGAATAGGTATACGCGCTGCCTGAGGCCGGCATCATGCTGGCGAGCTCGCCATAGCAGAGCGCGACGCAGGCGCAGATCGCGCCGGCAATCAGGAAGGACAGCATCACGGCAGGGCCGGCGCCCTGCGCGCCGACGCCGATCAGCGTGTAGATGCCGGTGCCGACGATGGCGCCGACGCCCAGCGCCACAAGCTGGACCGGGCCGAGCGCGCGGTGGAGCTTGGGACCGTCACCCTCGTGCGCGGTTTCGATCGGCTTGCGAGTCCACAGCCCCATGTCCGCCCTCCGGTCAGATGGCGGCAATGAAGCATGAGTTGCAGGCGAAGGGCAGCCCCGGATTCGAGTCGCGTCACTGGCGGCGATGCGCTAATTCCAGCGGGCATCCTGTTGAGGAGTCATCGGAATGACCCATCCCATTCGTGTCGGGATCGGCGGCTGGAGTTTCGAGCTGTGGGACGAGACCTTCTATCCTGCCGGCCTGCCGAAATCGCGGCAGATGGAATACATGAGCCGCAAGATGACGGCGGTTGAGGTCAACGCCACCTACTACAGCACGTTCAGGCCGGAGACGTTTGCGAAGTGGCGGGAAGCCTCGCCGGACGGTTTCGTCTTCAGCCTGAAGGCGCATCGCTTCTCGACTGTGCGCAAGACGCGCGACGACATGAAGAAGTCGATCGGCCTGTTTCTTGACCAGGGCCTGACTGCGCTGAAGGACAAGCTCGGACCGATCAACTGGCAGTTTCCGCCGACGCGGAAGTTCGAGCGTGAGTATTTCGATACGTTCCTGTCGCTGCTGCCCAAGGAGAAAGACAAGGTTCAGCTGCGGCATGCGCTCGAGGTGAGAAACGCTACCTGCAACGATCCGGCGTTCCTTGATCTGCTGACGAAGTATGGCGCGACTGTCGTCTATGCAGAGGCCGATGAGTTTCCGAAGATCCGCCACGAGGGCACGGATTTCGCCGTGGCTCGGCTGATGCAGTCGAAGAGCGATCAGGCGACAGGCTATCCCAAGGTGGACATCGACCGGTTCGCGAAGACGTTCATTGACTGGTCGAAGAAGCAGGATGTCTTCGCGTTCTTCATCTCGGGCGCGAAGGAGCGCAATCCGGCGGCGGCGATGGCCCTGCAGGAAAAGCTCGGGATCGCTCCGAAAACCTCCGCAGAGGCCGATGGGATGGTTGCGGCGAAGGGAAAGGCCTCCCAAGTGAAAAAGCCCGCAGCCGCTCCGGCGGAAAAAGCACCGGCCAGGAAGGTTGCCGCTCCGAAAGCGGCGGCCAAGAAAGCGCCGGCGAAAAAGAAATAGCTTCCATGAGACTCAACCAGGTGACTGTTCCGCTTGTCGACTACGCGGCGAGCGTTGCGTTCTACAAACTGCTGGGTCTCAGGCTGATCGTCGATGCGCCGCCGCGTTATGCCCGGTTCGAGTTTCCCGAGGGCGACGGCGGCGAGCCCTCCACACTCTCGATCGAGCAGGTGGAGGGCTGGGAAGGCGGAGACTGGCCGGAGATCTGGTTCGAGAGCGACAAGCTCGACGATCTGGTCACGGAGCTGAAGCAGGCGGGCGTTGCGATCGAGTCGGATCCCGTGACGACCAGCTATCTCTGGCGCGAGGCGGTGGTGCGCGATCCGGCCGGCAACCGGATCAAGCTCTATCATGCCGGCGCAAACCGGCGCTTCCCGCCCTGGCGGGTGAAGTAGCTAGCCGAGCTGTTCCTGCAGCCATTGTGTCAGCTGCGCACGGCGTGCGGGCGTTGCCTTCCTCCCGACTTCTGCTGCGATGTCGGCGAGCGACACGGACTTCAGTTCGGCGCGCCAGGCCGTTTCAGCCTTCCGGAAGACGGACGTGATTTCGCAAGGCTTTCGGAAATCCGAGCCAGGGCAGGGGCCTTGCGCGCGGATTTCGGTGCAGCGAAAGGTCGGCTCGACGCCTTCGATCGCTTCGACAATTTCCCACAGCGTGATTTCGCTCGCGGGCTTCGCGAGACGATAACCGCCGCCGGCGCCGCGGACCGATTCAACCACGCCGGCGCGCGCAAGGGCCTGCATATGCTTCGCCATGTAGGCGGGCGCGAGATAATGGAACTCGGCGAGCGCGGCTGCGGGCAGGCCGACGCCCGGCGGCAGCGCCGCCAGCAGCGTGCAGGCATGGGCAGTCCACTCGACGCCCTCACTCATCTTCATCGAAAGGCGCTCCGGAGACGCGATTCTCTATTGCGGACATATAGCATCCGGTTTATATCGGACACAAGATGTCCGATTAATCGAGAGGCATGCCATGACCACCTCCACAGGAATCAAGCAAAGCGCAAACATCGTTGGAGGCGGCGTTGCCGGCCTCCTGGCGGCTATCGAGCTGGCGAAAGCCGGCGTCCAGGTGATGCTGTTCGAATCGGCAGCCGAGCTGGGTGGGCGGGCGCGGACGAAACAGGCCGACGGGTTTTCGTTGAACCAGGGGCCGCACGCGCTCTACATCACCGGCGCATTCAAGCGGGAGCTCGATCGGCTTGGCATTCCCTACACGGGGCAGAAGGCCAATCCTCCAGAGCCACAGGGGCTCTATCGCGGCCAGCTTCATCGCCTGCCGACATCGCTGTCCTCGCTTGCCTTCTCCAGTCTGTTCACGATCGGCGAAAAACTGGCGTTCGCCGGCGTGCAGAAGGCGGTGATCGACGGGGCAACCGGCAAGGAGAGCTTCGCCGTGTGGCTCGACGGGCAGGACCTGTCGCCACTGGTGCGCGCTGCGATGGAGGCGATCAGCCGGGTTTCGAGCTACGCCAACGCGCCGGCGCTTGTGCACGCGGCTGCGATGCTGGACCAGATCCGGCGCGGCCTCAAAGGCGTGATCTATGTCGACGGCGGCTGGGCGGCGATTGTCGCGGCGCTGGCGAAGGCGGCGCGGGACGCCGGCGCTGACCTACGCACCGGCGCGAGCGTGGAGCGCGTCGCGGTCGAGGGCAGGCAGTCGCGCGTTGTGCTGGCGGATGGAACGGAGCACGTCGCGGATGCGACGTTGCTGGCGATTGGTCCGCGCGAGGCGGCGAAGCTGGCTTCGTCAGTCGCCTCGCTTTCGGGTTATGCGGCGGATGCGATACCGATCCGCGCCAATACGCTCGACCTGGCGCTGGAGAAGTTGCCTGAGGGCGCAAAGACATTCGCCATGGGCATCGACCAGCCCTTCTACTTTTCGGTGCACACGCATGCAGCGAAGCTGGCGCCCGAGGGCGGCGCGGTGGTGCACATCGCGAAATACATGGCCGTCGACGAAGCCCCGAGCGCCGATGCGATCAGCGAGCTCGAAGGTTTCGCTGATCTTGCGATGCCAGGCTGGCGGACATTCGAGAGGAAGCGGCAGGAGCTGCGCGGCATGGTGGTAGCGAACGCTGTCGTGCGCGTGGACAAGCCGCGCCCTGGCGTTGCGTTGGCCGACGCGCCCGGACTGTTCATCGCGGGCGACTGGGTAGGCGAGGAAGGCATGATTTCGGATGCGTCCGCCGCGAGCGCGGTTGCGGCTGTGGGTTCGATCAGCGAATGGCTGTCCGGCGAAAGCGTTTCGCGGGCGGCCTAGCCAGGATTGCTCGAGCTCACGCTCGCTATCGGCGCCGAGAACTGCTTGGGCAGCAGGGTCCACCAGCGCGCCGGGCCGTTCATCTTCTCGGCATAAGCGCCGGCTTCTGGGCCGACGCCGACAAAGATGTCGCCGCGCTGCGGGCCGCGGCGAATGGCGCCGCCGGTATCCTGCGCCACCAGCAGACGGTCGAATGCGCCGCCGTCATACGTGCCGTCGACGAACACCACGGCGCCATAGGGATGGAAGCCGGGATCGACCGCGATCGAGCCCATCGGCGTCAGCGGAATGCCTGCGGCGCCCTTCGGTCCGGCGGTAACGTCGGTCACTGTCTCTTCCTGAAAGAAGACGTAGGACGGATCGGCGTTGAGCGCCTGTTTCTGTTCGCCGGGATTGGTGTCGAGCCATTCGCGGAAGCCGGACCAGGTCGCGGATGCGAGGCGGCCGGCATTGCGCAGGGCGCCGAGGGCGGAATTCCACTTGTAGCCGTTCTGCGCGGCGAACTGCGCGCGCGATTCCGTGCCGTCCGGAAAACGCAGCCGGCCCGAGCCCTGGACCTGCAGGTTGTAGACGTCGGCCGGGTGGGCGTAGCCGATGATCTGGCCCTGATAGGGCGTAATCTGTTCGCGCTTGGGATAGGGCTCGATGCGGTTGCCGATCTGCTTGCCGTTGAGCGAGCGTGGCGCTCCGCGCAGCGCGTCGTTGTCGTAGGCCTCGGCGAAGGCGCCGAGATCGACGGTCACCATGTCGGAGGGACGGGTCAGCAGCGGCTCGGTGTAGCCGGGCTCCCAGTTGCGGCGCGCCTGAACGACCGGCTCGAAATAGGCGGTGAGGCGCTGTTCGCCGACGCCGGTCACCATTGCGGCTTCGAAATAGTTCTCGAAGAACCAATGCTCCTGTCCGGGCAACACGGTCGTGGCGGCGTCGCACGCGTTGAGCCAGTTTCCGACTGGGCCGCCATAGCGACCGCCGGTGAGGGCTGCGTCCGGCGTGCGCAGCTTCCAGGCATTGCACTGGCGCTTGAACGCAGCGAGAGCAGGGGCGAAGTCGGCGCTGGCCCAGCCCGGGATATCGGAAAAGCGCGCAGGTGTCAGCGCGAAATCCACTGGAGCAGGCTGTGTGACCGGGGGCTGGACCGGACGTGTCGATGTCGAACCGGGGCGTATGATCGGCGCCGGCCGGGGGCTCGATGCACAGGCTGAAACGCCCAGCAGGAGTGCAAGGGAAAGGACGGCGCGGCGGTGCATACGCGTCTCCTGGTCAAACCAAGGCTGCCCCGCCCCGTGCAGTATCCGGATCAAGGAAGCTTAGCGCGAAATTATGACGCGTCGAGCTTGCTTCTCAGGAACCGCGGCTAACGGGAAAGGGGGGTGAAGTCCGGCCGGGCCTGCGCGGCCGGCACGTTGGCGACAATACGCGCCTCATTGCCCGGCTCTCCCGGTGGAACCAACTCGTAGAACCCGGTCAGTTTCACGCGGATCACGACCGGCTTGTCGCCTGAATTGATGAATTGCCAGCCCTGGATGCCGTCGAAAGGCGCCGTCAGCGCGCCTTTCTGGCTGAGGCCGTAGCCCTGCTTGTAGGTCGCGACTGTCATCTCCTCGGCGCCGCCGGGGGTGGTGTGGCCGTGGAAGTCGAAGTGGATGTCGTTGTTGCGCTCCGCGCCGATTGCCTCCCAGTCGAAGACCAGCGTGGCGCCTTCCTTCATGCGCACCTTGTATTCGAGTTCGGAACCCTTTGCGCCGCCCATGAAATCGGTCAGCGGGATCTCGACCACGTCAGAGCGGAGCGGGATGTCGTATTCGCGCGCCAGCGGACCCGAGCCGGATTTGGCGTCGAACTTTTTCTCGTCCGGCGCCCACAGGCGTGCAATTCCAGAGAGCTTGCCCAGGCCCAACGGATCGACATTGTATTCGGCCGGCATGATCGCGCCGAGCACGATCAGGGCGCCTGCGAGCAGGCCGCCGCCGGTGATGAGAGCGAGGGTCTTTCCGGAAACCTTCAGCTGGACCGGGGCGATGGGTTGGGTGGGTTGCTGTGTGCTTTCTGTTTCTGGCATCAGGCCTCTCCAGCGAGAAAGTAACCCGCAAGCTGTTCTCCCGCCAGCACGATGCCGGCGAGAAACATCAGGGCGTTGGCGGCGATGGCGTAGCGGCCGAAGCTTTTCGTCGTGCGCCAGAAGGTCATGACGATCAGGATCAGCGACAGGGCGATGAGCTGGCCGATCTCGACGCCGATGTTGAACGAGATGAGGTTAGGGATGAGGCCGTTCGGGTTGAGGCCGAGGGCCTGCAGTTTGGTCGCAAGGCCAAGGCCGTGGACGAGGCCGAAGCCGCCGACGGCGATGCGGTTGTCGATCTCGAAGTGGATTTTCCGGAACCCGCCGAGGTTCTCGAACGCCTTGTAAGAGACCGACAGGCCGATGATCATGTCGACCAGGTGCGAGGAAACGCCGAAGTCGAAAATCACGCCGAGCAGCAGCGTGGTCGAATGGCCCACCGAGAACAGCGTGACGTAGAGCAGCACATCCCTCAGGCGGTAGAGGAAGAAGATCACGCCGGTGAGGAAGAGCAGGTGGTCGTATCCCGTCACCATGTGCTTGGCGCCGAGATAGAGGAAGGGGAAGGGATCCGCGCCCTGGGTGGCCCGTACGAACGCCGCATCCGAGCCGCCGATGGCGTGCGCGAACGCCGGAGGCGCCAGCAGCGCGAGCGCCAGGGCCGCGAAGGCGAGGTGGGATCGACGCATCAATGCTCGCGGCTGGTCGGTGTAATGGCGTGGGTACAAGCCGGGCCGTTTGTATGCAATGCGCGCGTGGTCACATTCTCGCGGGCGCAGTTTGCGCGCTCGAACAGCGGCCGGAGGTCAGTGCCTGGGCAGTTCGCCCCTGCGCCAGTATTCCACGATCGCCCCCGCCATGGTGCGATAGTCCTCCAGCGTCGACGGTTTCTCGACATAGCCGCTGCATCCGCCGGCATAGGCGCGGTCGACATCCTTCTGCAGCGCCGAGCCCGAACACATTACCACCGGGATCATGTTGCCCTCGCCACGCAGCAGCGACAGCACGCCGAAGCCGTCCAGATCGGGCATTTTGATGTCCAGGATCACGACATCCGGCTTTTCCGTTCGAATGCGGCCGAGCGCAGAAACAGGCTTCATTTCGCCGCTGACGTTGACCTCGCCGTGCGACTTGAAGGCGAGTGTCAGGAATTCGAGATCGTGGACGTTGTCGTCGACGATGAGCACGTTGGCGAATTTGGTCATGAAAAACCTCAACCCGTAGCGCGTCCCGGAGTGAGTCTAGCGCGTTGAACGGCTACGTACACTCTTCAATTGCGGCAGCGTTCGCGATTTGAGTGACCGGGAAACGGCTACCGGTCAGTACGGGTCAGGGAAGACGTCACTCTTGCCACTGGAACACGTCGTCCAGTTTGGCGCCGAACACGTGCGCGATGCGGAACGCCGCCTCGAGCGAGGGCGAATATTTTCCAGCTTCGATGGCGGCCACTGTCTGGCGCGTCATGCCGATCTTTTCGGCAAGCTCGCTTTGAGTCATTTCGCCGTGCTCGAAGCGCAGGCGGCGGATCTGATTGGCGATGGGCAGCGTCGCCACTTCCTAGGCCCCGCGCCGGAACATGATGATCTGCGCCACCGCCACCGAGAGCGCCGCAATCACCATGACGAGGACGCCGAGATTGACGGTGTTGACGATGACATCGAGAACGTTCTCTTCGAAGATGACGTGCGTGGAGAAAAGAACTGCCGCCATGCCGAACATAAGCACGTAGTAGCCGACCGTGTGCGAGCGCGACTGGATCATCTTCTCGCGCTCGTCGCGCGGTGTGCGCGCGTCCTTGGGATTGAGCAGCGTGGCGATGAGGTTCAGGCCGACCTGCAGCACCACCAGTGAGATGATGCAGATCAGGCCAAGATGGAATGACCGCCAGCGGTCGGTCGGGACCAGCCCGGTGAAGACCGCTCCGTAATAGACGCCGAAGCAGACCACGATGGTGATCAGCGTGATCCACGCGGTCCTTTCGCGAAACGACATCCGGCCATCCCCTTCAGCGAAAAAATGCGTTTGACATGATGTATATAATCTTTTACATCATGTCAGACTTTCTTGCCACGGCATAACAGCCGGACCCGGGCGCAGCAATCACTGATTGGGCGCGCTTCCGGGACCGGGGAAGCCATGCCTAACAACGGAGACGAAGATGTTCCTCCCCACTCGCGGCGCCCTCACAGCGATCCTTGCAACAGCGGCGCTGGCGCTCGCGCCCGCGGCTTTTGCGCAGCACGGAAAGCCGCAAGCCGCGCCGCAGCAGCAGGGCGAAACCAAGGATCTTCAAGGCGGCTACAACGAGTGGCGCGCCAGCTCATTTATCCAGCAGTTCTACGAGCTGACGAAGACGAGCTTCGCCAACGGCGCGGACAAGGTTGATTTCGCGGCCTACCAGGAAAAATCCTACGCAATCTTCCGGGCGTTTGGCGCATCGACCGGGGGAAAGGCCGGGGAGGAGGCGATGCTCGACCACCTCAAGGACATTCCTCGCCAGATGGTGGGGATCGTGAAGGACGACCCGAAAGTCCTCGGCAGTTACGACAAGTTTTGGATCGCGATGGCCGGTCCGCCCTGAGTCGAACTCCAACCAACCTCACATGACACTTCCAACAAAACACCCGAGGAGACCACGATGAATCGCACGATCATGACCGCCGCGATCGCAGCCGCAACGCTCGGCATGGGCCATTGCGCCGCCATCGGTCAACCGCCGGCAAGCGGACCCGCAGTGACCAAGAGCCTGCAGGGCGAGCAGCATGTGTCCATGGATACAGCCATCCGAAAATTCTACGACCTGATGGTGGCGGCGGGCGCCAGGAATGGCGCGGACAAGGTCGATGTCGTGGCGCTCGACAAGCAGATTCGCGAGATGTCCCACGACTTCGCAGCCGGACACGATCTCACGCCCAAACAGATGGAAGACCATGTCGTCGACATGGCCCACCAGCTGCTCGCGATCGGAAAGAAGGACCCAAAGACATTCGACAGCTTCGAGAATTTTTCGGTCGCCTTGAGGGGGCCGAACTGAGCGGCCACTTGTGGAGGCCACAAGATGAAACTGAAACATAGCGCCGGCATGGCGGCGGGAATCGCCGCAACCGCCGCCTTGCTGGTCATCGCGGTCGCCTGGGCCAATCCGCAGGCGCACGGCGTCGGAGCTCACCTGATCGCGATGCGCGACGCCATCATGCCGGAGCAGAAAAAACTGCATGTGAAAGCCTCGGTCGAGGGCTTCCGGGCCGCGACGCACGCGACGCACTAGGCGCATTTGCCCGCGGCCGCCGATAGGCTAGCCTCTCGCTGGAAGCGGCGGGAGGGACGGCATGCTGAAGCGTCTGGCGAGCGGGGCGATGCTGGCGCTGGCGGCGTGCGCCACGGCCACGTCATCGGTGGTCACGCCGATCGCCACGTTGGCGCCGTCGGCGGATGTTACGCCCGAATCGCTGCTGGCGCTCAACTCGATGTGCCTGGCGGACGACAGCGTCGGCAAGACTTTCACGAAGGATCTAAAGCTTGCCTCTGGCATGGGCACCGGCGGGTTCAAGGTCGATTCTTCGAGCAAGGAAGCGCAGGACTGGTTCAACTACGGCCTCGCGCTGAGCCACGCCTTCTATCACGCCGACGCCAAGGCCGCGATGAAGCGGTCGGTCAAAGCCGATCCCAACTGCTCGCTGTGCGCATGGGGGGAGGCATGGGCGCTTGGCCCGACGTTGAACTACGGTATCGACGAGAAGAGCCGCGAGGAGGCGTTGGTTGCGGCGAAGCGCGCGCAGGCGCTGGCGAAGCCGGGGGACGCGAAGGCCAAACGCCTCGCCGATGCGATCGTGGCGCGCTATGCCTCGCCCAAGGCGGCGACAACCGGCAAGAACTATCTCGGCGGACCGCGCGCCGGCGAGGGCGCAACCGAACCTGCCTTTGGCGGCGCGATGGCGAAGATCGCGGCGGACTATCCTGAAGATGTCGAACTTTCCGTCCTGACGGCGCACGCCTTGCTCATGCCCGTGCGCGGTGATGACATACGCGGGCTCAAGCCGGCGCTGGCGATCCTCGAGAAGGTGCTGAAGGATCATCCCGACGACACCGGCGCGATCCACTACTACATTCACGCCACCGAGTTCGACGGCCGCGCCGAGGACGCGCTCGCCTACGCCGACAAGCTCGGCAAGCTGGCGCCCTCGGCGAGCCATCTGATCCACATGCCGGCGCATACCTTCTTCCATGCCGGGCGCTATCATGACGCCGCCGTGGTCAACGCGCTGGCGATCGATGCCGACACGGACTGGCTGAAAGCGGGCGGCGATCCCGCGCCGCCTATGGCGCCTGAGGCAAAAATGCCGATGTACTACTCGCACAACCTGGCGTTCGGCCTGGCCGGCGCATTGATGTCAGGCGATGCACAACTCGCGCTGAAATACGCCGAGCACGCCGAGCGCTTCTATGACCGGCCCGAGATCAGCGCAGCAATGCGCGCCTATCCCGTGCCACGCACCTATGTGGCGCTGGCGCGCTATGCGCCGGACAAGGCGCTGGTGATAGCCGAGAACAAGACCGATCCGCGCTATCTGATCTATCGCGCCTATGCGCGCGGCGAAGCCTTTCTGCAAAAGGGCGATGTCGCAAGCGCACGCAGCGAGGTGAAGGCGCTGAGCCAGATCAAGGGCGCGGGCGGCACGCCGGAGCTGATCATTGCGCGCGGCGTGCTCGAAGGCCGCATCGCCATGGCGGAAGGCAATCCGAAGAAGGCCGCCAGGCTGTTCGACAACGCTGCGCGCGTCCAGGAAGCGCGCCTCGCCGATACCTGGGATCCGCCGAACTGGTGGTATCCGGTGCGGCGCTCGGTTGCCGCTGCCTATCTCAAGGCCGGCGACTTCAGCCGCGCAGAGGCCGAGGCAACCAAGAGCCTCAAGGCATGGAAGCACGATCCGCTGGCGCTCTGGGTGTTGGGCCGTGCGCAGGTCGGCGCGGGCCATCTCGGGCAGGGCGAGGCGACACTCGGAGAAGCGAAGGAGTTATGGCTCGGCGACTTCGACAGCATCACGGAGGATGCGATCTAGCCGGCGGCTTTCGTTTCGGCCGCCGCCTCTTTCGCCATCGCCTCTGCCTTGCGGCGTTTCCAGTCGGCTTCCATCGCCTTGCGCCATTTGACGCGCATCACGGCGGGGCGCTCGGGATAGCGTTCCTCGAGCACGGCGGCGGCCTCGATGCGGTCTGAACGGAAGGAGCGGAAATCCTTCCGGGTCTCGCACCAAGCGCAGATGATCCGCGTGGTCTCGTAATAGCCGAGCAGGATTGGCCAGATGACACGCTGCGTCGCGCGGCCCTCGGCGTCGCGATAGGCGAGCTTCATCTTGCGCGCATTGTGGATGGCGCCCCGCACAAGGCCGAGATCGATCGCATCGGGCGAGCGCTCCCAGGCCGGCACGACGCGGCCTGAGGGATCCTCGACATAGGGCCTGAGGCGTTCGGGCACCGATGCTTCTATCTTGGCGAGCAGGTCGCGCGCGGCTTTCGACAATTGCGGGTCGCCGCGGTTGATCACCCATTGCGCGCCGAGCACCGCCGCCTCGATCTCGTCGGTGGTCAGCATCAGCGGCGGCATGTCGAGCCCGCGGTCGAGCACATAGCCGATGCCGGCCTCGCCGCGGATCGGCACGCGCTGGGCAAGAAGCGCCGCGATGTCGCGATAGACCGAGCGTTTCGAGGTCTCGAGTTCGGCCGCCATGGCGTCCGCTGTCACCGGCTTTTTCGAGCGGCGGAGAATCTGGATGATTTCGAACAGTCGGTCGGCCTTGCGCATGAATTTTTATCTACAGACAGGCTGCTGACACCATGCTGTCAGCAGGGTTCTGGCAGGTATGTGGCATCAGGCTTCCAGAGACAAGAGAGACAAGAAAATGAAGGGTCTGGCGGTAACAATCCTCCTCGCAGTCCTCGAATTCAGCGCCATGGCGTCTGGCACGGGCGACCTCCTCTCCGGCGACCTCCAATCGGTCCCGGCGATCCGCAAGGAAGAGGCGGGCATCCAGTCTGAAGTGCTGGTCGACGCCGAGCGCCCCGAGGTCGCAGCCCTCGAACCGGCGGTCCCCGGCGCGGGCGTTATCTGAGTTTCAGCAAGAACAGAAAGGGAGACAGCTATGATCATGCTTGCAGGCGGCGGCGAACAGTTCGGACTTCCGGAAGTCAGCCCTTTCGTCACCAAGACGGAAATCCACCTCAAGATGGCCGGCCTCGACTACGCCAAGCGCCAGGCGATGCCGCAGGAAAGCCCCAAGGGCCAGGTTCCGTTCATCGATGATGGCGGTCGGCTGATCGGGGACTCGACTTTCATCCGTTTCCACATCGAGCGCGAATATCGCGTCGATTTCGACGACGGGCTGTCCACGCTCGAACGCGCCACGGCGCTGGCGATCGAGTTGATGGTCGAGCACGAGCTTGCGCCCGCGGTCATGTATTTTCGCTGGCTCGATCCTGAGAACTTCGAGAAGGGGCCGGGAACAT
>Ga0210377_10001987_pt1 | contig 18201 bp, 19 predicted proteins | sample PLM4_65_b1redo_FD_155480 | JGI IMG/M metagenome (GOLD analysis project Ga0210377, IMG submission 155480) | Groundwater sediment microbial communities from an aquifer in East River, Colorado, USA - PLM4_65_b1 redo | ecosystem: Environmental > Terrestrial > Soil > Riparian zone | place: USA: East...
CGGCGCAACGACGAGCGTCCGGAGATCGTCGACCGGTTCGAGCTGATCGTCCGCGGCCGGGAGATCGCCAACGCGTTCTCCGAGCTGAACGACCCGGTGGACCAGCGGGAGCGGTTCGACGAGCAGCTTCGCAAGCGCGAACGCGGCGACGAGGAGGCCCATTTCATGGACGAGGATTACCTTCGGGCCCTCGAGCACGGGATGCCGCCGGCGGCCGGGGAGGGGATCGGGATCGACCGTCTCGTGATGCTCCTCACCGACTCCCCGTCCATCCGCGACGTGATCCTCTTCCCCCAGCTTCGGAAAGAGGGGTAGGGGCGGTTGCGCCTTCCCGTCGAATTCTACATCGCCCGGAAGTACCTCCTGGCGAAGCGGAAGCAGACGTTCATCTCGATCATCACCTTTATCTCGATCGGCGGGGTCGCGGTCGGGGTGATGGCGCTGATCATCGTCCTCGCTGTGATGGGCGGGTTCGAACGCGAGCTGAAGGAGCGGATCCTCGGCGCCACCGCGCACGCCCACGTCACCAGCCTGAACGGGAGCATCGAGAGCCCGTTCGCCGTGACCGAGAGGGTGCGGAAGGTCGACGGCGTGGTCGCGGCGTCCCCGTACATCTTCACCCCGATGATGATCGCCTCGGGGAGCGGCGCCGTCGGCGGCGTGCTGCGCGGCGTCGACACGGCGACGGTCGGCGACGTCACCCGCCTGCGGAAAGACCTCCGGTCCGGGCGGCTCGAGGATCTCCACCGGGGCACGAAGGACGGGTTGCCGGGAGCCATCCTGGGGAAAGAGCTCGCCGGGAACATCGGCGTCGAGGCGGGGGACGTGGTCGAGGTCCTGGTGCCCGGCGGTACGATCACCCCCCTCGGGGCGTTCCCGAAGGCGGCCCGTTTCCGGGTCGCCGGCGTTTCCGAATCGGGGATGTACGAGTACGACGCCACGTTCGCATACGTCGACTTCGAGGAGGCCGGACGCCTGCTGGGGATGGAAGGGCGCGCCACGGGAGTGGAGGTCAAGGTGCGGGAGATCTACGCCGCAGCCGACGTCGCGCGGAGGATCCGTTCGACCCTGGGGTATCCATTCTGGGCGAAGGACTGGATGCAGAGCAACCGGAACCTCTTCTCCGCCCTGAAGCTCGAGAAGGTGGTGATGTTCGTCATTCTCGTCCTCATCGTGATGGTCGCGGCCTTCAACATCATCTCCACCCTGATCATGGTCGTGATGGAGAAGACGAAGGACATCGCCGTCCTGATGACGCTGGGGGCGACGCGCCGCTCGATCCGGAGGATCTTCGCCATCGAGGGGCTGATCATCGGCGTGGCCGGAACGGCGGTCGGGACCGCGCTCGGCGCGCTGCTCTGCGTACTGCTGCAGCGGTACCGGTTCATCCGGCTCCCGAGCGACGTCTACTACATCTCGACCCTTCCCGTCGCCCTCGAGCCCGGGACCGTCCTTCTCGTGGTGGCCAGTTCCATCCTGATCTGCTTCCTCGCCACCGTGTATCCCGCGTTCCAGGCGTCCCGCGTGGACCCCGCGGAGGCGATCCGGTATGAGTGAAGCGCCCGCCCTGCAGGCCGAGGATCTGCGGAAGGTGTTCCGCCGCGACGGGTACGATATCGAGGTGCTCAAGGGAGTCTCCCTCTCCCTCGCGCGGGGGGAAACGGCGGGGGTGGTCGGCATCTCGGGCGCCGGCAAGACGACGCTGCTCCAGATCCTCGGAACCCTCGACCGCGCGACCTCCGGGAAGGTGCTGTACGGAGGGAAGGACGTGACGGCTCTCTCCGCGGACGAGATGGCCTCCTTCCGGAACCGCTCCGTCGGGTTCGTCTTCCAGGCCCACAACCTCCTGCCGGAGTTCAGCGTCCTCGAGAACGTGACGCTGCCGTGCCTGATCGCGCGGATGGACCCGGCGGAGGCGCGCCGGCGGGCCGTCGCGCTGCTCGGGGAGGTCGGCCTCGCGGAGCGCATCGCTCACCGCACGGGGGAGATCTCCGGCGGAGAGCAGCAGCGCACGGCGATCTGCCGGGCCCTCGTGATGGAGCCGTCCGTCCTGCTGGCGGACGAGCCGACCGGGAACCTCGACCGGGCGACGGCCGCCGGCGTGGTCGACCTCCTCCTTTCGCTCAACCGGTCGCGGGGCCTGTCCCTGCTCATGGTGACGCACAACGACCAGGTCGCGACCCGGCTTCATCGCGTGATCCGGATCGACGACGGGAGGATCGCCTCGTGAGGGGGAAAATCTTCATCGTGTGCCTTTGCGCGGCTCTTCTCTCCTTCGGCGGCGGGAACGCGGAAACCGCGGGGTTCCGGGTCGAGGCGATCGAGGTACGGGGGGCGAGCCGCGTCTCCCCGGACGCCGTCCGGAAGGCGATGAGCACGCAGGTCGGCCAGGAACTGGACCTGGAGAAGGTCCGGCAGGACGTCAAGGCGATCTACCGGATGGGGTATTTCCGCGACGTGACGTTCGACGCGGAGGAGGTCCCCGGCGGGTATCGCCTCACCGTGATCGTCGCCGAGAAGCCGATCGTCGCCGCGGTGCAGATCGAGGGGAACAAGGATGTGGATACCGCCGACCTTCGCGCCGCCGTGACCGTCAAGGAGCGGTCCCTTTTTCAGGAGGACAAGGTAAAGGAGTCCGTAAATAAATTAAGGGAAGTCTGCCAGAACAAAGGGTTTGTCGACGCGTCCGTGGAGGCGTCCGTCGCGGAGGATTCCGACGGCGCCATGCGGGTGACCTTCCGGGTCGCCGAGGGCGCGAAGCTGAAGATCGAACGGATCGTCATCACCGGGAACCAGTTCTACCCGACGAAGGCGGTCCTCAAGACGATGGACACCAGCAAGAAGGGACTCTTCTCCTTCATCTCGGACTCCGGGGCCTTCAAGAAGGACGTCCTCGAAAACGACGTCCGGAAGATCGAGGCGCTCTACCAGAACAGCGGGTTCATGGACTCCAAGGTCTTCGACCCGGTCGTCGGGCGGGGGAAGAAGGGCCTGATCCTCACGATCCGGATCTTCGAGGGGCGGCAGTACCGCGTCGGGGAGATCCGCTTCTCCGGGGAGTCCGGCATCCCGGAGGCGACGCTTCGGAAGAAGGTGAAGCTCGCGCGCGGCGACCTGTTCGACCGGGAGACGCTCCTGTCCGACCTGCTCGCACTCACCACCCTCGTGAACGACGAAGGGTACGCGCAGGCCCTCGTTTCGCCTGGAGTGGAGAAGCGCGCGGAGTACCCGGTCGCGGACGTGACGTACCGGTTCGAGCGCGGCACGAAGTTCCGCTTCGGCAAGGTGGAGATCTCCGGAAACACGAAGACGATGGACCGCATCGTCCGGCAGAACCTCGACGTCTCCGACGGGCGGACCTACACGGCCACGGGGCTGAAGACGACCAAGGAGAACCTGACCCGCACGTCGTACTTCAAGGATGTGAAGGTCAGCACCGCCCCCTCGACGGAGCCGGGAGTGATGGACGCGAAGGTCGAGGTTCAGGAGGGGCCGACCGGTACCTTGTCGGGCGGGCTCGGGTACAGCTCGGTAGACAAGATCTTCGGCGTGGTCCAGCTGACCGAGAACAACCTCTTCGGCAGGGGCTGGAAGGCGTCCCTCAACTCCCAGTTCGGGGCGCGCCGGACCTTGTACAGCATCGACTTCCGCGATCCGCACTTCCTGGACAGCGACTTCAGCCTGCTCCTCGGCGCCCACAAGACGAAGGTGGAGTACACCGACTTCGAGAAGGAATCGGCCGGCGGAAAGGTGGGCCTCGGGTACCACTTTTCGAGGTTCGTGAACGTGTCCGTCTCCCTCCGGGCGGACGAGACCGAGATCCTTCCGGTGAGCGGCGCCGTCCCCTTGTTCAACGTGCAGGAGGAGATCCTCAAGGGGGTCCAGCAGACCCGGAGCGTCGGCTTCAACGTGACGCGGAACACCACGGACAAGTTCATCGACCCGTCGCGCGGAGGCGTCCAATCGGCCTCCGTGGAGTACGCGGGCGGGCCGTTGGGCGGCGACAGCCAGTTCGTCAAATATTTCCTGAACGCGAAGAAGTTCTACCCGATGTCCGCTTCCACCGTGTTTTCGTGGAACCTCGTCTGGGGGCACGTGATACCGACGGAGGGGGGCGCGGAGGTCCCGCTGTTCGAGAGGTTTTTCCTGGGGGGGCCGTACAGCATCCGGGGATTCCGGTCCCGGGTGATCTCGCCGAGGGACCCCAACACGGGGGAACTGATCGGGGGGAACAAGGAGCTGTTCGCGAACCTGGAGTACCAGTTCCCGCTCGTCAAGGAGATCTCGTTCAAGGGGGTTTTCTTCTTCGATGTCGGGAACACGTGGGAGCAGGGAGCCTGGCCCGGAAAGGACCAGGGGTTGTGGGCGGCCTACGGGATGGGGGTACGCTGGTACTCCCCGATGGGGCCGCTGCGCTTCGAGTGGGGATGGAACCTCAACCGCCCGGAGGGGCAGCCGAAGCGCGTGATGGAATTCACGATCGGGACGGCGTTCTGATCGAACTACGGGAAGGAAAAAGGAGACGGGAAATGAGGAAAGCGGGAATCGTTCTGGCAGCGGCACTGATCACGGCGGTCTTCGCGGGGACCTCCCTCGCGGCAGAGCTGCGGGTGGGCGTCATCGACATGAACAAGGTCCTCAACGAATCCAACGCGGGCCAGGCGGCGAAGAAGAAGATGGAGGCGCGGTACGAGGAGCTGAAGAAGACGATCGACGCGAAGCAGGAAGAGGCGCTCAAGATCAAGGAGGAGATCGAAAAGCAGAAGGTGATGCTGGGCAAGGAGAAGCTCAAGGAGAAGGAGGACGCCCTCCAGGCGAAGATCAACGACCTGCGCCAGATGACCCAGACGGGGGAGCAGGAGATGCAGGTCAAGCAGAACGAGCTCACCCGCGAAGTGTTCAAGTCGGTCGAGGCGAAGATCGAGATCGTCGTGAAGGCCGAAAAGCTCGATCTCGTCCTCGAGCGGACGGCGGGGGTGATCCATTTCAACCCGTCGCTGGACATCACGTCGCGGATCCTGGCGATGGTGAACGAGGACGGCAAGGCGGCGGCGCCGGAGAAGAAGGCGGCGCCGGAGAAAAAGTAGGATGGCTGCGGGGACGAAGCTCCTTCTCTCGGTCCTGGCGGGGGCGATCGGCGCCCGCCTCCAGGGGACGGACGCCGAGGTGAGCGGGATCGCCGCGGTGGACGCCGCCGGGCCGGGGGAGGTCACCTTCCTGTCGAACCCGAAGTACGCGCAACAGGCCCGGGAGACGAAGGCGTCCGCGATCATCGCCAGTCAGCCGGTTCCCGGCGCCGGGTGCGCGTTCCTGCTGACGCCGGACCCGTACCTCGCCTTCGCCCGCGCCGTCGAGCGGTTCCATCCGCCGGTGCGGCTTGCCGCGGGCGTCTCCGCGCACGCCAGCGTTCATCCGACCGCCGCGATGGGGAAGGAGGTCCACGTCGGCCCCTTCGCCGTCGTCGCCGAGGGGGCGGTCGTCGGGGACCGGGTCACGCTGTACCCCGGGGCGTACGTCGGGAAGGGGGCCGTCGTCGGCGACGACACCGTTCTTCACCCGCGGGTCACCCTTTACGAGGGGGTGCGCGTCGGGAAGCGGGTGCTCCTGCACGCGGGCTGCGTGATCGGCAGCGACGGCTTCGGGTTCGCGCCGACTCCGGAGGGGTACCGGAAGATTCCGCAGGTGGGCACCGTCGAGATCGGGGACGACGTCGAGATCGGGGCGAACACGACGATCGACCGCGCCGCGCTCGGGGTAACCCGCATCGGCCGGGGAACGAAGCTGGACAACCTGATCCAGGTGGGCCACAACGTGGAGATCGGCCGGGACACGGTGATCGCGGCCCAGGTGGGGATCGCGGGAAGCGCGCGGATCGGGAACCGGGTGATGATGGGCGGACAGACCGGCATGGCGGGTCATATCGAGGTGGGCGACGGCGTGATCGTCGGCGCGAAGTCGGGGGTGGCCGTCTCGCTCTCGTCGAAGGAGAACCGGACGTGGTCGGGCGTCCCCGCGATGCCCCACAGGACATGGCTGAAGATGTCGACGCTCCTGCCGAGGCTGCCGGAGCTTTTCCGGCGGGTCGCGCGGCTGGAGGGCGGGAAGCCTGCGGAAGGGGGGGAGTGACGTGTTCGAGATCCGGGAGATCATGGAGCTGTTGCCGCACCGGTACCCGTTTCTGCTCGTGGACCGGATCGTGGAGTGGGACCCGGGGAAGCGGATCGTCGGCGTCAAGAACGTGACGATCAACGAGCCGTTCTTCCAGGGGCACTTCCCCGGGCACCCGATCATGCCGGGGGTCCTGATCGTGGAGGCCCTCGCGCAGACGGGGGGGATCCTCGCGCTCAAGGCGATGGGAGGCGGGAAACGGATCGCGTACTTCACCGGGATCGACAACTGCAAGTTCCGCCGCCCGGTCGTCCCCGGAGACCGGCTCCGCCTCGAGATCACCGTGATCGCACACAAGGGGCCGGTCTGGAAGATGCACGGAGAGGCACGGGTCGACGGTGTCCTCGCGGCGAAAGGGGACGTGACCGCGACGATCCCGGACGGCGTCGCGCCGGGAGGGGAGGGGGAGGAGGCATGATCCATCCGACCGCCATCATCGACCCGGGGGCGGAGCTCGGGAAGGACGTCGCCGTGGGGCCGTTCGCCGTGATCGGGCCGAAGGTGACGATCGGCGACGGAACCACCGTCGGATCGCACGCCGTCATCGAGTCCCACGTCCGGATGGGGAAGGGGAACCGCATCCATTCGTTCGCCTCCGTCGGCGCGATTCCGCAGGACCTGAAGTTCCGCGGCGAGGAGTCGTGGGTGGAGATGGGGGACGGGAACATCATCCGCGAGTTCGCCACAGTGAACCGGGGCACGTCCGGGGGCGGGGGCGTGACGCGCGTCGGGAACAACACCCTGGTGATGGCGTACAGCCACATCGCCCACGACTGCATCGTCGGGAGCCGCGTCATCATGGCGAACGCGGCCACCCTTGCCGGCCACGTCACGATCGAGGACGGCGCGATCATCGGCGGGATGACCGGGGTGCACCAGTTCGTCCGGGTCGGGGAGCATTGCATCATCGGCGGCATGTCGGGCGTCACGCAGGACGTTCCGCCGTACGTCACGGCGGTCGTGTCGCGCCCGCAGCGCGGATACGCGCTGTACGGGCTGAACCTCGTCGGGCTCCGGCGGAACCGCTTCTCCCCGGAGACCGTGACCGCGCTGAAGCAGGCGTTCAAGATCATCTTCCGCGCGGAGGTTCCCCTCAAGGAGGCGCTCGAGCGCGCCGAGGCGGAGCTGCCGCCGCTTCCCCAGGTCAAGCACCTGATCGCCTTCGTCCGCGAGAGCAAGCGCGGCGTCCTCCGGTAGCCCCGGGGATGCCGAAAACCTTGTTCCTCGCCTGCGGGGAGCTTTCCGGCGAAGCGTACGCCGCGCGGGTGGCGCGCGCGTTCCGGCGCCGGTTCCCGGGCGTCCCGATGGAGGGGATCGGAAGCGCGCTTCTCGCTTCGGAAGGGGTGGAGATCCTGCGGGATTACGGCGACATCTCCGTCATCGGCGTCACGGAAGCGCTCCGGCGGCTTCCGGCGATCCGCGCGGCCCTCTCCGCGGTCACGGAGCGCGTGCGCCGTCCCGACATCGGAGCGGTGCTGCTCGTCGACTTCCCCGACTTCAACTTCAGGGTGGGTAAGGCAGCCGCCCGTCTCGGGATCCCCGTGGTCTACTACGTCCCCCCGCAGGTGTGGGCCTGGCGTTCCGGCCGGGCGAAGACCCTCGCCCGGTTCACGAAGGGCGCGGTCGTCCTGTTCCCCTTCGAGGTGGAGTTCCTCCGCGCGAGCGGCGTAAACGCCGTCTTCGCCGGGCATCCGATCCTCGACGAGATCGCCCCGTTCCTCGACGCCCCCCCCGAGCCGGACCGGTTCGGGATCCCCCCGGGGAAGCGCGGGGTCGGCCTTCTCCCGGGGAGCCGGCCGGGAGAGGTGGCCGCGCACCTTCCGATCCTGCTCGCCGCCGCGCGCCTCCTCCTTCAACGGTTTCCCGACCTCCACTTCGCCCTTCCCGTGGCGCGGCCGTCGCTGCGGGAGGCGATCTCGAGGGAGGTCGCGGGATCGGGGCTTCCGGTCACCCTGGTGGACGACGGGCGGCTGCTCCTCTTCCGGGGGCTTTCGGCCGCGATGGCCGTTTCGGGGACCGTCACGCTCGAGCTTGCCCTGCTCGGGACGCCGGCGGTCATCGTCTACCGGACCTCCTGGTTGAGCTACCAGGTCGCCCGCCGCCTGGCGAGGGTCGACTGCGTCGGCCTTCCCAATATCGCCTCGGGCGGGAAGTTCCTGCCGGAACTGATCCAGGACGACTGCACCCCGCCGCGGATCGCCGCCGCCCTCGGGGAGATCCTGGCCGATCCGGCGAACCGGGAGCGCCTGCGCGCGAAGGGACTCGCGCTCCGTTCGCTCCTGCGCGGTCCGGGCCCCACGGAGGCGGTCGTATCGATGCTGGGGAAGGAGGCGGCGGGAGCATGGGCGTGAGCCTCTACCGGCGGATGCTTGCGTACACCCGGCCGTACGTTCCGAGGCTTCTCCTCGCGATGCTCGTGATGGTCTGCGTGTCGGCCCTCAGCGGCTCGACCGCCTTCCTCGTGAAGCCGATCCTCGACGACATCTTCATCCGGAAGGACGCCGCCCAGTTGACGTACATGCCGCTCCTGGTGCTGGCGATCTACCTCGTCCGCGGCGTGCTCGAGTTCACCCAGGGCTACCTGATGGCCGGCGTCGGGCAGCGCGTGGTGAGGGACATCCGCGACCACCTGTACCGCCACATGCAGTCGCTGTCCCTCTCGTTCTACCTGCGGCACCCCACCGGGGTGCTGATGTCCCGCGTCCTGAACGACGTCGGCCTGATGCAGAGCGCGATCACCGACGCCGCCACCGGGCTCGTCAAGGACATCTTCACCGCGGCGTTTCTCGTGTTCGTCGTCTTCTACCGCGACTGGAAACTCGCGCTGATCGCCCTGGTCGTCTTCCCGCTCGCCTTCTGGCCGATCGCCCGGTTCGGCCGGAAGCTGCGCCGCACGAGCGTCAAGGCCCAGGAGATCACGGGAGGGCTCTCGTCCCACCTGCAGGAGACGATCAGCGGGGCGAAGCTGGTGAAGTCGTTCGGGGCCGAGACGTACGAGACGGAGCGGTTCTCCACGCGGAACCACGAGCTGTTCCGGCTCAGCATGAAGGCCGTGAAGGTGCAGGCGATGACCTCCCCGCTCTCCGAGATGTTCGCCGGCGTCGGGGCGGCGGCCGTCATCTACTACGGCGGGTACAGCGTCGTGAACGGCCACAGCACGCCGGGGAACTTCTTCTCCTTCCTGACCGCGCTGTTCATGCTCTACGAGCCGGTGAAGCGGCTCTCCAAGATCAACAACGTCGTCCAGCAGGGGCTCGCCGCCGGGGGACGCGTCTTCGAGGTGATCGACACGCTGCCGGAGGTGCGCGAGGCGGAGGGCGCGGGAACGCTCGCGCCGATCCGGAAGGAGATCGCATTCGACCGGGTCGATTTCCGGTACGTCCCGGAGGGGGAAGCGGTCCTGAAGGAGGTCGACTTCCGCATCCCGGCCGGGACGATGGTCGCCATCGTCGGCTCCAGCGGCGCGGGGAAGACCACGCTCGTCGACCTGATCCCGCGGTTCTACGACCCGCAAGGAGGAGCGATCCGGATCGACGGGGTCGACGTCCGGAGCGTCACGCTCGCTTCCCTCCGCGAGCAGATCGGGATCGTCAGCCAGCACACGATCCTCTTCAACGACACGGTACGGAACAACATCGCCTACGGGATGCCCGGCGCCCCGATGGAGAAGGTCGTCGAGGCGGCGCGCCGCGCCAACGCGCACCCGTTCATCGAGCGGATGCCCGAAGGATACGCGACCGTCGTCGGGGAGCAGGGGCTGCGGCTTTCCGGGGGGGAGCGCCAGCGTCTCGCGATCGCCCGGGCGCTGCTGAAGGACGCCCCGCTGCTCATCCTCGACGAGGCCACCTCCGCGCTCGACACCGAATCGGAGCGCGTCGTGCAGGAGGCGCTCGACGCCCTCATGCGCGGCCGCACGACCTTCGTCATCGCCCACCGGCTCTCCACGGTCCGCAACGCGGACGTGATCTTCGTGGTGGAGGACGGGCGCATCGTCGAGCGGGGGCGGCACGAGGAGCTTCTCTCCCGGGAGTCCCGCTACCGTTCCTTCTACCTGAAGCAGTTCGAGGAGCGGAAGGCCGATCTCCCTGGCGGCGAAGCGGGCCGGGGCTAACGTGGCGGATCGCCCGTTCCTCCCCGGGAGCCCGGGGCACCTGCTTTACAACGTTCTGCTCGGGGCGGGCGTCGCCGTCTGCGCTCCCTTATGGATCCCGTGGGTCCTCCTCTCCCGGAAGCGGAGGGCGAACCTGCCGGACCGGATCGGCTTCCGCGGCGTCCCCCGGCGGGCGCCCGCCGACGGGCGCCCGACCGTGTGGGTTCACGCGGTCTCCGTCGGGGAGACCCTCGCGGCCGTCCCCCTCCTTCGCCTGCTGCGGCGGCGCGTCCCCGACGCCCGGCTCCTCGTCTCGAGCGTGACGATCACCGGGCGGGAGACGTCGGTCAGGTTCCTCTCCGGCGTCGCCGACGAAGGATTCTTCTTTCCGTTCGACTTTCCGGGACTCTGCGGGCGGTTCCTCGACCGGGCGCGGCCGGACGTCGTGGTGATCGTCGAGACCGAGATCTGGCCGAACTTCATCGCCGCGTGCGCGCTTCGCGGGGTCCCCGTGGTGATCGTCAACGGCCGGCTGTCGAAGCGGTCCTTCGCGGGGTACATGCGGTTCCGATGGTTCTTCACCCCCATCCTCCGGACCCTTCGGACGATCTCGGCCCAGACCTCCGAGGATGCGGAGCGGTTCGTCGCCCTGGGGGCCCCGCGGGAGATCGTCACCGTTGGGGGAAACCTGAAATTCGACGTTTCCCCCCCCGAATCCGGCGCGTCGCCGCTTTCCGGTCTGCTCTTGAGGGAGAAGGACGCGGGAGCCGCGTGGATCGTCGCCGGCTCCACGCACGACGGCGAGGAGGCGTCGCTCCTGCGGGCGTTCCTCTCCGCGCGGGGGGGGAACCCGTCGATCCGGCTCCTCCTCGCGCCGCGCCACCCGGAGCGGTTCGACGCGGTCGAGGCCCTCGTCCGCCGGGAGGGCGTTTCCGTGGTGCGTCGCACCGCGATCCCGGAGGGAGCGGGGCGTCTCCCGGAAACGGTCCTTCTGCTCGACACGGTCGGCGAGCTTTCGGGCGCGTACGCTGCGGCCGATCTCGCGTTCGTCGGGGGCAGCCTCGTTCCGAAGGGGGGACACAACGTCCTCGAGCCGGCGTGGCACGGCGTGCCGACGATCGTCGGACCCCACATGGAGAATTTCAAGGAGATCGCCGACGCGTTTCTGGCCGGGGACGCCCTGATCCGGGTCGCGGGGGAGGAGGAGCTCGCGGACCGGCTGGCGCGGTTCGCCGCGGATCCGGGACTCTTCCGCGGGACCGGCCTGCGCGCGAAGGAGCTGCTCGAAACGTTCCGCGGCGCCTCCGAGGCGAGCACGGACGCGGTCCTGTCGGCGCTTCCGGGCAGCGGGTCGCGGAGGTGATCCTCGGGGCCGCCGCCAGGGCGCGGCGCATCCTTTCCTCGACGGGCCTCCTTCCGGCGGAGCGGCTTCCGCGGCCGGTCGTAAGCGTAGGGAACCTCGTGATGGGCGGCGCGGGGAAGACGCCCCACGTCATCCATCTGGCGCGTTGGCTCGCCGGGCAGGGGAGGCGCGTCGGAGTCCTGTCCCGCGGGTACGGGCGGAAAAGCAGCGGCGTCCGTTGGGTGTCCGACGGAGGGGGTCCGATCGTCACCGCGGCCGAGGGGGGGGACGAGCCGGTGCTGATCGCGCGCTCCCTCCCCGGGGTCCCGGTCGTCGTGGGCGAGTCCCGCGCCGCCGCGGGCCGGGAACTCCTCTCCAGGCGGCCCGTGGACGTGCTCCTCCTCGACGACGGGTTTCAGCACCTTTCCCTGCGGCGCGACGTCGACCTGCTCCTGGTCGAGTGCGGCCGGGGGCTCGGGAACGGGTGGACGGCGCCGCTGGGCCCGCTGCGGGAGCCGCCGTCCCACGCGCGGTTCGCGGACGCGATCGTGATCACGAAATGTCCCGACGCAGTCTCCGGGGCGCGGACCGCCCGGTCCATCCCCTTTCCTCCGGGCCGCCCATGGGCCTTTTCGCGCCTGGCGCCCGGCGGGATCGTGGGGCGGGACGGCCTTCCTTCGAAAGCCGCCGCGGCCGGGGACGCCGTGTTCGCGTTCTCCGGGCTGGCCCGGAACGCGCCGTTCCGCGACACCCTGGAGGCGGCCGGATTCCGGGTCATGGGTTTCCTCCCGTTTCCGGACCATCACGCGTACGGCCGGGGGGACCTCGATCGAATCGCCCGGGAGGCCGGCGCCCTGCCCGCGGTCACGACGGAGAAGGACCTGGTCCGTCTTCCCGACGACGTTCCGTTCGCCGTCGGCGCGCTTCGCGTGGAGGTGGCGTACCTTGAAGGGTGGGAGGGGATCTCCCGGATGATTCTCGAACGGCTGGAGGAAGGGTCCCGGCCGTGAAGGAAAGGGTCGCCCGCCTCTTCCTGCGGATCCTCGAAGCGGTTCCGCTCCCGGCGCTCGCCACGTTCTGCGAAGCGGTGATGCTCCTCGTCTGCGCCATCGACAGGAAGCACCGGCGGATCGCGCGGATCAACCTGGGGATCGCGTTTCCGGAGGTGGGGGACGCGGAGGCGGACCGGATCATCCGCGCGTGCTACCGGCAGATGGGGACCTCCGCCGCGGAGTTCGTCCACCTCCCCAAGATGGACGCCGCGTACATCCGCGAGCATTTCCGGATCGAGGGCGCGGAGCACATCCGGGAGTCCCTGGAGGAAAGGAACCAGCCGGCGATGGGGATGACCGGTCACTTCGGGAACTGGGAGCTCCTGTCGCACGTCCTGGGCTCCCGGACCAAGCCGATCGCGTTCATCGTGCGCCCGTTGAAGAGCGGAATCCTCGACCGGTTCGTCACGGAACGCAGGGAGTGCGTCGGCAACATCGTCATTCGAAAGGGGGACTCGGCGAAGGAGGTGATGAAGATCTTGAGAAGGAGGATCTTCGTCGGGATCCTCATCGACCAGAACGTCGACCGGCGCAAGGGGATCCCCGTGGACTTCTTCACCCGGAAGGCGTACACGACCTTCGGGATCGCCCGTCTCGCCCTGGCGATGAACGCCGCGATCCACCCGTCCTTCATCTTCCGGGACCCGGCGAGGAAGTTCCATCACGTGCTCCGGTTCGGCCCTCCCATCGCGATCGATCCCGCCGCGCCGCGCGAGGACGAGGTGGCGCGGGTCACCCGGCGGTGCAACGAGGAGCTGGAAAAGGCGATCCGGGAGGCCCCCGACCAGTGGATGTGGTTCCAGCGGCGCTGGAAGACGCGCCCGGCCGGGGACCCGGAGATCTACCGGGGACTGCGATGAGGGGGATCGTCTTCCTCGACCGGGACGGCACGCTGATCGAGGAGGTCGGATACCTGCGCGATCCGTCGGCCGTCCGCATCCTGCCCGGAGCCGCGGAGGCGTCGCGCCTCCTCTCGAGGGAGGGGTTCCTCCTCGCGGTGATCTCCAACCAGGCCGGGCTCGCGAAGGGGAAATTCACCGGGGCGGAGATGGAAGCCGTCCACCGGCGGTTCGTTTCCGCGTTCGGGGAGGAGGGGGTCGTGTTCGACGCGGTCGAGTATTGCCCTCATCACCCGGAAGGGACGGTGGAGGCGCATCGGCGCGCGTGCGGATGCCGCAAGCCGGGGACGGCGCTGGCGGAGGGGATCCTCCGGCGGCTCCGCGTGCCGGATTCGTGCCCGCGCTTCGTGGTCGGTGATAAAATGAGCGACGTTTCGATGGGGATCCGTCTCGGCGCCGCGACGGTCCTCGTCGGAACGGGGTACGGAAACGCGGAAAAAACATCGGGGGAGCGCGCGGGGATCGTCCCGGACGTCTTTCTCCCGGGGATGCGGGAGGCGGCCGGATGGATCGTGGCGCACGGGGCCGGAACGTGAACGGGCGGGTCGGCAAGGGGGGGCCGGCGCTCCTTCTCCTCGCTCTTTTGCTGGCCGGGACCGGCTGCAACCGGTATGAGGGCGTGGCCCCGTCCATGCCGGCGCCGGGCGCGCGCCCGATGGACAACGCCGTCCCCGTAGCCGTGCCGGAGGGACTTCCTCCCGTCGTGGCGGCCGATGGAGCGGGGGAGCCGGCCGACAACACGACGGCCGACAACACGGCGATCGGCCCCCCGGAGGCGGTCGCCCCCCCCGCGAGCCCGCCACCGGAGGCGAAGGGGGAATCCGATCTCCTCCCCCCGCGCGGCAACGGCCGATCCGCGGCTTCGGCGTATGCCGACAAGCCGAAGGAGGCCGCCGCGGCGCATCCGCTCCCTCCGGTGCCGCCGAAGGAGACGCTCGGCGCCTCCGTCCCGGAGTGGGCGAAGAGCTCCGAGGAACTGGTCTACCGGGTCGATTTCGTCGGCATCACCATGGGGTACGCCCGGTTCCGATACCAGGGGAAAGTCTCCATCGCGGGAAAGCCGGCGTACCACCTGAACGTGCGGGCCTGGACGTCCGGAGTCCTCTCGTTCATCTACCCGATCAACGATACGATCGACTACTATCTCGACGCGGGGACGCTCGCCCCGATCCGCCAGGAGTTCACGCATCCGGAGAGGGAGAAGGACGACGTGGCCCTCTTCGACCAGGAGACCGGGAAGATCACGTACAGGTACCGGCAATCGGGGAAGATCCGGAAGCAGGTGACCACGATCCCTCACGTATACGACCCGGTGAGCATCGCCTACTATTTCCGATGGAAGGACCTCGGCGCCGAGAACCGTTTCCGGAACATGTACGGGGGGCGGAAAGTCTATCAGATCTCCTCGCGCATCCTCGGGAACGAGCGGATCCGCACGATGCAAGGGGAGGTGGACACGATCACGGTCCTCCCGGTGATCCGCAGGGACGGGAAACCCGACGACAAGGGGGACCTGAAGATCTGGTTTTCCAACGACGAGCGGCGCGTCCCGGTGCGGCTGTACGCGAAATTCCGTAAAATCAAGGAGTGGACGCTGGTCGGCGAGCTGATGCCGCCGGCCGGGAAGGCGGGGGGGTAGGCGATGGCGATGGACAAGGAGCTGCTCGAGATCCTGGCGTGCCCGAAGTGCAAGGGGGAGCTTCAACTCACCGCCGACGAGAGCGAACTCCGGTGCGCCGCGTGCCGGCTTTCCTACCGCGTCGACGACGGCATTCCGATCCTCCTGATCGACGAAGCGACGTCGTATGAGTGACGCCGGGATCCTTTCCCGGGCGGCGGAAGTGGTGGGGCGGTTCCCCTCCCGCCGCGTCCTCGTCGTCGGGGACATCATGCTCGACGAGTACGTCTTCGGAACCGTCGGGCGGATCTCCCCGGAGGCCCCCGTGCCGGTGGTCGTGGTCGCGCGGGAAACGAAGGTCCCCGGCGGCGCGGCGAACGTGGCGTTCAACCTTCGCGGGCTGGGAGCGGGGGTCGAGCTGGCCGGGTTTCTCGGCGACGACGCCGAGGGGCGGTTCGTCGTCAAGATGCTCAAGGGGAAGCGGGTCGGCACCTCCGCGGTGATCGCGGACCCGGAACGTCCCACCGCCATCAAGACGCGGGTGATCGCCCACAGTCAGCAGGTCGTCCGCGTGGACCGCGAGGAGAAGGGCCCGCCGTCCCTAAAGGCGTCCGACGCGCTGCTGCGGAAGGCGCTGGCCGCCCTTGCCGGGGTCGACGGCGTCGTCTTCTCCGATTACCGGAAGGGGGCGCTGACCGTGGAGCTGGTCCGGGAGGTGACCGCGGCCGCGGACCGGAAGGGGATCTTCGTCGCCGTGGACCCGAAGCGGACCGATTTCTCCTTCTACCGGGGGTGCACGGTCATCATCCCGAACAAGGGGGAGGCGCAAGCCGCCCTCGGGGGACGGGAGCTGGCGAACGACCTCGACGTCTGGGAGGCCGGAAAGGATCTCCTCCGGGCCGCCCGGGCGAAGGCGGTCCTGATCACGCGCGGCGAGGAGGGGATGACGCTGGTCGAGCGCGGCCGCGGCGCCTGTTTCCACGTACCCGCGTTCGCGCGGCAGGTGTTCGACGTGACCGGCGCGGGGGACACCGTGATCGGCACCCTGGCCGCCTGCCTCGCCGCCGGAGCGACGATGCGCGAAGCGGCGGTGTTCGCCAACATCGCCGCGAGCGTCGTCGTCGGGGAGGTCGGCACCGCCCCGATCACCGCCGAAAAGCTACTTCGAGCGGTCGAACTGCGCGACCGCGGCAGATAGCGCCGCCGGGAGATGCGTTTATGTGGATGAGCATGACGGGGTTCGGCCGCGGAGAGCGCCACGGGGAGGAGATCGCCGTCACGGTGGAGGCGCGGACGGTGAACCACCGCTTCCTCGACCTTCACACGCGGTGCCCGGCCCGGTTCCTGTCGTGGGAGCCGAGAATCCGGGGGATCGTCCGCGATTCGGTGCGCCGCGGGAAGGTCGACCTGCACGTGAACGTGCGGGAGTGGGGGAAGCTCGGCGCCGTGCTGCGGGTCAACGACGAGCTGCTGCGGTCGTTCCTCGGCGAGGCGAAGCGGATCCGGGAGGAGCACGGGGTCGGCGGCGAGGTGGCGCTGCGGGACCTGCTGTCGTTGCCGGACCTGTTCCAGACGGCCCCCGTCGCGGGCGATCCCGCCGAGCTCCTTTGGCCGGTGGCGGAGGGGGCGGTCCGGGACGCCCTGGGGATGCTCGGCCGCGCCCGTTCGGAGGAAGGGGACCGGATGAAGCGGGTCCTCCAGGAGTCGGTCGCCCGCCTCGAGGTCCTCGCGGGGGAGATCCGGTCCCTTACCGCGGAAAACAAGGAGCAGGCGACCGCCCGGTTCCGGGAGCGGATCTCGGCGCTGTCGGCCGAGGCGGGGGTCGACCCGGTCCGCCTCCACCAGGAGGCCGCGATCCTTCTCGACCGGCTCGACATCACCGAGGAGTGCGACCGTCTCGCGTCCCACCTGGCGGCCGTCGGGACGCTGTTCCGGTCTCCCGGGGACGCCGTGGGGAAGCGGTTCGACTTCCTCGTGCAGGAGATCTTCCGCGAGCTCAACACCGCCGGGAACAAGTCCGCCCACGCCGGGGTCTCGGCCCTCGTCGTGGCCGCCAAGACCGAGCTCGAAAAGGTCCGCGAGCAGATCCAGAACATCGAGTGAGATGAGGCATCCATGACGCGCGGCGACATCTTCGTGATATCGGCCCCCTCGGGCTCCGGGAAGACGACGATCTGCCGGGCGCTCCTCTCCCGCGTGGAGGGGCTTTCCCTCTCCGTCTCCTGCACGACGAGGCCGAGGAAGCCGGGGGAGAAGGACGGGGTCGATTATTATTTCGTGGATGAGGGAAAATTTGGTAATATGTTAAATTCGAACGAGTTTTTGGAGACCGCTTCGGTCTACGGGCGCCGGTACGGCACCTCGCGGCTCGCGGTCGAGAAGATCGTGTCGAGCGGGTCGGACGCCGTACTCGAGATCGACGTCCAGGGAGGCGCCTCCGTCAAGGCGGCGGTTCCGGAGGCGGTGCGGATCGGCATCCTGCCTCCCGACTGGGAGACATTGCGGGCGCGGCTCACCGCGCGGGCCCGGGACAGCCGGGAAGAGATCGAACGGCGCCTCGCGGCGGCCCGGCGCGAGATCAGGGAGCTGGGGAACTACGACTACCTGGTCGTCAACGACGACCTGGAAACCGCGGTCCGGCAGGTGGAGTGGATCGTGCGCGCGCGGCGGCTTCGCCGGGAACGTACGATCGGCGCCGTCGGCCGGATCCTTGGAAAAGAGGGAGAGGAACGGGATGGCTCGAGTAACGGTTGAGGATTGCCTGCGTCAGGTGGACAACCATTTTGAGCTCACGGTGGTGGCGGCCAAGCGCGCGAAACAGCTCTACTCGGGCGCGGGGGCGACGATCGACACGACCGCCCGGAAGGAGAAGCCGACGGTGATCGCGCTTCGGGAGATCGCCCAGGGGAAGGTCCGCGTAAAATAGCGCCGGGGCGGGGGATTCCTCTTGCTCCGTCTCATGGACATCGTGGACCGGGTGCAGGCGACCCACCCGTCCGCGAATATCGAGCTCATCCACAAGGCGTATGTCT